>Ga0265595_1000629_pt1 | contig 30794 bp, 22 predicted proteins | sample saktaG_15_FD_190148 | JGI IMG/M metagenome (GOLD analysis project Ga0265595, IMG submission 190148) | Saline water microbial communities from Sakinaw Lake, British Columbia, Canada - sak_2013_06_06_50m | ecosystem: Environmental > Aquatic > Non-marine Saline and Alkaline > Saline ...
CTCTCTTTGGCAACATAAAGAATAGCAAGCGTCGGCCATATGACAACAATAGCGACAAGCATAAGAAGGATGATAAGAAACGCCCACTTAAATCCTGAAACGGCAAAAAGTGCCGTTAATAAACTCGCCCCGACAGCAAGAAGAACGATAATTATACTTATTCCTATTGTTGGAATAAGTATAATCCCTAAATAAATCCAAAACCTTTCTTTAACTATTCCCAAGCTTTCTCTCAAAAGTTCAAAAAAACCGGATAGTTGAACAGGCTTTTGATTAACGTTGGAAATTAATTCCTGTGTTTCCATAAAATTATTTTTATTAATATTAGTTTACTTTAGAATTTAGAAGATTATACCAAAAAAAAGAGAAAGTGTTAAGGTAAAAAACTCTTCTTTTTTGTCAGTTTGCATATGAGTAGGTTAAGAAAGTTTCCCACTATTGACAACCCTTTAAAATGTGATATTATTATAGTATCACTACGAAAGAGACCCTTATGTGGCTGTCCACATCGGGGGCTTTTTCTTTTAGGGTTCTTTCTTCTCTAGTATAGCCTTTTTATCGTTTAAATACACAATCGGCACATCTGTCCTTTTTAAAAGAATCGAGCACTTTTCTTTACCTGCCGGCGACAAAATCGACTTTATTTTATTTTTCTCTTTCAGAAACTGTCTGGAAGGTGATGTCCGCTTCATTTATAAGCTAAAACACTTAAAAACAATTTCAAATCTAAAACATATTAACTTTGGTGGACCGAAAGGGACTCGAACCCTTATCTTTGCAATGCGAATGCAATACTCTTCCTTTGAGCTATCGGCCCAGAAAGCCTTCTCTCAAACTGTTTTCTTAGCATTAACCCTTGTCATTTTGCAAATCTTATTGTCTGTGGATAATTGCTCTTGACAATAATTTTGTATATTATAAGGTGATAGTGTAAGCTATAGGCTTACCTGATTTTGATCAAAATCCGCTTTCAAGCGGGTTTTTGATTTCTATCTTCTAAATCTGCTCATATTCAATCTATACTCTAAATCCTCTGCGTACAGGATACTGCTAACAATTCCTCTGGATTTTGCATCGTACAATTCTTTGCCAATGTGCCCTCTTGCTCCAAAAACAATAGATTTTTTATTATATTTCTCCTTTAAATATTCAAGCAGATAGCCAAAATCACCATCTCCCGAAAACAAAATTATTTTATCGTAATTGTCAGATTCTTTTATTAAATCAACGGAGATTTCAACATCGAAATTACATTTTTTAAGAAAACCTGTTTTGTAATTTTTGTCAGGGATATACTTTACCCTTTTGGTAATAACTTCCGAGTTGTTCATTCTGGCTTTTCCCAAAACCATGGACGACCATAAACTTAGGGTTTTTGACTTTTCTTTCGGCCCAAGATCGGAACCATAGTAGAATCTTCGCAAGAATCTTTTCCCTTGAGCAAAACACTTAACTAAACCTCCTAGTTGTTTAATTCCTATTTTCCATCCTAAACTTTCTTCCCATTTCTGGACATTACCAAAATCAATGATAACTATATTTCTATTTTGAGTTTTATTAAGATCCTCTAAAATTCGATTTATCTCATCTCTTTTCATATTATTCATTAAATTGTAGATTAGAATGTTCCACGTGAAACATTGGCAAAAAAACAGTCGGAGTGCCGGGATTCGAACCCGGGCTAAATTCACCCGAGGAACTCGTGCTACCATTACACCACACTCCGTTGATATCTCAGAAAATAGTTAATAGAAAATGAAAAATAGTTTACCAATTTCTAATTTTCAACAACCAACTTCTAATTTTAACTTACCCAATACTTCTTTTTCGTCATAAAGTCCATTTTCATTTCAACTTCTCGAGTCTCTTTCCGAGACTTTTCAGCAAGATCTTTTAATTCTTCGTCCTTTAGCTTGCCCAAGCGTTCAATTTCTTTTGTTAGGACATCTTTTTTATTCTTCTTGGGATAGGATAAAACATGTCCTAACAAAATGTCCAGAACTTGTCCTATCTTAGAACAAGGGAAAATCTTTAATATATCCATAACGTCACTGCCTGAAACTGCCAACATTTTAACGGAGATAGGATCGTGAGAAGTTTTTTCAATCAAATACTTTAAATGTCTTAATTTGTACGGTTCTGCTTTGGGACATCCGGATCCAATCCTGTCACAGTATCTAACTTGAAGCAGCTCTTCTATGTTTTCATAGCCTACATTGCGAACCAGCCTTCTTACCGAAGACTCTGAAACCTCATCCACGTTATAGTAAAATAGGTGATACCTCACCAAAGTTACTACTTTCTTAATGTCTTTTCCTGAAAACTTAAGCCTTCTTAAAATATCCCTGGTCATCTTAGCTCCTTCTATCTCATGGCCGTAAAAGGTAGCATCAATCCCTTCTCCTTCTTTAGTTCTTGGCTTGGCAATATCATGAAGAAGAGCAGCCAATCTTACATATTTGTTGTATCCCTTCTCTGATGCATAACCCAAGCACCTTAAGTTATGGTCGTAGATTTCATAAGTATGGTGCTTATTCTGACTTACACCATACCCTTCTTCAAGCTCGGGGATAACATGCTTGAGAAGGTCTAATTCTCTTAAAAGTTCAATTCCTTGCTTGGCCCTTTCTGACATTATGATTTTCATTAACTCGTCTCTGATTCTTTCCTTGGAAATAACGGAAAGAAGGTGAGCATTCTCTTTAATAGCTTTCTTTGTCTTCTCTTCAATTTTCCATCCTGCCCCTAAGGTTGAAGCAAATCTTACCGCCCTCATCATCCTTAAGGCATCTTCTGAAAACCTGTCTTTTGCCTTTCCTACGGCTCTAATGGTTTTGCTTTTAAGGTCTTTTCGGCCTTCGAAAAGATCAATAATATCAATTTTCATTTTTTCTTCCGGATAGGTTCCTCCTGCTCCCTTTCCATAAATTTGGCCTAAGGGCTGAGGTTCCATTGAAGAAATGAATCTTATTCCCAAAGCCATAGCATTTACGGTAAAATCGCGCCTTTTTAAGTCCTCTTCTATGCTTTTCGCCCATTTTATCTCATCAGGATGCCTTTTGTCGGTATATCTTGATTCAATTCTGTAGGGGGTGACTTCCGCTTCAAAGAAATCGTCTTTTGTTTTTTTAATCCGAACCGTTACCGTTCCAAAATCATTATTTGCATAGTTTTCCGGAAAGATCTTCTCTATTTCCTTTGGTTCAGCCAAAGTGGCAACGTCCCAATCATTGGGCTCTTTCCCGTTAAAAAGATCTCGAACGCAACCTCCGACAATAAAGGATTCAAAACCGTTCTTTTCAAGTTCTGAAATGATAAATTTTACTTCTTTTGGAATATTCATATTTATTTTCCTCATTATATCCCGTATTTTGTTTTTTTCCAAATCTCTGGTAAAATCATAAGAGCAAAGAGTTTTTTCAAGAAGTTCCACGTGGAACATAAATCAAATATCTGCCCTCGTGGTGTAATGGATAACATAACGGGCTTCGGACTCGTAGATCTCCGTTCGAGTCGGAGCGAGGGCACCAATAAAATTCATAAGAAGATTTTTTAATTCTTTTATTTAAATATTTAAAATTCCGTGATATAATTAATCAACATGAAAAAAACAATCTTAGCGGGTTTTGCAATGCTTTTTCTTCTTATGGTTCCCTTTTTAATCCATGCTGAAGGCCTGGTGCCTTGCGGAGGAGAAGGACAACCAGAGTGCACTTTGTGCCATCTCTTTGTTATGTTCAACAACATTGTAAAGCTTGTGATGATTAATATAGTACCGCCCTTAGCGGCGCTCATGCTTTTATTCGGAGGCGTGCTGTACTATCTCGGAGGAATAAGTCCTGCGGCATTAAGGCGCGCAAATACGACCATTACTTCGGTGGTTATCGGATTGATTATCATCTACTGTGCATGGATAATAATAGATGCACTTTTAGTTGGAAGCGGAATCGTGAAGACGCAAACAGACAGTCCTTTGTATAAATGGTGGGAAATTGAATGCGAAACTTCTGGCAGTAGCGGACAACCAGGACCAGAACAAAACACAACCTCCGGCACTGCTGATACAGGTCAGGATAGTGTTAAAGTATCGTCTGAATGTGATTCGGGATACGAAGCTACGGGAGGAAGTTGTGAACCGGGAGAAAATAGTGAAGTATCTAGTGAAGGAATTACTAGTGATGGAAAGGGATATTATTGCGACTTTGAGGCTATAGACCCGGATGGAGTTTCTGCTAATGGTGAAACAACAGTTGATTGTATTGAGGAAGAGGAAGAAACATACTCCGACCCAAACACTTCTGGTGACTTAGTAACAAAAACTAAAGAATGTGAAGAGTTAGACGAAATAGCTACAGGCGGAGAATGCACCCCGGTAGATGAAAGCAAGACGCTTGTTACTAGCCAGGGAATTAGCGATGATGGTAAAGGATATACTTGTACCTTTAGAGGAAAAAGCGAAAACGTAAACTTGAACACTTTCTACCCTCCTGAAGTTAATATAAGCGTTGACTGCATACCAGATCCTGATTATGTTCCTCCTGAAGACGACGGAACAGAAACTTATGAAAAAACTTATTCCGATACAAACACTTTCGGCATTCCATTAAAGGAAACTCTTGAATGCGAAGATACGGACCAAATAGCCACGGGCGGCGAATGCATTCCCGGAGAGAATACAACGCTGACGGGAGGAAATGAATTAAGCAACGTTAGTGAAGGGTGGTATTGCGAATTTACGGGAGATTATAATTCAGGCGGATCACAATATAGCGGATTTAATTACCCTCCCATAGGCACCATAAAAGTCTATTGTGAAACAGAAACTACAGCAGAAAGCAATCTCATTGTTACTCCAATAAGATCTACTGACGATTTTGTGGCGAATGAAGTAAATTCCGTTCCCGAAAGCCAAGGCATAATCGGAGATGATGTTTACTTGGTTGTTCCTCAAGAAGATACTACAATACCAGCCACTATTACCTTGGCCTATACCGACAGCCAAATTGCCGGTTTGGATGAAGACACTTTGGCTATTTATCACTACGATGAAATTCTTTCCCGCTGGGTGGGACTGCCAAGTGCCGTAGATACGGTAAATAACACAGTGACTGCTAGTACCAGTCATTTTTCTATTTTTGCCATTATGGGAAATAAAACAACAGCAACGGATTGCGAATGTACCTCCGGACCGTGCTGCGATGGATGCCATTATCATCCCAAAATTCAAGCTTGCGAATATGAAGCCGACTATCTCTGGAGCTGCAGCGGTGATTTTCCGTCTACCGACCCTTCTGATAACTGCGGAAACAGTGTTGTGGTGCAGACCAGGCTCAAATATCAATTTTGTTCCGGAGAGAGTGCAAGCTGTACCGGCTTATGGACGGATTGGGGAAACTGGTCGAATAAAAAAACATATAAATCATGCGACTCAACAGAATACTGCGTATCAGGCGCTGGAGCATGTGAATACAGCTCCTTCTGTGCATCTTCCCTGTGTGAATGTATAAACGGTGCATGCTGCGACGGATGTTACTTCTTGGATACCAATCAAAAATGCGATGCTGAAATAGAAACGGATTATGGCTGTCCCTGGGGAACAGATTGCGGAGATGATCTCGGAATAAGAGCTCGGAAAAAGGATAGATATTGCTCCGGGAGTTCAGGGTATTGCAATGGTGAATGGGGAGATTGGGGACTTTGGTCCAACTGGGAAGTTGAAAAATCCTGCAATAATACAGATATTTGCTCGGCAAAAGACAAATCCTGCCTCACAACCCAATTCTGTGAACCCGGCAACAATTGTGATTGCGCCTATGGAGATTGCTGTGAAGATAATTGCTATTATTCCGACAGCAACGAGATTTGCGACTTTGATTACAAGGAAGGATACGGCTGTCCTTGGGGAACGGATCCCGGAAGCGACGTTGGCGTTAGATATCATTTCAAAAACCAATACTGTTCCGGCAACAGCGCTGAATGCACCGGCTCATGGGACGATTGGTCTGAAGTGTCTGAATGGAAAGTTGAAGAAAGTTGCAGCCTTAACCAATTTTGCGATGCTGGCAGTTCAAGTTGTGAAAATGTTTTCCCGGAAGGCTGCGAGTGTACTGACGAAGACGATTGCTGCAGCGATGGATGTTGTTATGATTCTGATGGAACAGTATGTTTAGTCGGAGCCTATTTTACCAACCAATGCATATCCTGCGAGTGGGACAACGAGGGCGAATGCAGTTATACATCGAACGGAAGCTTTATTAGACCAATTAAAACTTGCAATAATAAAGAGTGTTCTAGCGTAGGTTATGAAGAAAAACCCAACAGCTGCGTATGCGTAAGAGAGACTGACGGAGAAGCGTGCGGCGAGCTTACCGCCACCTGTAAACACAGTACGATTTATTGTCCTAACTGTCCCAATAATTACTGCAAAAAAACACTTAAATATGCTTGCATTGATGGAGAATGCAACATGTCAAGCACCTTGTGGGGAGAATGCTGCAATCCCGATACACCGAAGGAATGTGAACCCGGAACAGCCTGCTGCACAGATGAAGGATATTATGAAGAATACGCAAAAATCTGCCAAGAATATGATTGGAGCGAATGTACGGGCGGAGAATATACCAGCGAGTGCGATAATATGAAAATTGGAAGCCAGAGCATGAAAACAATGGCTTGTGATGAACAGGGAAACTGCAATATTTCCTCATGGGACATATATCGGGACTGTGTAATTACCAGAAATACTTATGGCATTCCTTGTGACGAAGGGGCGGGTTATTGCGAGAACGGACAATGCGAGCACTATTCTGATATGGTATGTACTCCCGGGACTTCCTGCTGCGACCCTGACGGACAATACAAGCCCGAAGGAACCCGATGTTTTACCGATTATTCCTGGGGAACATGCATCACTGACTGGGATCAGGCCAGTGACTGCCAGGAAAGCATAACCGGTACGCAATATAAAAATCATAAGGTATGCGACGCTTTTGGCTCTTGTTCTGTTGACGATAAAGAAACAACAACTTGCACTGATACCCAAGATACGGATGGCGATGAATGTGGTTCGGCTATGTTATATTCACAACATTGTAAAGATGGAAAATGCGTAAAAGACGAATCGTCTTTTGGAGGCGAGTGCGACCCTTTCTCTACCTGCTGTACTACTGACGGAGATTATGAATCTGAAGGAGCAAGATGTGAAACTGACATTTCCTGGAGTTCTTGCTCTGACTGTGATTATCATGGAAGTTGCGATGAAAAAGCAGATGGGACTAAAAAGAAATATCATACAAGTTGCGATGGTTCCGGCCTCTGCACCCTTTTAGATGTAGAAGAAAATGATTGCACTTGCACAAGGAATACTAACGGCAACAAATGCTCGGCAACTTCGGGAAAAGATTGCTATTGTTCTGCCAGTAAGTGCTACTGTCCGGGAGGACACTAAAGATATCTATTTTATGTATAAAAAAAATACAATTTTACTCGTTTCAATATCCATTGCCCTTATTCTCTTTATATCCTCTTTTATTTTTTATATTATTAAAAACAAAAGCACTTCCCCGCCTTCTGCAGAAGTTTTAAGCGATTCTTTTATCAAGAATATGCCTCAGTCGGAGAAAGTCATTGAGGGAAAAATCCAAGGGATACATTACGAAGTCATGAGAGAAAGCTCAGTTAACCACCCATACGCCAGAATTAAGACCTATGATGTTATTATTCCCAAGGTAGATCGTTCCCGAATAGAAGTAGTTACCGATAAGCTTATTGAAGAAATTACCGCTCAAGACTGGGAAATTGACAAGATATCTCTTGCCTTTTTCAGCAATAAGGATATAATCTCCTCGGAACCCTTTGATGTTGCATATGTCGTATGGGAACCGGCCGGAGAAATGACCAGAGAAATTGCTGATAATAATTGGAGAAACAACTATAAAATAGATATATTGATGAGGTAAGAGGTATTGCCTCCATAACTCAATTGGCAGCAATAAATAGGAAAAATGAAATGGATAAATCAAAATACTCAAAATTGAAAAAGGAAGCAATTAAATTACGGAAGAAAGGATTAAGTTATAGAGAAATAGGAAAAGAGTTAGATATAGCGAAAAGTACAGTTAGGCTTTGGTGTATAAATGTTCCTTTAGGGCCTAAAGACCGAGAACGGCTTTATACAAGACAAGTTTTACTTTTAGCCAGAGGTCCAAATAGTCAAAAGGAAAGAAGAAAAAGAGAAATAGCGAAAATTATTGAAGAAGCCGAAAAAGAAATTCTTCTTCCTCTTTCTTTTGAAACATATCGCTTTTTAGGAGCAGCTTTATATTGGTCAGAAGGAAGTAAAACGAATCATTTTGCTGTTACAAATTCCGATCCCCATTTTATACTTTTTATGGTAAAATGGTTTAGCCAAATTTTCAAAGTTTCTACGAAAGACCTAAAAGCAAAACTTAATATCTATCCTCAACAAAATGAACAGGAAATAAAACAATTTTGGTCGCAATTAACTGGTGTTCCTCTTGAAAATTTTGGTAAAAGTTTCGTAAAACCTCCCAATAAAGGATATAAGAAAAACAATCTTTATTACGGGACAATAAGAATTGTAGTTCCAAAAGGAACTGATATGCGTCATCGTGTATTTGGATGGATAAAAGCTGCCTTAAAAGATATTACACTTCAAACAGAATTTGTTCAAAAAGAATGGAAATCACTTAAAGAAGTTCCCCGACCAGTAAATTTACTTGAAGATGTAAAACGCCCCGCTAGCTCAATTGGCAGAGCAGATCCCTCTTAAGGATAAGGTTACAGGTTCGACTCCTGTGCGGGGCACAAGCAAAGAGCAGAAGACAAGTTCGGACATGCCAGGGTTTGACCCTGGTTAATTTGTTAACGCTAGATATTTGCTATTTTTCAGAAATTAAGATAAGATAGAGTTGATAAAAAACAAGACCAAAAGATTAAAATATTTCAAAATTAAAAATCTCTCAAGTTTAATTTTTTATTTAATCTTCACAAATTATGCTGACACCAGAAGAAAAAATAAAGATAATCAAAAAATACGAATTGCACAAGCTTGACACCGGCTCACCCGAAGTCCAGATTGCTTTGCTTTGCGAAGAAATTAAGAGATTGTTGTCTCATCTTAAAAAACACTCGAAAGACATCCACTCAAGAAGGGGATTGCTGGCAATGGTAGCCAGGAGAAGAAAGTTGCTCAACTACTTAAATAAAGAAAGCTCAAAAAGATACGCTAATATATTAAAGAAAACAGGTCTTAAAAAATAATCAAATTAAATATCGTGATAGTTACACACAAAGAACAAAGAATAGCGGTCCTCATAGACGTTCAAAACCTATATCATTCTGCAAAGAATCTGTACCAAGCTCGAGTCAACTTCAAAGAAATCCTATCAACGGCGGTCAAAGACAGAAGCCTAATCAGGGCTCTTGCCTACGTGGTAAAAACAAAAACGGGGGAAGAGAAACCCTTCTTTGACGCCTTGGTAAAGCTTGGAATAGAAACCAGAGTGAGGGAGTTGCAGGAATATTACGGAGGAATGAAAAAAGCTGATTGGGACGTTGGCATTACAGTTGATGCCATAAGGATATGTCAAAGCGTTGACACTATTGTCCTTGTCTCCGGTGACGGAGATTTTCTTCAATTAGTAGAATATCTTAAAAATCAAGGTAAAAGAGTGGAAGTCATTGCTTTTGGAAGATCGGCTTCTTCAAAACTCAAGGAGGAAGCCGATGAATTTGTTGATCTTGAAAAAGACCAAAGAAAATATCTCCTCCGAAAGATGTCGCTAAAATTCTTAAAATAACATGAAATAACATGAAAGAAGATTTTAAATTAAACCTTAACGGCAAAGAATTAGGAGTAAAAATAAATGAGCTTGCAGGGAGAACAAATGGTTCCTGTCTGGTTAGGTACGGCGATACTGTTGTCATGGCAACCGCAGTGATGGGCGGCGAAAGGGAAGGACAGGACTTTTTCCCTTTAACCGTTGATTACCAGGAAAAGTTCTATGCTGCAGGCAAGATTCTCGGCTCAAGATTTATGAGGAGGGAAAACAGACCTTCAGACGAAGCAATTCTAACCATGAGACTGATAGACAGAATCATAAGGCCGAGATTTCCAAAAGGTTTTAAGAAAGAGGTGCAGGTGATAATAACATGCCTTTCTTGGGACGGAGAGAACGATCCCGATGTATTAGGAATCATCTCAGCTTCCATCGCCTTAAGCATTTCTGATATCCCATGGAACGGCCCCACGGCTGCTTTGAGAATAGGGAAAAAGGGAGATAAGGAAGATTTCACCCTCAATCCCACATACGAAGAAAGAGAAGGAAGCAAGCTTGATCTGGTTTTTGCAACGGCCCCTTCAAGCAAGAAGGATTCAAATCTCCTGATAAACATGATAGAGGCCGAAGGAAAAGAAGTGGACGAGGAATTGGTCTGCAAAGCTTATCAGTGGAGTCTGCCATATTTTAAAAAACTCTTTGATTTTCAAAATCAAATTATTCAAAAATCAGCAAAAGAGAAAATAAAGGAAGAGGAACCCGTAAAAGAAGAAGGGCTGGAATCAGAAATTAAAGAATTTCTATCAAACAAGATGGAAAAAGCCATCTACGAAGAAAAGGGCATGGAAGGAGTGGATAAACTGAGAGAAGCTCTGGCGCTTTCCGTTGAAGAGAAATATTCAGAAGACCCAAACAAAGAAAGCAAAGTAAGATATGCTTTGAATTTCTTTGAAGAGGATTTAGATAAAACTATCAGAGACAATATTATACAAAAACCTTCCGGAGAAGAGAGAAGACCCGACGGAAGAAAGATTGACGAGGTGAGGGATATTTCCTGCGACGTCAGTTTTCTTCCCAGAACCCACGGTTCGGGGGTTTTTCAGAGAGGAGAAACAAAATCCCTCTCCATTTTAACCTTGGGGTCTCCTCGGGATTCTAAATTGATTGAAGGAATGGAGTTTATCGGCAAGAAAAGGTTTATGCACCATTACAACTTCCCCCCATATTCCGTAGGAGAGGTCAGGCCTCTCAGAGGAACCGGGAGAAGAGAAATAGGGCATGGCATGTTGGCAGAAAAAGCTTTAGCGAACCTCATTCCAGACGTAGACGATTTCCCATACACCTTGAGAATAGTTTCAGAAATCCTTTCTTCAAACGGTTCGAGCAGTATGGCATCAGTTTCAAGCTCGAGCTTGGCTTTAATGGATGCAGGCGTTCCTATTAAAAGGCTCGCCACCGGTATTGCCTTAGGTTTGGTTACCGACTCCAAAGAACCTTCTGTTTCTGAATCTTTTCAAAAAAACAAATACAGAATTCTAACGGATATCCAGGGGCCCGAAGACCATTACGGAGATATGGATTTCAAGGTGGCCGGGACCAAAGAAGGAATTACCGCAATCCAGATGGATGTTAAGATTGCAGGTATTAATGAAAAAGTTTTAAAAGAAGCCCTTCAAAGAGCAAAAGAAGCGCGTCTCCATATTCTTGAAAAAATGGAACAGACAATTTCAAAACCAAGAGAAAGCTTGAGCCCTTGGGCTCCCAGAATATATATCATTCAGATCAAACCCGAAAAGATAGGGGAAGTGATAGGTTCTGGAGGAAAAACAATAAATGAAATTATTGAAAAGTGTGGAGTTTCCATTGAAATTGAAGATTCGGGAAAAGTATTCATTACCGCAGAAAAAGAGGAGTCCGCCAAGAAGGCAATTGATTGGATTGAAAACATTACAAGAGAGGTTCAGGTGGGAGAAGTCTTCCAGGGCAAGGTAAAGAGAGTCGTTGACTTCGGCGCTTTTGTTGAAGTTCTGCCCGGACAGGAAGGACTTGTACACATATCCAGACTCAGACCCTTTCATGTTAAGAAAGTAGAGGATATAATAAAGGTGGGCGATACCATATCCGTAAAAGTAATATCCATAGACGAGCAGGGAAGAATAAATCTTTCTGCAAAGGAGGCAGAGCTTGAGAAGAAATAAAAGAAGTTCGTCCCACATGTTAAAATAAAGAACCCAAGAACAAAAACATATCTTTTGTTCAGTTTTAGGTTTAATTTTTCTATTTCAAAATATGCAAGAAAAAATATCAGGCTTCGAAAGAATAAAAATAGAAGCAGACAAGATAAGAACAATGGAAAAGGATGTTGCAGAACTTGAAGAAAAGCAAATAAGGCCGGAGGATAAAAAAGAAACTTTATCTCCTTTGAAGAGATTGTTTTCGAAGTTTGGGAAAAGAAAAATAAAGGAAATAAAGGTGTCAAAACCGCTTGAAATTCCGAAAAAAGAAGTTAAATGGCCTGAGCTTGAAAAAAAGATAATTAAAGGTTTTCCTCAAAAACAAATTCCCGTTCCCTTAGGGCGGGAAAAAGAAAAAATGGCTATTCAAAAAGAAGAAAAACCCGCTTCTCCAAAGCCTTGGGAAGAGCAAATCAAAGAGGCAAAGAAAAAAGCGGAAGAAGCCCGCAAAAAAGCTTTGCAAGAAGAAAAAGAAAAAAAGGCTCAAAAAGAAAAGGAAGAAATAAAGAAAGTGGAGAAAAAACCCGAAGAGAAAAAACAAGTGAGAATAGAAAAAAAACAGGCAGAGCCCGGAAAGGAAAAGGAACCCGAAGCAACAGAGGCAGAAAAAGAAAAGAGGATAATGATGATGCTCCAGATAGAAGAGCAGGCAAAGAAAATAAGGGTAGAAGCTGAAAAGGAGGCGAAAGAAGCAATAGAACAGGAAAAGAGAAAATTGGAAGAAGAAAAAGAAAGAGAAGAAAAAGAAAAACAAAGAAGGGTGGAACAGGAGAAGCAAATGAAAGAATTTGAAAAGAGAAAGATTGAACTAACTAAAGAACAAAAAGAACAGGAAGTAAAGGAAGTAGAAAAGGAGCAGGAAGAAAAAAAAGAGCAAACCCTTCAAGAAGAAAAGACGAGAATTGAAGGAGAAATTAAAATATACGGCAGCAGAAAGAAACCTTTGGAAACTATTAAAAATTCCTTGAGCATAAAGCTGGTTGAAATGGATAAAAACATTAAGGAAGTTGAGGAAAAAGAGAAAGAAGCCGAGAAGAGAATAAGGACAATCAGAGAAAAAGAACAGGAACTTAAAAAGAAAGAAAAGAGGAACATTGGAGAAGAACGAGATGTTGAAAAAGAAAGATGGAGGGTGGAAGAAGTAAGAAAAGAGATAGAAAACACAAGATGGAATCTCGATCAAGAAAAGGAAAAAATAAAAGAAAGGATTAAAGAAATAGAACAGGACTACAAAAGATTAGCCGAGAAAGAACAATCCTTGGACAAAAGGCTGAAAGAAATATCAAGAGAACTTGAATCTAAAGCCCTTAAGGAGGAAAAAGAAAAACTTGAGAAGGAACTTCAAAAAGTTGGAGAAAAAAAGAATCCCCTCAGTTCCAAAAAACTCTCTTTGAATAAAGAAATGCAAGAATATAGGAAGATCCTAGGTGGAATCTTAGAACAGGAAGACACTCTCGAAGAGGAGATAAAATTCATAGAGGATAAAGAGAGGCTGATTACGGAATCTGCTGAGAAAAGGAATATTGAGAAAGAAAGAAGAAAGGCAGAAGAAAAAGTAAGAGAAATAGAAACCAAAAAATGGAGTTCTGAAAAAGAGATTGAAAAAATAAATAAGGATATAACTGCATTGGACGATGAATACCAGAAGATATTAGCTTACGAAAGCAAGATGAAGCAAAAACTTGGACAAATTAATGAAAAATTAACGGGGCAGAGAAAAGAAACTGTTCTCAAGGAAGGGCAAGAGAATGTTCCCGATGCACCTGCTGAAAAACCTGTTCCAAAGACATTGTCATGCCCCTATTGCGGGGCGGAAAACAGGCAGGGAATGAAATTCTGCAACAGCTGCGGAAAACCCCTGGGAAAGCAAGAATAAAATTAAATTAATAATTATCAAAAACATGAAACCTTGTCCTTTTTGCGGAAAAGGGATTTCGGAAAACGATAAGTTCTGCGGCTGGTGCGGCGGGAAGTTGTCTTTGGTTCCCAGCCAAGAAGAGAAAAAGGCCGCAGAAGAAATAAAGGAAGCAGCAAGAAAAGAAGAACGAGATTTAGCAAAGGCTCGGGAACAGGAGAAAGAGCAGAAAATAGTGCAGAAAATTCAAGACAGGGCGCAAAAGGAGAATCTGGATATGAAACAAGAAGAAACCAGAAAAGAGAAAATTATAGAAAAACTTACAGAAACTTCAAAGGAAGAGGAAGAAAAAAGAAAGGAATTTGTAGAAATGCTGAAATCAAAGACAAAACAAGAAACTCCTTTGCCTCAAAAAGAAGAAAAGAAACAAGTCGTATTCCGCCCTGTTTTTCAAACCAAGCCTTCCTCTTTTGAAAAAATAGCTAACAGAATTATTATAATACTCTTGACGTTCTCTGTTATCGGAGCCATATTGGTATTTGGCTTTGATATATTCGGACTAAATGAGACTCCTTCTGTCCCCAATGGCGAACCAGGTCCGCCGCCAGCAGGAGAACCTGCTGACGAACCCGGGAGCATAAGCGTTCCCCCCTCTCTGCTTTCAGTAGAAAACACTTCTGTAGTAGAGATTTCCGCGAATGAAGAAATGCCCGCCGTTCTTTCAAGTAAGTTCAATTCCGGACTGCCCGAAGGATCGTTTAGTAGGATTATCGTCAACAATATCGATACGGAAAAGACCGTAAATCTAGAAGAATTCTTAGAAATCTTAAAAATAGAACCCCCTGAATGGTTTTTTCAAAATGTAGAAACAGACTTCACCCTTCTCACTTACTCTCCTCAAAATAGCCAAATAGCATTTATAACAAAACTGAAAGAGCCTTTCTCTCTTATGAATGAAAGGGATGGAAAGAAAAAGAGAGAAGCATTAGAAGAATTGTTTCTTTTATGGGAGAAGACGATGAAAGGGGACTTTGAGCCGCTATTTAAAGTAATGGGCAAAGAAAAGTTAATGGCGGAGCATTCCTTCCAAACTGTTACGCGCTCGGGACAAAAATACAAATATCTAACTTTTTATCAAGAAGGGTTCGGAATGTCTTACGGATTAATCAAAGACTACTTCATTTTTACCACTTCCCAAAAGAGCATGATAGAATTAGTTGACCATAAAGTCGAAATCACCAAGGAACTGAAGAAAGGCGACAGAGGAACTGAAGTTGAAATATTACAGAATTGGCTGGCAAAAGATATTAAAATATATCCCGAGGGAATAGTTACCGGATATTACGGTTCTTTGAGCCAAATAGCCGTCAAAAGATTTCAGCAAAAATACAGTGAAGAAATCTTAAAGCCTTGGGGGTACGTCGAAGGGACAGGAATAGTTGACGAAGCTACAAAAAAGAAGTTAAATGAAGTGTATCAAAGATAATTCTCGAAAAATTATGAATAAAAAACTGTTAGAAAAATTTAAAGAAACTCTATTAAAAGAAGGGAGAAATATTGAAAAGGAGCTCAAGACTTTTGCTATCAAAGATTCCAAGATAAAGGGAAATTGGAAGAGCCGTTTCCCGAAATTCAATAAGGAAGCAGGAGGAGAAACAGCAGAAGTATCCGCAGACCAAGTGGAAGAATATTCAACGCGTCTTTCTATTGAACACAGCTTGGAAATTAAATTAAAAAATATTAATTTAGCTTTGGAAAAGATAGAAAAAGGAATATACGGAATCTGTGAAAAATGTGGAAAGAAGATCCAGATAAAAAGGCTTGAGGCTTGTCCCGAGGCAAGGTTTTGTATTGAATACAAGAAAGGAAGTTCTCAAAAGAATACCTGTTAGGAATAAAAACTTTCAATTAATATAAAAACAGGCTGATGCCTGTTTTTTGTTATCCTCAAAAATCTTATTCTTGTTTAATATATATATCCCTTTATCAGAGAACTTCCCATTCTCAAAGTTCTGTAATTCATTCTCCCCAACCCTATATAGTTCATCTCAGAAAAGACAACTTTATCTCCTTTTATTTGTTCCACATATCCTACGTGACCGTATAATCTGTGCCCTTCAAGACATATCACCGCTCCTACCTGAGGAATACAATATCTACCCCGGCATACGGCGTATCCGGAAGCTGCAGCACTGCCTAACCAATCATTGGCGTTCCCCCATGAAGGGATAGCTCTTTTTTGAGCAACCCACCAAGTACACTGGCCGTATGGAAAAGAATGGCTTTGGCCGTAGAAGTTATTAGTGGAAAGACCCGTGAAAGCGCTCACAGGAGAAATACTTGAATAGAAAGGCACTTTTCCGTCAGGGATAATAAGAATTTCCCCTACGAAGAGCTCCTCCTGCCCCGTAAGATCGTTAAAGCTAACAATCTTTTCTTTTTCTGTCTTGTATTTTTCAGCAAGTCCGGTGACCGTATCTTCTTCCTCTACCAAATGCATTATTCCTGAAACCGGCAGGATTAGAAGTTTTTGGGACGGCCTTATCAAAGCACTTTTAATATCGTTTGCCCAAACGACCGTATCGGTTGAAATATTAAACTTCTGGGCAATAGACCACAAACTGTCTCCTTCTTTAATAACATACTCTATAATCTCCTTTGAAATTTCCAGGTCGTTTTGGGACATCGTTGCTAATACCTCGGAATCCATCAATAGGGGAGAGGAAAATCCCATTAAAGAATTTTCTTGCATCAAGTTTAAATCAGGATACTCTCTCTCGCAAACGTTTGGGGATAAAAACAGTTTTTCTGCATTTTCTTTTTCAAAAGGGAAAACTAAATCCGAGAGAAAAACTATCTTTTGTTCCTTCTTTAGCAAGGACGGAAAGACATTAAGAGCTAACAAAAAGGCCGCTATAAGGGCAAGCAGCAGCAAGGTTCTTCTATTTCTTAATAAACAAATAAAAGGAAAACTACATCTCCTTTTTAAGGTGTCTTGTGTGTCTTTTAATCCTTTCATTCCCTTTTTTAGAAGCTCGTTGTAGATAAAATAAAGGCTTTCCATAAGCCTACATACATAATAAGTCAATCAAGAGGTTAAGTCAAATGATTTTTCCACAAATAGAAAAAGCGCTATAATCATCTTAATGAATGGAATAAATCTCGAAAATTTAAAAAAACAGTTAAAAGAACACGGAAACCGTCCTCTAAAAAGATTGGGGCAAAATTTCCTTATTAACGAGAAAGCAGCTGATAAATTTATAGAAGCTTTGCAGCTTTCTAAGAAAGACGTTGTCGTTGAGGCAGGATCAGGAACGGGATTTTTAACTGAAAAATTGTCTCAAAGGGCAAAAGCAGTTATTGCAATTGAAAAAGATGAGAAAATGATTGAAATATCAAAAGAAAACCTTGGAGATGTTAAGAATATCAAGTTTATCAAAGGAGATGTCCTAAAAGAAGCCGATGAAGAAATCTCTAGACTTTCATCCTACAAGCTATGCGGAAATATCCCGTACTATATTACATCTGCATTGATTAGAAAATTCTTAGAATGCGAAAAAAAACCAGAATCAATGGTATTGATAATACAGAAAGAATTAGCCAAGAGAATAACAGCTTCCCCTCCTAAAATGAGCATGCTTGCCGTTTCTGTCCAGCTCTATTCAAAGCCTAAGACGATGACTTACGTTTCAAAAAAGAATTTCTGGCCCAGTCCAAAAGTAGATTCTGCCATTTTAAGGATTGCAGATATCAATTCTGAAATTTCAGAAAGCTACAGAGATTCTTTTTTCAAACTCGTAAAAGCGGGGTTTTCCCATCCCAGAAAAAAGATTTTAAACAATTTCTCAAAAGTGTTAAAATTAAACAAGGAAGAAACAAAATTACAACTTGTAAAAAACAGTATAGATCCGAACAGAAGAGCAGAAACTTTGAATATTGAGGAATGGAAAAGATTAACAAAAAGTTTTAAAAATCATTTATTGTTTTAAAATCAGAGTGGTATAATAAGACAATGGTTAATTTTAAAGAAAAAGTAAAAAGGTTTCTTTTACCCTCTTTGGGTAAAAAGATATTTTTAGCTTGTCTTGTTTTGGTCTCGGCAAGCTTTTTGTTGTTTCCTAATCTAACTTTTGCTGCCTGGTGGGATTGGATAGTGGGAGCAGTCACTTTTCTCCCTTATTTATTCATAAATATTATTTTTCAAGTGATACTTATGATATCGGGGGCTTTGGCTATGATAGCCAGCGGCCTTTTACAATGGGTGACCGGAGACGCTTTTGTCTCTCTTTCCTACACCAATCCTGCCAACAACCCAATTATTGAGCTTGGGCTAAATGTAACCCGAGGTTTTGTAAACATGGGTTTGGTGTTGGCTTTAATTGTCATTGCTTTTACAACCATTCTCAGGATAAAGAAATACGAAACGCAAAAGCTGATTTTTAAATTAATTGTCGTAGCCCTGCTGATAAACTTTTCTCATGTGATATGCGGGGTAATCGTTGATGCTGCCAATATCGCAATGAACTATTTCCTGCAATACACTTCAGGATTGGGACAATTGTCAATTAATATAGTTGAAGCGGCTGAAAGAGTAATTCCCAAGCTGGATATATATATAAATGCGGAGAAACAACTCCAGCAGCTTGCTGAATCTACCGTTTTAATTGTATTCAATATTATTGCGTTCTTTGTCCTTTTAATGTTTGCTTTCATCTTTCTGCTTAGATATATCGCTATTTGGATGTTAGTAATCTTATCCCCCTTGGCTTTTGTTTGCTATATTTTGCCCGACACTAAAAAAATCTGGGATGAATGGTGGAAACATTTTATGCAATGGTCATTTGTAGGAGTAATAGCCGCTTTCTTTATTTATCTGGGAGAGCATATTTTAGAAACTATGACCGACAAGAGTAGTGATTTTTACTCTGCCATAGAATATACGGCAGATGCGAGCGATTTAGGAGTTTTAGACACAATTGTCCCTTATTTTGTTCCTCTGGGTTTCTTAATTTTTGGGCTGATAGTATCTCTCAAAACTTCAGCGATGGGATCGGATGTTATCGTCTCCGGATTTAAAAAAACAGGAAAAGCTGCCGTAGAAAAACCTTGGAAAGCTGCAAAAGAAAGAGCAGAAGAAAGGGCAAAAAGCGCTGCGCTAAATCTTGTGCCGGAAGCTCTCCTAGACAGGCTTACAAAAAAAGAAGCAAGCTTGCCTTCTCCGTTTTCAGAATGGGGTGTGGGGCAAAGAGGTTTTCGGGGAGGAGTTGCGAGGGTTGCCGGAAGTTTTGCTAATCTGTTTACTTCCCCTTACTGGGCCGTTAGAAGAGGCGCTGGAGAAGCAGGACTAGCCATAGAGGAGGCTAAAAGAAATGATATCAAGAAGGCGGAGGATAAGGCAAAGAAAGCAAGTCCAGAAAGAAACGCTGCCACTATAGTGACAGGCACTAAAGAACAAAAGATGGGAACACTCAAAGGAGCAATAGAAGAAAAGCAAATTGACAAACTTAATCTTTCAAACGAACAGATAAAACAGATACTCATAGACACCCTGCACGCTGATGTTAAATCTTTCAAAAAGATGATATCATCTGTCTCTCATCTGGGAGATGATATAAGAGACGCTGTTTCACCCGAACTTGCGAAACAGGGAGGATTAACCATAACAGCAGACGATCTAGCAAGGGATATTACCGATCTTTCAACTAAGCTGGCAGCAAACATAGATCCAAAAGATATGCCCAAGGTCAGTAAAGAGACTCGAGACAGCACAGCCTTTAGGGCAGCTTCTCACAGGTATTTTGAGCCTAAGCGCTTAATGAAAATGCGTGAAGAATTTGGCGAAGTATATATGACGCGGTTCCAAGACGAAAACAACGCTATAGAACATGCGCGTCCCGGCTGGCTCAAAAAAGTTAACCCTCGCCAAGAAAAATTTCTAAGAACTAATGCGTTACAAACCCAAGGATTCATGACGCCAGTTGCAAACGAAGACGCATATCAGAGAAGGGAAGGGGTGGTTAATATGGCTATTCAACCTGAAACCGATCATGGATATCGAGAAGCTTTAACGAGAAGAATTGAACAAACAAGACGAGCAGAACAAAGAGAACGAGAAGAAATAGCGGCAGAAGGCGCGGTTATAGGAGACACTCCTCCAACGGAAGAGATTATAAGGCAGGCAGATGTAAAAAGAAAAAAAGAACAGAGGGAAAGAATCAAAAAAACTCAGGACCAAGAAGCCAGAGACCTCTACGGAGATCATAGAACAGATCAAGAAAACAACAAGTAAGAAGATAACCAAGACGGAGACGAAGGATGTCTTGTTTAATCTTTTTACTATTCTAAATTTAAAAGCGCTATTATTTAATTGCATTAAAATCAAAAAGCTATATATATGAGTAGAGAAAATGACAAACAAGTTTGGAAATTATATGAAAGGCTCCCTCAAGATCTCAAAGACGCAATTTTCTCAGAAGAAACGGCGAATGATATTTGGAATATATGCAGCAGAAATAAAATCAAAGAAGAAAAGATTTCAGAGATAGCAAAAGCAGTGGGAGATGTTTTCCTTGGAATTACTTCTCCAAAAGAGCTTCAAGACGTCCTGGAAAAAGAAATTAAGATAAGCAAAGAAAAAGCTAAAAAGGTTTTCACCGAGATCAGCCGCTTTATTCTCTCTTCCGTCAAACGCAGTTTGAGCGAGCTTTACGACATGGAATATCCTGCAGAAAGCAAAGAAGAAGAAGAAAAACCACCGAAAAAGGATGTCTACCGAGAACCCGTTGAAATTGAATAAGATAAAGAAGATTCTATCTCATTAATACTATGCCTTTTCTTGTTCCAAAATTTATTCAGAGAAAGCCGAAAATTGTAGGGCCTTTCACTTTTGAACAGTCCATATATCTTGGGATTGCCGGGGCAATATGCATTGTCCTTTATTACAGCGCCCCTTTCTATGTCTTCCTGCTCGGCCTTATTGTTTTTATCGGAGGAAGCTCTTTTTTGGCTTTCGGAAAAGTACAGGGAATCCCTATGCCTACCATAATTAAGAACTTCTTCTACTTCTCTGCTTCCTCAAAGATATATCTTTGGAAAAAAAGCGATTCTCCCCCAAAACTGATTAGAAAGAGAAAGGTGAAGGAAGAAAAGAAAGAAGCTCCTGTTTTGGATATTGCAGGTAAAAGCAGGTTAAAAAAGCTTTCAACTAAAATAGAGATGGGGGAAAGATAAAATATTAAAAGAACTTAGATATTATGGCAGACTTTAGCACTCAAAAGTTTTTAGAATTAAAAGAAATAAGGGACGGGATATTGATACTCAAGAATAATGCCCTAAGGGGAATAATGATGGTTTCTTCTTTGAACTTCGCCTTAAAACCGGCTGAAGAACAAAATGCTATCATATATCAATTCCAGAGTTTTTTGAATTCTCTTGATTTTATGTGCCAGATTTCAATCCAGACCAGAAGACTGAATATGACCGGATATATAGACAAGCTGAAAGAGTTGGAAAAAGGACAAAACAATGAACTTCTTCGAACTCAAACCGCAGAGTACAGAAAATTCGTTGAAGATATAATAGGAGAGGGTTCTATTATGACCAAGCATTTCTATATTGTGGTCCCTTATTCCGTTGTGGAGGAAAAAGGTTCGGCAACAAGCAGGATTAAAAAAGCAGCGATGCCCGTACTCAAAGAAGAAGATTTTCAAAGAGCAAAAAGTCAGCTTTGGCAAAGAATGGAATTTTTGGCCCTGGGCTTAAGAAGGTGCGGGCTTAATGCGATTCCTTTAACCACCCCTGAATTGGTGGAACTTTTCTGGAGCCTGCATCATCCCCAGCAGGCAGAAGTCGGATATTACCCGGAGGTTCCTCCGGAAATTATGTAAATCTATTATGGGAATATTTAAGAAAATACCGTTCTTCGGCAGAAGAAAACAAATACCGGAAGTATATAAAGAGGCAAGCATAGATCTTCAGGACATCATTGCCCCTTCTTTGATTGAAGTTAAGCAGAACTATATAAAAATAGGGGAAAGGATTGCCAAAACCTTCTTCATTTTTTCCTACCCCAGATATTTAACCACGGGATGGTTTTCTCCCGTGGTTAACCTCGGGACTCCAATGGATGTTGCTCTTTTTTTACATCCCGTCGATACAAATCTTACTCTGAGACAATTAAGGAAAAGGGTGACGGAAGCCCAAGCTGAAATAATGGAAAGGGAAGAAAAGGGATTAATAAGAGACCCCGCCCTGGAAACAGCGCACAGGGATCTGGAACAATTGAGAGATAAATTGATTACGGCTCAGGAAAGAATGTTTGAATTCGGAATATATATAACAGTATATGCTGAAGACGAAAAAGAGGTGAGAAAGATAGAAATGGATCTAAGGTCCGTTTTAGAATCAAGGATGGTCTACATCAAGCCCGCCCTTTACCAGCAAAACTTAGGGTTTAATTCGACTGCCCCTTACGGACGAGACCTGCTTTTGGTCCACACGCCAATGAATACCGCTCCCTTATCCAGCATATTTCCCTTTATTTCTTTTGACCTAAGCTCAAACCAGGGAATATTGTACGGAATAAACCAGCACAACAATTCCCTGATACTTTTTGACAGATTTTCCCTGGAGAATGCAAACTCCACCATTTTCGGAGTGGCAGGTTCAGGAAAAACAATCCATGGGGATGAACCGGTTTTAATAAAAAACAAAAATAAAATCCAATTAACAAAAATTGGCCCTTTGATTGAAGATTTAACTAAAAAATATGGAACCGTTCCTATTGATGAAGAAATAGAGGGAGTAATTAATCCAAAAATCGAAGTTTACAGTTTTGATGAAAATCTTAAAGGAAAGTGGAGTAAGGTTACGGTAGCAATGAGAAAAAAAGCGCCCGGTGTCTTTTATAAATTTACTACTCGGAGCGGCAGAGAAATTACTACTACAGGAGATCATAATATGTTGATTCTTAAAAACGGAAAAGTGATAGCCGCTAAAAGTTCTGAAATAAAAGAAGGAGAATTTATTCCCCTGCCTAGAAATATCCCCGAAAGTCAGAATCCTTTAAAATCTTTTAATCTCTTAAAATTACTTAAAAATTCAAAAAATATTTATATTGAAGGAGCTGAAAATTTAATTCAAGAGAATTATAGAATTTTAAAAAATGCGAATATCGATAATCGACTTAATCGTTACCTTTATAAATATCGTGACGGCAGAGTCATACCAATAAAATATCTTTGGAAAATCTTGAATTTCCTTTCAATTAAGACGAACGATGAAAAACTCAAAGAATTAAAAATCGTATCTAAAAATGGAAAGAAGAAATATTCTTTAAGCATTAAGTTCCCGGTAACTGCTGAACTCCTGAAAATAGCTGGCTATATATGCGCCGAAGGAACGGTTAGAAACGAGGTAATAATGGTTAGCAATAAAGACAGAGACGTTCTTCAGGATATCGATTTTTCCCTTAAAGAATTGGGAATTCCCTTTTATTACGGGAATCGAGGAGTTGTTATCGCCTCAAGGGTCTTTGTCGAAATAATTAAAGCCTTGGGAGGAAAAGGGAAGTCCGACCAAAAGAGAGTTTTGCCGTTCATTTTTAGTTTAAAAAGAGAAAATATCGCCCAATACCTATCAGCATATTTCGAAGGGGATGGCGGAGTTGAAAAAAATACTTACATTTCAGCCACTTCAAAATCTTGCCAGTTAATTTCCGAACTTAGTTATCTTCTTTATTATTTTGGAATTATCGGAAGAATCTCAAAAGTAAGAAAACGGGCTACTAATTCCAATTGGAAAAGAAAAAGAGAATATTGGAAAATTACTATTTCGGGACAGGACAATCTTGAAAAGTTCGTTAAAAGTATTAATTTTATTTCAGAAAGGAAAAAGCGGCAACTTTCAGAAACCATAAAAAAACAGGGAAATACTAACGTTGACCTTGTTCCGGAAATTGGAACAATTCTTTCGGAAATTCAGCAAATTTTTCCACCAATACTCTATGGGATTCACAATATTGCAGATTGGAAAAGCGGAAGAAGAAACCCTTCTCCCCAATGTCTCCAAAGAGCAATCTGTAAAATTGAAGAAAAAATACAGCATTTTAAAAATTTGTCTTCTACTTTTGAAATTTTAACTGAACTGCCTGAATTAGCTGAGGTTATAAATTTGGGGGAAAATGACAAAAAGTTAAATAGAGCTCTATGGCAAACCTTAAATCACAGTTGGCAGTTAATAAAGAATAGGAAAGTAAAACCTAGGTCAATTAACGTATTTAAGGCAATAAAGATTATTAATGGAAATTCTTACTCTTTGCCGGAAGTCAAGACAGCAATTCATAACGGCTTCCGAGAGATGGATTTAACGATGAAATATTTCAATCCTAATTTGGAAAGTGCTTTAAATCAAGGGTTTCAAAGCAATACTCGTTATGAATTAATTCAGAAGTCGGCTCAGTATGTTCAGCAGAATTATCAAGAGGTATTAACAAGTAAAATTTCCTGGATTGAAGAAAAATTAGCTCAACTGAAAACTTTAGCAAATTCTGATTTATTCTGGGACCCAATTGCCAAGATTAAAAAGATAAAGAGGCAAAAAGAAAAGTATGTTTATGACCTAACCGTAGATAATGAAGTATTTTTAGCCGGTAAAGGAGGAATGTTTGTTCATAATTCTTACGCTATTAAGCTTGAGATCCTCCGTTCTTTGATGATTGGAGTCGAATGCATAGTGATAGACCCGGAGAACGAATACAAGTTCTTATCGGACGTGGTGGGAGGGTCTTTTTTCAGCATATCCCTGTCTTCAAAAAACCACATTAATCCTTTTGATTTGCCCCTGCCCAGAGAGGATGAAGAAGCAGCAGACGTCATCAGGACCAATGTCATTAGCCTGGTAGGGCTTTTGAGAATCATGCTTAAAGGAATGACTCCTGAGGAAGACGCCATTATGGACAGGGCCCTGGCGGAAACTTACGCTTCCAAAGACATCACTCCATTTTCTGATCCCAAGACATGGAAAGACAATACTCCCTTGCTGGAAGATTTAGAAAGCGTTCTGGAAACAATGGAGGGCACAGATTCTCTTTTGGTCAGATTGGGAAAGTTTACCAAAGGAACCTATGCCGACTTCTTTAACCAGCCGTCAAATATTAATATGGAAAACAAGATGGTAGTTTTCGGTATTCGGGATATGGAAGATGAATTAAGACCAATAGCAATGTTTACTATCATCAGGTATATCTGGAATACCGTGAAAAGCGAGCTTAAAAAAAGAATCTTGGTAATAGACGAAGCATGGTGGATGATGAAGAACGAAGACGGCGCTTCTTTTCTGTTTGGGATTGTAAAAAGAGCAAGAAAATATTGGCTCGGAGTTACAACCGTAACCCAAGACGTAATTGACTTTATGAAATCCGACTACGGAAAGCCAATCATTACCAATTCCGCCCTGCATATATTAATGAAGCAGAGTCCTGCAATGATTGAGACTGTCCAAAAGACTTTTGACTTGACCGACGGAGAAAAAAATATTCTCATAGAAACGCCTGTAGGGGACGGATTGTTCTTTGCCGGCTCAAAACATGTCTTAATGAAAGTCGTTGCATCTTACGGTGAAGACCAGTTTATCACCACTTCTCCCGAAGAGGTCCTGAAGATTAGAAGAGCAAAACAAACCTTAAAAGGAGAAATAAAGTAATATGGAAGAAGCATCTTCAACTGTTAATGCAACTCCGAAAATTCCAGAAGGAGGGATAGAGACAAAAAAGAAGCCTGGAAAGCATCTTACCAAAATACCTTCCGATATTCTCCTGTCTCCCGGAGGAGTGATTTTGGTTCTTTTTGCTTTGGTAATGGAGGCAATGGATATCTTACTTCCCGGGGGATCCCTAACTATTGAAATAATTCCCGAGCTAATCTTCATTGTTCTGCTTTTCTTAATCGCAAGAGTTTCTTTAACGAGCATGATTCTTCCTTTCCTTGTCGAAAGAGTTCCAATATTGAGTGATATTATACCAAGCTGGTTAATTAGATTACTTTTTTAAGAAATTATAAAAAATCAAATGGTCTTTTTTAAAAAGAATTTTAAAACTTTTCTTTTTGTTGCCCTGCTGATTTTCTTTTTGGGCAGTTTTGTTTTAATTCAAGCCAGAGACCTTGAAGTTGACTATCCCGACATTGGAGAACAAGAAGCGCTGGACAGTTCTGTAACCATGCCGGAATATGTAAAATACATTTTTAATTTTTCTATGGCTTTTATAGGGATATTTGCTCTTGCAGGATTAATATGGGCAGGCATCCTCCGTATGACCGCCCTTGATGACCCAAAGAAAATAAAAAGTTCCCAAAAACAAATTACGGCAAGCATCCTCGGACTTCTTATTCTCGCAAGCTCCTACCTTATTCTAAAAACCATTAACCCGGAGTTGATAGAATTAGGAGAACCCGCGGTAGAGCCCGCAGAGATTGTTCCGGAAGACGAATTTAAAATTCCGACCGATATAACATCAATTAACGTTGAATTGCCGATTGAAACTAGAATCAAGGGGGTTGAAGACGAAGACTTTGGAATTTTTGAAGAAAAAAGATTAGATAGAATTAAAAAACTTGCCGAAGATATCGCTAAAAAAGCGCTTGAGATGAAAGAAACCAGCGGGGCATTAGTTGGTCTGGCAGGGGAATGCAAATGCGATCATGGACCGTACAAGATTTGCAATGGATACGTCTGCAGTCATCCAATATGCAAAGGAAGCTGCACAAAAAAAGTTATTGACGAAGACGAAGGCACTTATGAATGTGAAAACAATGGGTGCAAGGGCGAGTGCTGTACTTCCGATCCCTGCTGCTGCCAGAGGAAAGATATAGACGCTAATAAGGGAATCAACAGAATCAACTTTAAAGAACTCCGGGATTTGAAAGAGAAACTCAGCATAGAAAGAATAGAATTGAAGATTGAAATAGGCAAGCTCATGGAGACCTTAGATATAATGAAAAAGGATTGTCCTCTTTCTGGAATCCTGAGCAGGGATAATTTTATCAGCCTAAAAGATTATTACAATCAACACGAATGGGAGCTTAAGAATATCCGTTACTGGGACGAAGTAGAATATTTGATTTCTAATTCATATGCTGATTTTTATTGCCCCATAGGAGGCACTCGACTGGGATACTCTCCTTCTTCCGAAATAGATGCCTCGGCCGAGGAAGCCTTTGCCTCATCTGCTTTAGACTTTCAAGATTATATAACTTCAAGCACTTCAAGCGGTCAGTTTGAAACAACCGTAAGCTGTCAAAGAACGATTCCTTTCGGCGACGTAATAGATCAAGGACTGGTAATAGTAAACGAGTTGCTTAAAAAGATATTTAACCAGGACGACGATATTAAAGAAGCGGGAATGATACAGCTTCAATTGAAAATGATGGAAAAGATAGACGAGCTCCATCTATTAATAAACGAATGCCTCTCAAGCAAGTGTACTCCGATATGCAAATGCGTAGACCCGCCGTGCGAATGCAGCCCGATTCGCTGCTCAGGGGGAAATCCATGTCCTATGGGAAAGATTGCAGATACCTTTCAAAGAATTGTAGATATTCAGGAAGAAATAGAAAAAAGAAAGAAAGAAATATTAAAAATTATAGACGAAGATATTCCCGAATATCTTGAAGAAGATTTCGACAAGATGGCAAAAGGCATCCATACTTGCATCGCCGTTCCCGAAGAGATTGCTCCTGGATGGCTTTTCTTAAATTGCGAAAGAAGCATGGGAGCAATAGGCCCCGATGGCAAAGTACTGGGCACAAGCGGCGGCAGCGTAGATATAGATAATCTTTTTTCAAATCTTCCATCCTTGGCAGATGAATACCAAAAAAAGCTGTTTGGAGATTGCGAATGTTTTGAGATTGATGAATGCAAGGAAGAATTTAAACATCTTATTTTTGAAGAAAAGCATAAAGAGTGCAAGGTAATTACAAAGGCAGCTACAGGAGATACGGAATGTTATGAATACAATTTCTTCTGCTGTCGAGTTAAAGATTAAAACTATGAAAAAAAAGATATTGCTGACAATTTTAATCCTTGCATTTCTGCCAACAGCCTTTCTATTGGCAGAAAGGGCATTAGAGATTGATTATCCCGACATCCCGGGAGGAGCTAAAGCTCCAAGCACTTCAACTTCTATATTTGAATATATAAAATATCTTTTTGAATTCTCAATATGGATATTGGGCATTGTGGCCTTTGGGTGCTTGATTTGGGCAGGATTGCGCTATCTAACCTCCGTTGGCAGCCCTTCCGCCGTCAAAGACGCTCAAGACCAAATAACCGCCGTTATTCTGGGAATGGCAATACTCTTAGGGTCTGTCTTCATTTTAAGCACCGTCAATCCGAATCTGGTTATATTGCAAGGACAAGACCTGGAAGAAGCCGCTGTGGATCCAATTCCTTCGCCAACGGCTCCTGTCTCTCGAGATCCCTTAGTAAGGATAAAAGAATTGGCCGAAACGGTTAAAAATAGTATTGTCCCGAATTTAATAGAGAAATTCATAGAGAAAGATAAAGGTTTGTTAGACTTAATCAAAAAGTGCTGTTGCTGTACCACGTTGTCTGAATGCGACTGCATCGGATGGAGCTGTTCCGTAATCCGTTGTTACGGCGATCCCTGCCCCAATAGGGAAGAGATTATTGAAAAACAGAAAGAGATTGTTTTAGCGGCGGCCGAATTGTTATACTATAGAAACAGGATAGATTCTGAAAGAGAAGATATTGGTTCCGAGCTTGAGCATTTCATATACTGGGGAAGGCTGACAGAATCACAAGCTGAAAACCTGAAAAAATATTTAGAAGAAATTTTGGTTCCTATGGAGGAGATGGCGAATATTTCGCAAGAGATAGCAGAGCTTCCGAACGAATGTTTAACGGCAGAGAAATGCATAGCCCAATGCGGAGGAATATGCCATTATGATTGCGACGAAACAATGCCCTGTTCTCCGTTAAAACCCAAAAAGGGGAATCCCTGCCCTAAATCAGAAATGGAGGCAAAAATAGAAGAAGTTAAAGAGCTTCAAAAAGAGATTAATGAACTTTGCAATAAAATTATAGCCATCCTTATTTAGGTTATGACAAAGAAACATACTAAATTCATAAAAATCGGCTTTATTCTTTTAACGGTTATCTTTTTATCCGGCAGTTTCGCTCTTTCCGTTTTTTCAAGGAGTCTTGAAATTGATTACCCAAAACTGATGGAAATCCGTCCTGAAGAAACTTCGATTCCTTTGCCGGAATATATAACATACATTTTTAACTTTGCTCTTTGGATTGTGGGAATTCTCGCTTTTGGAGTACTGGCTTTTGCAGGGATAAAGTACTTGACATCTGCAGGAAGTCCCTCTCTTCAAAAAGATGCCAAAGATCAAATTTCTTCAGCGCTGATGGGAATAATAATTTTACTTCTTTCCGTGCTATTCTTGAACGAGATAAACCCTGAACTTCTCATACTCTCAGAACCTTCTGTCAGCTCTCCCGGTCAATCAGCTTCTAATTTTGTTTTTGCCCAAAATAATGGCGATGGCAGAGACTTGGAAATAGATTATCCCGACATTGCGGGAGCTGACACTCCGGACAAAGTTTCAACCCCTCTGGGAGAATATATAAAGTACATCTTTAGCTTTGCTCTTTGGATTGTGGGAATTCTTGCTTTTGGAGTACTGGTTATAGCCGGGGTAAAATATCTAATTTCCGGTGAAAATCCTAAGCTTAAAGCTGACGCCAGAAATCAAATACTTTGTGCCATATTAGGAGTATTAATTTTGATTTCCTCTATTACGGTCTTGAACCAGATTAAATTTGATTCGGCAGTAATAAGTCCTTATGAAATTGATCCGGCAATTTTGATTAGATCCGGAATCTGGCTTTGTAAGGAACCGATTGGTGGCTTCGTATCTTTTATGCAAGGCTCTTCTAATTTAGACGAGGATGCAGAAGATGAAATGTTAGAAAAAATTAAAGAAAACTGCTACAGATTATTAGCTAAAAGTCTTGTAGCGGAAGAATTTAAAGGAAAGATTAAACAAGTGTATCTCATTCCTGACGAAAACGAAGACTATAAATACGGATTAGTTATGCATAAGGGAGAAGGATTTGACGGGGACTGCGTGACTGCGACAGAAGATAAGAATTTGACATCTTTTGAATTTTATTCAGTTACCCCTTTTATAATAGAAACACATGCCGAAGGCGAGGGTATTAGTATTTACGACCATAGAGACTTTAACGAGAACCTTGAACCGAATGAAGTTGGAGAAAAAGAAGAAGATATTAAAGCGGACAGAACAGTCAAAATGAATCCCTGTTATTCAATTAAAATAGATAAAAAAGAAAATTGGGTTGCCATAGCTTACGGCTCGCCAGAAGCTAGTTGGTCGGTAGGACAAATTGAGATCGGCAGCATAGACAACGCAAAACCCTGTGAAGTCTTTGACAGGAGCGATAGAAACTTAGAAGATGATTTTGTCGGAACTTTTTGCAGTCAAGGATTTTGGTGGTGGAATAGGCAACCGTGTATTGAAGCTCTGCAAATATTTAAGGGAAAGATTATAACAGGGGACTAAAAAGCCCCGAGGGGGGGCTTTTAAGATCTCTTTATTCAATGCTAATCAGGAAGCGGGCTTTATGATAACGCTTCTCTCGGGTTCCTCTCCCACGCTTTCTGTTATAACATCCTCTCTATCTGCTAATTCCAAATGGATAACTCTTCTTTCGTAAGCCGGCATTGAAACCAGGTTTTTTTCTTTCTTTGAAAGGGAAACTTCGTTGGCGGCATCCCTCGCCATCTCTCTTAAATATTCCACCTTTTTCTTTTTATAGTCATTTATATCCAAATCGATGTAAAAGCTCTTCTCTGGAGAA
>Ga0265595_1000630_pt1 | contig 30793 bp, 35 predicted proteins | sample saktaG_15_FD_190148 | JGI IMG/M metagenome (GOLD analysis project Ga0265595, IMG submission 190148) | Saline water microbial communities from Sakinaw Lake, British Columbia, Canada - sak_2013_06_06_50m | ecosystem: Environmental > Aquatic > Non-marine Saline and Alkaline > Saline ...
CGTGATTCTGAAATAGGTTGGAGTTTCTATAACCCGTCTATAGCTTGCGATCTCATGTAAAATTTCTTTTTACAAGAAACCTAACCACAAAGGAACAAAGCCACAAAGGACGCACAAAGAGCAAAGAGCAAGTATTAGTCATTGTGCTTTTGTGCCTTTGTGGTGATCGTCCATAAGCCATGGTTATAATTATCACGTGGCAGCAAGTTCTGACCTGATATCCCTTTCAGGTAGTCCATCTTCTACTGGTTGGTATTTAGCGCAAAATAGTTTCAGCACCACCATGTGCTATTGATTTTCAAAGCATCTTGAAAGAGAGTGATTGCCTCCTTGGGTGGCAATAGTTATCGCCCTCATCAATGCCAGAGATATTCCAACCAATTCTGAGTTCACGACCAAAAGTTGCCATATCGTGATACTCAAACCATTAATGCACACTTATGGACGCGAATCAGATTAACTTATTCGTGTTCATTCGCGTTCATTCGCGGTTGAAAAAAGTGGTTCTTCGCTGAATTGAGTGGGTATGGATCATGGGAGATTTCCGGCATGAGTCATTTGTTATGTCAAGGTGTATGTGATGAGCCGCCACATCTCGATAATCATGGAGGAATGGTGAGATGAAGGCAGAAAGGCGCCGACACTTGCCACCCCATACCCACATTGAATAGCGAGGAACCTTTTCAAGTTCACGAATCCAAGTCGGGCAATCATCCTTATCTAGCCGCTGGCGGAGAAGCAAAGATAATGGGAGAACACCTGCTTGCCCGCCTCCTGGCCTCGGGAACCGTATCCCTCCTGGCAGCCCTTGCCGGAGGGGGGTTGAGCTTCATCGGCCGGCCCTTGGGGGCGGCTTATGTCATCATGCTCTTCCTCTGGATGGCGACGGTTTCAGCCACGCGGAGCACAGGAGAGGAGTCATCCTACGATCGAAGGCAGAGGCCCTTCTATGCAATGCTCTCGGTGATCTTCCTGCTGCTCTTCTTTCTCCCCCCGTGGGAGTATGCTCATCTGGAGGGGCCGATACCCAGGGACGGCCTTCTCGCCTGGGTCGGCCTCGGCCTGATGGCTATAGGAACCTGGCTTCGCACGGCGGCAACGATCGAGCTAAGGGGCTTCTACACTGCCAGGCTGTCGGTTAGCCCAAAGCAGAGGGTCGTGACCACAGGGCCGTACAGGCATATCCGCCATCCCGGCTATCTCGGCGAGCTCTTGACGATCCTTGGGATATCGCTTGCCATGGGTTGCCTCTCAGGGCTTCTGCTGCTTCTAGCAACGCTGATCCTGCTAATTAAGCGGATGGATGCGGAGGAGGAGATGATGATCCGCGAGCTTGGGCGCGAGTACCTGGATTACATGGGGAGGACCTCGCGCCTCGTCCCGCGGGCATACTGACCAGCGGCAATCGTCTCTCGCTAGGACCTCCGCCTCCCCATCCTCGACCTCTGGGGGCGTCCATCTCCCAGATGTCCCAACAGGCGGATCTCTCCCTTCTTGACCTTGATCATGCCCTTCTTCTCCATACTCTTTACTAGGTCATCCGCTATAGCCCTCGCGCTTATCGATAAGGTCCCTTTATCCACTTCCTTCTCGACTTGACAGGTCGCCAGGAACTCCTCCATATTCAGCTTCCCCTCGGAGAGCTTGTCGAGCAGGCCCTTCATCAATATCTGGAGGGCCCGGATGGCGAAGAGTTGCGAAGGGTAATCCTCTTCGAAGATGGGGTCCAGGTCGTCCATGGAGATGACGGATAGCTCGTCTATCGATATGTCGCGCTTCTTCTGGAAGTATACATCGGAGAAGTATCTGACGAGCTCGTGATCGGGGCCATACTTCTCGATCTTTATGGGAATGGAGATTATGGGATCATCGGGGAGCCCGATCTTGTCCCCTCTGGGGAATACACCATTGATCTTCAGGACATTATTGATGAAGGCCAACGACATTAAGCGGTCGCGTGCCTCTTCTAAATCGAAGGGAGAACCCTTCATCAGAGCCTCCTCAACGGTCGAAGTCTCTTCTGCTACCGCCTCATCAAGGTCGCCCCCTTCTTCATCTTCTTCCGCTCCCATCTCCTCGTCGTCAATCCCCAAGATCGCATGAAGATCCTGGTCGAACTCGTCCAGCTTTGGTGCCCGCTTATGGTCGAATAGGCTTAGAACCTCACCTAAGGTCTTGGCCTCTTTGAGCACCTCCCTCAGATCGTCCAAGTCCTTCTCACACTTGCTCAGATCTTCATCCATCTCCCTGAGCTGGCTGAGCTTTCCTTCCAAAAACCATCTTTTGAGCAACACAACATGGGTGTATTCTCGCATCTCAACCTTGATCCCGGCATTCTTCAAGAGATCTGCCAGATCAATGGCTTTGTCCTCCTCGAAAGTCCCAAGCTTTATCATCCTTTCACCATGCTCTTCTCTCAATATGAACATTCTCATGCGATCTCCCAGCATGGCCAGCTCAACCGTTCTGGATCCAGGGGAAACGTTCATATTCATCGCATCCGACCAATAAAAGGCATCTCTGCCTTTGGAGATGTCTGCAGGACCGATCCGACCGGAAAAGATGTGGGTGCCTGATAAGAGCATTGGATGCTTGACGGAGCTTACGGACGCCAGTCTGTAGCTGGAAGAGGTTCGGCATAAATCGATTATGCATCAGCGGGAGATCAATAAGGAGATCGAGCATGAGCCAACGTGAGTTTACCGATAAGGACCTCGATGAGGATGAGAAGAGGGTCATGGGAAAGCTGATAGATCTGTGGAGCATCGGCGAGGATGACGATCCCTACATCCATTGTACCGAGGATAGGATCATAAAAGAGCTTGAGAAGGGCGAGCTCTCTCGGGAGAGGATCCAGAAGATCCTGGCCGATCTGGAGTCATACGGCCTGACAAAGCGGATCGATGCCGAGGGCAAGCCGCGCTTCATCTATCAGGCAACAGCCGAGCATATCGTAAAGGAGCTCCAGAAGACCACGTATGTTGAGAGCAGGTATCCCTTCAAGCCTCATCACCGCTAACGGGAAGATGGGGCCGGTTTGGCCCCCTACTCTGCTATTGCGTAGGTCATAGTGACGCTTGCGCTCATCTCGAGCTCGCCTGGCATGACCAGGGTCTGTGAGAAGGCGAAATCCGCCATTGCCCGTGTCGGCTGATAGGAGTAACCCTCGGTGATCTCAAGTATCGGTCCGAGCTCCACGCCTGCTGCCGAGGCGACCACATGGGCGTTGGATATCGCATCCTGCACCGCCTCCTCAAGGGCCTCGTCCATGTAAGGCGATGGATCGCGAATGCCGAACGCAAGCCCCGTGACCTTGTTGCTTCCAGCATCGATGGCTGCGTCGAGCACGGCCTCCACGTCCTCTGTGAGGTTCAGGGCAATGGTGACCTGGTTGATAACGACGAAGACCGGCGTCTCGTCCCCGCCGTCATAAAGGTCGGGATCTGGCTCATATCTGCTGATGCTGTATCCCGTGGTCTGTATCTCACGGCGCTCTACGTCTGCATTGAGCAGGGCCTCTATCGTGCGGTTCATCAACTCTGCGTTCTCAGCTGCGGCTGCAACGGCGCTCTCGTCTCTTGTCTCGACCCCAAGGGTCAATGTGACCATGTCCGGAGTTGCCTTGGACGTGCCGTCGCCGGTTACAACGATTCTGGAGATATCCTCGTCCTCGGCCCAGGCCAATTGGGCCAGGGATAGGACGAGCAGTATGGATAGCATCTGCCATATCTTCATCAAATTCCCCCGGTGGATATCAGCTCGATCGGTATTAAGAGGCGCGGTCGGAAGAGAAAAGGGGTTCCTCGTCGTTTATGTTGTCGAAAGTATTTCTCCCTATTTCAACCGCGAATGAACGCGAATGAACGCTAATTTCTCACGTAAAATACATCCAGTTATGGCATATATAATCTCAGATATAAGGTTTTCATCGAATTTCATTGGCGATGACGTTTGCAATACGTCTAAGTTAAACGATGATCCCTTTCCAAGCAATTGGGCGAAGGGCCAGAAAAGGTCGATGATATAACGAGGGGCGACCTTGCGCCCCTCTAAAATCTTCTCCACCTACTCGAGTATGCTGTAGCTCACCCTGACGCATGACCGCACGGTTATCATATCGGGCCGGCCGAAGCCGAATCCGTCGAAGCCAAAACCGTCAGAGTAGAACTGCGGCATGCCCATGCCCCAGAAGAACCCTCGTCCGACATCCGAGTATGCGCAATTGGAGACCTCTATCACATTGCCTAGCCGCATGCCGAAGAATGTCGCTATCTCCTGGGCGCTATTTTTCGCGTCCTCAAGCGCTTTCTGGCGGGCCTCGGAGACTGCAGAGTTGCTATCGCTAAGGCTGTATCCTATGATCTCAGCGCTCGCTTCCTCCGACCGGGCCGCTTCCATCGCGCTATTAACCTCGGACTGATCCGTGGTCATCATCCGGACCAACGCCTGGCTCTTCACCTGGTTGGTCGCGTTGTAATCCTGAACATCGCATACGGTCGTGTTGTTAACCGTCCTGCAGATCCTGCTATACATCTGGCCGCTCATTATGCTGTTAGAATAGCCCTGCCTTATATCGTCCCTGCTCAATCCAGCATCTATCAAGGCTTGCACGGTCCTGTTGAGCCTATCGGAGTTCTCTCTGATTGCCTGAGTGGTATTCTCGTTGCTGCTGGTAACAGTGATCGAGATGGTCACCGTATCGGCGGGAACCGATACTGCGCCCTCCCCTACGACGGTTAGGGGCATCGTCTCCGCAGAGGCGACGGATAGGGCTGAGATAAGCATGATGAGGCCGAGCACCATCGGTTCTCTCTTCATATAATTCCCCTAAGGTACATGATCGTTCGCTGTAATAAATCCAGCGGTCGAGACGTCAATCGTCGTAATTGCTTGATGGGGGTGGCGGGCCTTCATGGTTTGGTTCTGAAAGATTTATAAGGTGTAAGAAGAGATATATTAGTTGGGTGTTGGGACTTGGAGAGATATATCTGCACGGCCTGCGGCTATGTATACGATCCTCTGAAGGGCGATCCGGATAGCGGAATTCCGTCGGGAACGGATTTCGAAGACCTTCCGGAGGGCTGGGTCTGTCCGAAGTGCGGGGTTGGCAAGGAGATGTTCGAGAAGGCCCCTTGAGGCCTTCGATCGAGTTCGCAATTACGAAATAAGCAGGGAAGGTGGTCTTGAATGATAGATGCCAAGATGTTGGATGCCTTGAACAGACAGGTGAACGCGGAGCTGTACTCGTCCTATCTCTACCTCTCGATGTCAGCTCACTTCGAGTCGATGGGCCTCAAGGGTTTCGCGAACTGGATGCGCGTGCAAGCCCAGGAGGAGATGATGCACGCAATCAAGTTCTACGACTACATTGTGAGCCGCGGGGGGAAGGTGAGGTTGATGCAGATCGACGCTCCCCCGACCGAGTGGGTCTCGCCCCTCAAGGTATTCGAGGAGGTGTACGCCCATGAGCAGAAGGTGACAGGGCTCATCCACAGCCTCGTCGACCTTGCGATCTCCCAGAAGGATCATGCGACGAACAACATGCTCCAGTGGTTCGTAACCGAGCAGGTCGAGGAGGAGGCAAGCGCTGAAGAGATACGGGGGAAGGTGAGCCTCGTCAGCGGGGAGAGGGGGATTGGCGTGCTCTACATGCTCGACAAGGAGCTGGGGCTCAGGGTCTTTACGCCGCCTGTGGCGTGATCGAGGGGGGTCTGGTAAAGATCCTGCCCATTACTTTTTGGGGTGGCTTGATCATAGCGGGGCTTATATGGAGATCTGCAGCGCAGGCTCGCTATAACATCTCTAAAAATGCTATATAGTTACTGAAACGCGGCCGAAAGCTATTTATTGTGAAATACCAAACAGCACGAATAATAGTAGAAAATTATCTTTATATAGAAACTTGCGAGCATGCCCTGGCGGAGAGGATTGCACATATCGAACATGCACAATATCGTGAGGGTATCTGAGATACTGATCAAAAGAGACCACTATCATGAGGCATTGCAGTTCCGCTGAAGATCAGCCAAGAGGGCAATTTACATCGACGTATTGAGCATGTTCCACATATCCAACTTAAATATAGATTGGTATAAATGGTCTATTATGTATATAAATGCGATGGCGTCCTGTATGGCCAATAGCTTAATACGATGTGCTCTGCTGCCGATTGGCTGCGATGTTGGATACATATCAGAAATATTATATTAAAATATTTTATTATAAAAATAATATTCATTAAACTATATATTATTTAAGGGGCTGAGAATTTATGTCTCAAAATGAATATTCAAAAAATGGAATTAAGGATTGCGCAGAAACAATTTATTCTAATTTTAATAATAAAAAACAAATGAAGGATGATAATAAGAACGCCAAAATAAAAGCTGAATTTGTTACGGTCATTGTAGGGGCTGGAGCATCGGCGTCTCTTAAAACCCAAAAATTAATAGAGCAGCTAACGCTATCAAGTTCTCCTTCCCACGATAGCGAATTATCTAAGCACGGAGACCGTTCAGAGTCCGATCAAAAATTCTCATCTCAACTTAAAAAAGAAGTATTTGATACGAATGCTATGGTGCATTTTGGGAAAAATTTGAAAGAATGCACGCTGGAGGAGCTATTTTCCATTCTTGCAAAAATAAAAGGAGAAAAAAGTGTACCTGCATTTCTAAATAACAAAAATATTTATAACCGTCTAGACAACATACGTCCAACGCAAGGCTATGAATTTCTCGCGCATATTATTCATCATAAATTGATAAATTGTGTGATATCTACAAACTTTGATGAAGAGTTAGAAATATCCTTGGATGATGAGATTGGTCAAGATAATTATAAGATTATAAAAAGTCTAAGCGAATTCGATGCATTTGGTATGGACATAGAAAAAGAGAAAAAGAGCGATATAAAAAATACGATACTGTTCAATAAACCAATATTATTCAAGGTTCATGGCACAATTAGTTATCCCCGAACTATTAGAGCAACAATAGAAAATGTAAAAAAATTTGAAAATGAAAAGCTTAAAGTGATTAAATGGGTATTATGTCATACAACAATTCTTATAATCGTTGGATTCAGTTTCAGAGATTTGGACTTTGAACATGCATTCTCTGAGGCTCTTAAAGAAAAAGCTTATAATGAAGATGCCCCTGAAAAAATTGATATTTTTTGGATACATATCAATAAAAATAAGAAAAAGATTTATGAAGATTTTCTAGATAATATTTCAAAGAGAGAAATTATTAATAAAAAAATTGGGGCGAAATATGTTATTGCAAAAAAGTCGGATGACTTCTTTAAAGAATTGGCTGAAGAGATCGAAGCATTAGATAATAATAATATGATACCAACATTTGCAAGACAAAAAATAAGAAATTTAATCTTGGAGTATCCAAAATCAAATAATATATGCGAAAAGAAATTTTATATTGAAGTTATACTATTTGCATTGACTGCCAAAGGTTTATTTGGTGTGGATGCTTTAAAAGATTGTATTCGGATTCAAAGATATTGTAATTATATTATTAATAGGAAATTTGAAACCCCCCCTGTAAGCCATACTCTTCGATCGCGAAGCAATCCCGAAGATAGCAACTCAGCAGAGCTCCAATGCTACGAGGATGCCAATTCTAGCTTATATCCTGATTGTAAAACTCCCAACTACTTGCTAAAAACGTTAGAAACTAACGAAGTTATTATCCCATTAAAAAATAATAGAAATATATATTACTTGCCAGAATATACTATGGAGCAATTAACAACTAAATTAATACAATTTTTTAATCTAACTATTGATAAAGAACAACAACAACAGCTTCAACGCCAATTAACTAATTTACAAGATATATTTGATGTTGATATTGTAGTGCCAGATGCAAGCGTATGTTTGATGTTCAGGAATCCCATGCCTATATCAGATCACAAGAAATGGGAAGAAAAGACAGAAGTTCTTTTGAAAAATGCTAAGGCTCTTAATATAATTGCCCAAACTGGTGAATGGATTACAAAAGATAAAAATAAAGACTATTTTACAAAATTTTTAAATAATGGTGGAATTATAAAATTAATAACATGCGAACCATTTGAAGGCGCAGGCATGCATTCCAAAAGGCAAATGGAGGTAGAAAATAAATTAAAAGAAATGGAATCGACATCACAGAAAGGAAAAATTGAAATTAAACATTTGCAATGGGGATTAATTTCTGAACATATAAAACTTAATGATACAAATCAAGGAATGTATATGAAGAGGATAGCAAAATCATCGATAGTAGCTCCTATATGGGTTGAAGGGGAAGATGATTGTAAGGTATTGGAAGATATATTTGATTATTATTGGATAGCATCCATCCAAAAATCAAAAACAAATTAGTTTGACATTGTCAGATTATCAGTTGAATTTATATCTATCGGCTCTATTGCTGCAGGGTACCCTGCAGCAATAAATGAGTCGGTTAGATCCTGAGTTCCCAATTGATTAGGCACAAGTGGGAACAAATGGGGCGATTGATGCTGATTATCCCAAATAGCCTATATATCTAATTAGGCACAACCGATCGATATGCTGCGGCTCTTTGTGCCTAAAAGAGTGGGAGACCAGGTTAGATAGACTTCCGCTATTTTACAGAAGAATCGGTACGCTACCTCCCCGGCGTATAATGCACCATAAAAAAGAGGTTTGAGCCGTGTTCACCGGCTCAATCTGTCCCAAAGCTCGATAAGATGCTCGCCGTAGAGGACCCAAATAAGGACGAAAACCCCGAGCATGACGTAGAGGTTGGAGATATACACCAACCACTGCAGCAACCTAGCCTTCTTCTCGGGGGTTCCGAACCATTTATTTGCTTTCCTCTCCAACAGTCCGGGCATCTTAGACGGATCCCACCTCAGCCGCAGCAGCTGCTACAGCTTTAGCGGCCTCTTCCTCCTTGGTCCGTTTGACGGCCTTGGCCTTGAGTTTCTTCAGCCTGACCACGTTATCCCTATCCATCTCCTCAAGAGCGAAGCTGATGAACCTGATGGTGTCCTTGATATCAGGGATAACCTTGAACTCCAAGGCGTTGACCCGCCTCTTCGTGCTATCGATATCATCGACCAGCTTGAGAAGCGAGGTCTCCACCTCGGCAGCGCTGATTATCTTGTCCACCAACGACTCAAAGGCGTCAGCAGCCTCATCTATGGAGGCGCTGGTCCCTATGATTCCGTAGCCTCGCTCGTACATCTTCTTATGTACAGCTTCGGCGGTGATCTTTGGAACCACCACGCCCATGATGTTCCGGGAATCCAGTTCCACTGACGGCTCGCTTTGCAGGGCAAAGGATACGCTCTTTATGGCCACAGAGCCCTCAGTGCTCTTGGCCATATTGAGCCTCTGCTCGGCTTTTAGCAGATCTTGGACCAGCTCCTGCCTAACCGTCTTCGCCTTGTTCAGCACCTCAAAGAACTCTATCATGAGGCCGTCTCGCTTCATCTTGAGGAGCTCGTGACCAGATTGGGCCACTTTGATCCTGCGCCTCAGCTGGATCAGAACAGCCCTCGTCGGCTTTGTTCCTCGAATTACGGCCATGGTCTCACTCTTTGCGGTACTTGGGGTGATATGCCTTGATCAGGTGGTCATCGATCCTGGTCAGCATCGTTTCCGGCAGGCTTGAGAGCAGCTTCCAGCCGATGTCGAGGGTCTCGAAGATGCTGCGATCCTCTTCTCGGCCTTGGTTGACGAACTCTCGCTCGAACTTATCGGCGAAATCCAAGATCAACTTATCTCGCTCCGAGAGAGCCTCCTTGCCCACGATGGCAGCGAGGCCTCTTAGATCGCAGCCCTCTGCATAATATGCGTAGAGCTGGTCGGAGACCGCCCTGTGATCCTCACGGGTGTGGCCCTTGCCGATACCTGAGTTCATCAGCCTGGAAAGGGATGGCCTGATATCGATAGGCGGATAGATGCCCTTCCTGTGCAGCTCACGAGATACGATCAGCTGCCCCTCAGTGATGTAGCCGGAGAGGTCCGGGATGGGGTGGGTGATGTCGTCACCGGGCATGGTCAGGATGGGGAACTGGGTGATAGACCCCTTCTTGCCCTTGATGATGCCGGCCCTCTCGTAGTTGGTGGCAAGGTCGGTGTACATGTATCCGGGGTAGCCCCTTCGACCAGGCACCTCCTCACGAGCAGCCCCCATCTGACGGAGGGACTCGCAATAGTTGGTCATGTCCGTGTAGATGATGAGCACGTGCATGTCCAGATCGAAGGCGAGGTACTCCGCCGTGGTCAGGCCCAACTTGGGGGTCAGCAGCCTCTCCACAGCGGGATCGTCGGCCAAGTTCAGGAAGACCACAGCCCTCTCCAAGGCTCCGGTCCTCTCGAAGTCAACCATGAAGTGCTGGGCCTCTTCGTTGGTGATCCCCATGGCACAGAAGATCACAGCGAAGGCCTCCGCCTCGCCGAGAGGCTTAGCCTGACGGGCGATCTGCAGGGCTATGTCGTTGTGGGGAAGGCCTGCACCGGAGAAGATGGGCAGCTTCTGTCCCCTAACAAGGGTGTTGGTGCCGTCGATTGTGGATATGCCCGTCTGGATGAAAGCGCGGGGCTTATCCCTAGAGGCGGGATTGATGGCAGCGCCGATGATCTCTCGCTCCACATCAGGCACGATCGGTGGTCCGCCATCCCTGGGCATTCCAGAACCGGAGAGAACCCTCCCTATGATGTCTGGAGAGAGAGGCATCTTGATCACATCGCCGGTGAACCGCACCGCACTGGCCTTGGATAGGCCTCCCGTGCCCTCGAACACCTGGACCACTACAACATCATCCGAGGTATCAAGGACCTGTCCCCTCTTCAACCCTCCGCCAGTTCTGATCTCCACTAGCTCGCCGAAGCCCACGGGCTCGGTCTTCTCCACGAAGATCAGAGGTCCAGAGATCTCAATAATAGTCTTGTATTCCTTGGTCATTCTGAACTCACCTCATCGCCTTGAACTCGGTCTCCATCTGAGTCATGACCTTCTTAAGCTCTGGCTCGTAATCTTCCAAGAGCCTGATCTTGGCCAATGCATCTTTTGCAGGAGTGCTATTGATCACGTCGACCGGGATCCCCCTCGAAAGGGCCTCGGTGGACATGTCCCTGTAGTCCAGGATGCTCTTTAAGAGGTCGAACTGCTTGGGGTAGGGGCAGCTTGCGTCCACGGGATGGAAGGCGCTCTGGGCCAGCCAGAAGTTAATGATCATCCTTGCGACTTCGAGTGTCATCTGTTGATCCTCTGGCAGGGCGTCAGACCCGACCAGCATCACGATCTCTTCGAGCTCGGCATTCTCCTGCAAGATGGCCATGGCCTTTCTCTTGTTCTTGTTCCAGTCGACGTTCACGTTCTCAATGAACCAGGGTTCCAGATCCAGGTCGTACAGGGAGTAGGAGTCCAGCCAGTTGATGGAGGGGAAGTGCCTCCTCTGGGTCAGACGGGAGTCTAGCGCCCAGAATACCTTTACCATTCTAAGCGTGTTCTGGGTGACAGGCTCTGTGAAGTCGCCTCCAGGCGGGGATACAGCTCCTACAACGCTGATGGATGCCTCTTCTCCGGAGAGCGTTGATGCCCTTCCGGCCCTCTCGTAAAAGTCGGCCAGCCTTGCGCCGAGATAGGCAGGATAGCCCTCTTCACCAGGCATCTCCTCAAGACGGGAAGCCAACTCTCTCATGGCCTCGGCCCAGCGGGATGTGGAGTCCGCGGTCATCAAGATGTCGTAGCCCATATCTCGATAATACTCCGCGGTGGTCATGCCGGTGTAGATGGAAGCCTCTCTCGCGGCGACAGGCATGTTGGAGGTATTGGCGTACACGATAGACCTCTCCATGAGGGGTCGGTTGGTACGAGGATCTACCAGCTCTGGAAACTCGTGGAGCAAATCGGCCATTTCGTTGCCGCGCTCGCCGCAGCCCACGTAAACGACCACGTCGACGTCAGCCCACTTGGATAGCGTCTGCTGCATGACGGTCTTGCCGGTGCCGAATCCACCAGGGATGGCTGCGGTTCCACCCTTCGCGAGGGAGAAGAAGCCATCGATGCACCTCTGGCCGGTACGGAGGGGAACGGTTGGGGCCAGTTTCCTGGTCACAGGCCGGGCCTGTCTGACAGGCCACTTCTGGAGCATGGTCAATGGGGTTCCATCCTCCAGTACGGCGACGATCTCCTCTACGTTGAAGTTTCCGGAATGGATCTCCTTGACCGTTCCGCCCTTGAAATTGGGAGGAACCATGATCCTATGCTTGATCAGCAACTGCTCCTGGACCTCGCCGATGGGCTGACCGGGCTTGACCACATCGCCCTTCTTGACCACAGGGTTGAACTCCCACTTCTTCTTGTGATCGATGCCGTCGACGAACAAACCCCTGCTGATGAAATCCCCAGATCTCTCAGCTAGAATGGGCAGTGGCCGCTGGATTCCGTCGTAGATGGAGGTGAGGATTCCCGGACCAAGCTGGGCCACCAGGGGAGCGCCGGTCTCCTTAACGGGCTCGCCGGGCCTGACGCCTGAGGTATCCTCGTATACCTGAATAACGTGTTTATTTCCGGAAATGCCGATGACCTCGCTCATCAGGCCTTCCTCGCCTACCAGAACCAGGTCGTACATGGACGCCTTCAGGCCAGTGGCCTGAACAACCGGTCCGGCGACTCTCTTCACTTTGCCTACTTCCATAAATCAACACCTATTGCCCTTTTAATCTTCTCTCTCATCTCTGTGCTCTGCTCAGTCCCTATGGCAATTACGGTCGGCCTGACGGAGTTGCTAAGCGTTGACTGCATCCGCTTTGGAAGACTATAATAATCTTTCTGGCTCAATACCAGTATTCCCACAGCAGGATCGGCCATGACCTCCTCTACCTTGGAGACGATCTCCTCCTCAGAGGCGGCCTCATAGGTCTTCCTGATCCCGGCTAGGCTGAACCCGATTATCGAGTCGCCACTGCCAATAACAGCAATCTCCATTATGCCACCACCATCTGCTCCTCAATGAGCTCATTGGAAAGCCCGGCGGCCCTGCCAAGAACAAGCTTTCGGATGTTTCCTACTTCCGTCTCCTTGCTCACGATATATCCCAGCACGGGCAGGATAGATAACGGATGATAGTTCGAAATAGCCCAGGCATATCTAACCAGATAGCCCTTGAGCCTGGCTTCGATCCTGCTTATGCTATCGATATCAGAAGTGGTTATATCGGAGATAGCCCCCCAGAAGGGATAGCCTTCCAGGCCGCGTATGAACTCTCCAAAGGGCTGACCGGCCATGCGGCTTAGCTCATCGTATAGCTTTCCGCCATGGATGAGGTTCTCCTGGATGATATTCGCCTCGATTCCCATCCGGTTCATCCGGAAGAGGGTTATCAAGTTCCTGATATCTATCTCCCTTCGGACGTACTTCAGGAGCAGACCCCCGCCCACGGACAGGGTACCGCCAACGGCGCGCTCCATTCTGAAATAGTAGAGCTTATCCAAGGCGTTCTCCACGGAGGAGAGCATGTTGCCATCGTACTGGGCTAGCGCTGGAGAATAATCGGTGCCATCCAATGCCTGTATAACCTCAGCTAATGAATCCTTCTTGCTCAAGCCCTCAAGGAGCTCAATATCCAGCTCGCCAGCGGGGACCACGTACTTCATGATCTCCTCAGAGCTTGCGCCGTAGAACTTGCCTCGAAGTATGGTCTTGATGTTCCAAACGTCCCAACGCCTCAGGTATTCCAGGATAAGGAACTGGGGCTCATCGATGGAAACATCCAGAAGCTTGCGGTATGTCTTCGCCAGATTGGCAAAGGTAGCATGTTCCACTAGCTCTGAGCCCGAAAAATCCTTGGATAAAGTGTCTATCTCCTCCTTGTACTGTGTCTCCTCAAGATACCTGGCGATCTCTGTGATGTCCATGCTGAGCATTCTGGCATACATCTCGTTTGGTATGAGCTTGGTCTTCATAGCTCGTACCCTGCCTGTGATGTATGCGTATTTCACCGGTAATCCGAACTTCGGCAAACGTAGTACAGGCATCTCACTCACCCGAACATTATTCTGAAGACCTCTTTCATGGAGCTGTTGAAGACCTCGCGCGCAAGAGTTTCGTAAGTGAGATCATACCGCAGGGATCCGTCCTTACTTTCGACAACGACACCGCCGACACAATCCAGATTCCCGCCATAGTTGGGGGCGAGAGAGGAGATGACGGCCTCGTCCTTCTTGGACGAGAAGACCATCATCTCCGTGAGGTTGTAGGGCTCCAGGAGCTTCTTGAGCATTGCCTCGTTCTTGTCCTTCGGAAGCTTGGTTATGGCCTCGAAGAGCTTGACCCGGGCTTTCTCCAGGAGTTCCTTGTGCACATTGAGCTCTGACCTCTTGAGCTCTAGATTGGCACTGGAGATCTCCCTGCGCTCGAGAGCCTCTACAGCTTGCTTAACCTCTGTCTCCTTCCTGGATTTCTTCTCGGCGGCACGTTCTCTGGCTTCGCTAAGTATCCTGGCAACCTCTTGATCTGTCTCAGCATCGATCTGAGCGACCTTGTTCTTGCTGGTTGCCAGAATCTCATCAACCACTGCATCTAGTGCCATTGCCTCTCACCCTCGGGATGGCTGATCTACAGCAGGGCGGCGAAAGGTGTCCAGGCGAACATCAGAATCAGCGAAACGGCGAGGCCGAAGATGATAAGCGTCTCGGGCAGAAGCATCAGGAAGAGACCCTTACCCAGGAATCCCGGCTCCTCTGCAACGACGCCAACCACAGCGGCGCCGATACCCTGCTCACCAACACCCGCACCGATGCCAGCCAGGCCAGTTGCGAGGCCCGCGCCAACAGCCAACAAACCATACATTATTCCTGCATCCGTTACTGCCATTTTCCTCAAACCTCCTTTTATATTATCTTAACTATAGATCCGCCTAGTCGGATCATACCTTCAGGTACCTTCGGACATGGCCAAAGGGACTGTATTCAACTCCTCCGCCGTGCTGACTGTAGAACTTGGTGAACATCTCCACGTAGTGCAACCTCAAGGGGTGCATGAATGGGGAGAGTATTCCCAACAACAGGTTTATGAAGTGCACCAAGAGCAGCACGACAACGCCGACTATGAAAGCCACCGTGCTGGGGCTCCCGCTTCCTCCGCTGAGCATGGGCATTATGACCTGGAACGCCAGCTTATTGGCCGCGAAAGCCACGCCGACGGAGGCCAGGCCGATGGCCAATAACCTCAAGTAAGATATGAGGTTGCTCACGAAGAACGGCAAGTGAGTGGCGCCCATTACGCCTTCCGGACCCATGATCATCATGGCGATCGCGATCACCAGGGCAATTCCGCTGACGATCTGCAGAGGCATGATGCCCAAGATCAACCCTAACAGAAGAAGGGTGAATGCCACTTGGAAGATCAGTACCGGCAACCGCTCAAAATAAGCGTGCTTCTTCTCACCATAGTTGAGCTCGGTCTTGACGCCCAATACAGAGCCAATGCCGCAATGGAGGACGCCAATAAACAGACTTACACCGATCAACAACAGAACCGCGTTGGAAGCCAGCCTATACATCGGGAACATACCGAGAGGCCCAAGCCGGCCCAATGAACCGAACACGCCTTCGCCGAAGAACATCCCCGAGTGTTCCAAAGCCAGGATCTCTTCATGTGGAAGATTGCCAAACGTGTAGCCCCACAATCCCAGGGGACCGAATATCTCCCCGAAGAAGATGCCGAATATTATGCTCCAGATGGATGCTATCACCACGATGTTGATCAGCTGTTGCCAACCCTCGGTCCTGAACTTCTTCTTCAAAGCCGCGAGAACTATCAGGATCATTATCCCATAGCCGACATCGCCAAGGATCATCCCGAAGAATATGGGGAAGAATACGAATATCAACAGAGTGGGATCGTACTCCTTGTACTCCGGGATGGCAAAAAGCCTCGTAATGAGCTCATAGGGCTTGACTATGCCAGGATTGTTCATCTTGGTGGGGATGTCCTCGCCGGCCTCCACTTGCGTCTCGGCCTCGCTAGCGGACAGCTTCTCCACATGAACCTTTCCCGCGGCAGCCCTATCCAGCTCGCCCTTCAAGGCCTCATACTGGGTTGTTGGAATCCAGCCGTCCACCACAAATGCATTATCCGTGGTGGCAAACCTCAGAGGGGCATCCGTCTTTTGCGTCTGCATCAAGAGGTACTCATCCGTAGCTAATATCTGGTCCTCGTACTGCTTGTTGAGACCCTTCAACCGCTTCTGCAGGAGATCCTTCTCACCCATCAGACGCTTGGTATCGGACTCAAGGGTTGCTATTGCCTCATTCGGAGTACCGCTCAACCTGGGAACAGAGATATCAGTGAACCCATGTTCGGCGAGCACTGTGGAGACATCGCTTGCTTTCTCCAATGGCGCGAAGACCGCCACAACGGTTGCGTTCTTGGAGCTTCCCGAGAATACCTCGCTCTTTGGCGAGACCCTTGCTACATCAGCGTCCACGGGAGTGATCACGGATCCAACGAATACCGATAGCGAATCATAACCATAGTAAAGATCCAACGATAGCGGCAAGACCGAGAGTGGTCTCATTGCTGCTATCTGATCCTGCTCGGACTTGACCTCGGTTTCGATCGCTGTTATGCGCTCGAAGGTGGATGTCACCTCATCGCCAACGCTTTCGAGGAGGTTGCCCATCTTTGAAACGATGTCAGACTCCGAGAACGTAACATCCGGAGCCTTGGATTTAATATCCAGATACCTCTCGATGGACCGAAGCTTTATGAGGCTCTCAGAGAACTCCCTGCCCTTGACCATCGTCCTTCCCATCTGGAATGACTTATCATTCCCCGAATAGTTGACGATGTGCAGAAGCCCCAGTTCGTGAAGCTTCTCAACGACTGGCTCCATCACGTCCTTTGACCCGGCGACGACAACGCGACTCATCTCAACGGGTCTAAGCATGCGATAACCCCATAAACTCCTTTACCAAATGTTCAACTGACTTGTCCAGCTTTGCGCCTGCACTGCTGCTCAGGGAGCCTACGTTCTTCATGCCGACGGAGATTATGCCTTGCTTCTTTCCCTTTACATCGGTCTCCGCCTTGGCAATGCTCTTTTCGTAGAACTCCTGTGCTTCCGTCTCTGCAATCTTCACAATGTTTCCTGCTTCAGTAGTGGCTTCGGCGATCTTACGATCCTTCTCCTCCATGGCCCGCTGGACACTGGCCTTGGCTTCCGCCTCTGCCTGCTTGATCTTCGATAAGATATCGTCTCTCGCCATTTGATCCCTCTACATGATCCCTCACTACATCCTCTTGTTTTCAAACAGCGCTATATCACTTGGCTCGTGATAAACGTCAAAACCATCCCCATCTACCAATATAAACTCTTCGGTAACGGTTTTTTGATTGAAGCCCCATCGGTCTCAGGCCCCCCACAGGCTGATGGCCTCCTCCAGCTCTCGATGGTTGCGGGCATATTCGCTTATGGGAATCCCTTTCATCCAGGCATCGACCGCCTGAACCATGGCCCTTGCCCCGGCAACAGTCCCGCCGGGATGGCCGTGAACGCCGCCGCCGGCCTGAATGATGCAGTCGACGCCGTAGCCGTCGAGATTGCCCTTCACCTTGCCGGGATGGACGCCTCCGGAAGCCACGGGAAATACCCTCTTGAGGTCGAACCAGCTCTCTCGCAGGGCATCCCGGCAGCGATCGTTCTCCTCTACGTCGCGATCCATCTTGCCCGCGTACGTCCCGATATGCAGGTTGGTCCCCCCGGCCAGGCGGACCAGCTTGGCAATCGCTAGCATCGATATTCCGTGGCGTCGGTCCCTCGTAAGGGCGGCATGCATCGTGCGATGTACGTGGACCGGAAGATCGATCTCGCTAGAGAGCACTTCGAGGGCGGAGAACCCGGCCGTCAGCACATCGACCATAACCATGTTGGCCCCGTGGTCGATTGCGGTCTCGGCCCTCTCCCCGATCTTATCCGCGCCCGTCGTCACGTTTACCGCATAAAATGCCTTCTTTCCGGTCTCCCCCTCAACGCGGTCCAGCTCGGCCATGACCGCCTCCACCCGTTCGGGAAGTGGACAGAAGCTCTGATCGGTCAGGGTCTCGTCGTCCTTGATGAGGTCAAGGCCTCCCCTCGCGGCCTGGCCAGCTATCATCGCCGTCTGCTTGGGATCCAAGCCGACTTTCGGCTTAACAATGGTTCCCACGAGGGGCCGATCGTAGGCTCCGAGGATTCGCCGCGCATCCTCTATGCCGAAGCGCGGCCCCTTATGCGCGAGGACTAGCTTTTCTGGAATATCCATATCGAGGAGGCGAACATGTGAGAGGGCTCCAAGGCCGAAGAGGTTTCCAGCGACGACTGAGAGGTATTGGGGGATGTTTCCCGGCTCGAAGAGCTCAACCGGGAAGGCGATCTCCGCCAAGTTTCCCTCAGCCCTTATTACGCTGGCTGCAAGGTCGTTTCTAGAGCCCTTTACCTCGGTCCATGTGCCGGTGGACTGCTCGGCAGCAATGGCCTCGGCGGCCTTCTCGATTGAAAGGTCGGTCTCCACATAGTATTTGGCTATCAGATTCATCTTATCAGCATCCATCATCACAATGAGATTGAGGTCTTGACCTAGGATGTAATAATACCTTCGACCGTTGCTTATTATCCACATGGATTAATCGATCGGGGCAAGGCCATCCAACAGTTGAGGCTGTAGTAGATGAGATCGATAACTAAAATATATAAAAATACAGAAACAATTATATGATATTTATATACTGATACCTCACAAAGTCATAATGGGGGGTCCAAGAACGATCGGCGAACCCACCTCCATCCATCTACTCTCATACTGGGTGGCAGTGGGACCGTGCCTTTTTTCATAACTTCATGGACTATTAGTTGATGTGTGGGCTGTGATTGGAGTTCATTGATTGCAACTATCTTCGGGATCATAGATCTTTCTAAGAAACATTTCACAATATTTGAGTATTTCATAAATTATAGTGGGATTTGATGGACAATTTTTACAATCGGCTAAGGTCGAGATAGGTTTTTTAAAAAATATTATTTTTAGATAACTTATGAAACTATCTCTTCCGGACAATTAGATATCTTAGTCTTAATATAATTTTTACATCTTTTTATAATTTAGACAATTTCTACATATTGCTAATTCATTCATTTAGCAATTGCCCTCTCCACGAGCAGCATAACGGTGTAATCTGATCCAATTGATCAACAATTGTAAATATAATAATTACATGAACATCAAATGCTATTCCAGTCTATTGACATATTTCAAACTAATAATCGTGAATATCGTTTCGGTAGTGGCTGATACTTCTCTCATGAATCATGCTAATGATATAGCTAACATCAATGGAAAAAGTCAGAAATCGATATGCATAGAAGCTATTGATCTAACATCCAGACGATGATGCGGGTAGAGACCACCCGAAACATATTTATGTTTAGTTGCACACCTACGATAGTGATGATTACAAGTTTCTTGGCAATTGGGATAATAATTGCAGGAACTATACTCGTTAGCTCATATAGGGCGATAGCTGGGCCAGGAACCTTCAATCGCGTTGTTGCTGCCAATATTATTGGAACAAAAGCCATTGTCCTCTTGATAATCGTGGGTTATATCATAGAAAGGCCTCATTTCGTTGACATTGCACTTATGTACGCAGTACTGAATTTTATTGGAACAATAATAATTGCTAAATATCTAGAGAAAGGGGAATTATGCTCGCCATAGATATAATCTCTACATTATTCATGGCTGCAGGGGCTTTCTTCATGATAACCGGGACTTTAGGCCTCCTGAGGTTTCCGGATTTTTATACAAGGCTGCATGCTACTGGAAAATGCGACACGCTTGGACAGATCTTCATCATCTTGGGCTGTGTCATATATGAGGGTTTCTCATTCATTACCATAAAGCTTCTTCTGGTTTCGGCCTTCTATCTATTCGCTGGACCGGCGGGAACCCATGCCTTGATGAAGGCCGGTTATATTTGCGGCGTACCGGTGTGGAAGAAAGGCGATAAGAGGATGTGAGGTTGATTATGAATAATAATAATGATAGATTCTTCTCAATTACCATCACTTTCTGTATCATGCTATTATTCTGGCTGCTCTTCTCAGCATGGACCGTCTATATTCCTCAGTCTTATGATATATACCAAATTTCCAAGGGCGTATTGGTGGCACTGATCGTTGCTTTCCTCACCCATGAAGCATTCATCCCCAGCCGGGGGGAGAATGTGCTCCTAAAGAGCCGCAGGTTCATCGCCTACTCGATATGGGAGTTGTGGCAGATCTATTTGGCAACTATTGATGTGACTAAGCGCGTTATCGGCATACTTCCTGTGGATCCCATAATAATAGAATTCGATACTACATTGAGAAGCGATCTCGCGCTCACCGTATTTGGCAACTCCATCACATTGACCCCTGGGACAATAACAATAGACATCGAACCAGAGAAGGGGAGGTACCTGGTCCATGCTATAGCAAAGGAGCCGGCAGACTCCCTCACAGTGGACCAGACTATGCAAAAGAAGGTGGCATATGTGTTCATGGAGGAGTAAAAGGAGGTGAAGGATAATGATATTACCCATCGATCTTATCCTATTGTTCTTCCTAGTGATAATTGCGATAGCCGCTGTAACGATAAAGGATATCTTGGCAGCGGTTATACTTACTGGCGCCTACAGCTTTGTAATGGCCAACGTTTGGCTGCAGATGGGCTCGAGCGACGTTGCGTTTACTGAGGCCGCAATTGGCGCTGGAGTCTCCACTGCCCTGATGGTTGCAGCCATTTCTAGGACTACGAGGTGGGAGAAGTGAAATCCCTTTCCTCATTCGGAATAGTAATTGTAATCATCCTCATCGGCCTGTCTGCATACGTAATAGAGGATCTGCCCGCTTTCGGTGATGCGAACTCACCTGCAAACAAGTACATACGGCTATTCTCAATGCAAAGCGGTGCCATGGAGGATCAGCTGGAGGGCGGGGTAATTCCAATAGAAATAAAAAATAAAATATACGATTTTGGTTTTAATGAAGAGAACCTCTATCCAACTCTGGAGGAAGGGGGCTATGAGATCGAGTGGAATGAGAAGAACGGGGGTTGGGATGTCCTAATTGAGGAAGGTGAAATATATTTCAATGAACCAATAAAATATTATTGCATAAAGATACTGGGTGAAGAGTTGGCAGTATACAGGTATAATTGGCCCGTGAGGATCATAGAGTGGACCGAAGAGGAGACTGCAACTCCCAACGCAGTCACCTCGGGGCTTGCCGATTACAGGGGTTTTGACACTATGGGGGAGGAGACCGTTATCCTCATCGGAGCCATCGCTGTTACCATGCTCTTGAGGAGGAGGGGGAGGCTATGACCGGAGGAAGTGCCATTCCTGAGGAGGGAGTGGCGAGGAGGGATGTCATAATAGATACGATATCCCGGCTGATATTCCCGTTTATCTTGCTATTTGGCTTCTACGTCACAATAGGGACGGAGGGCACAGGAGGGGGGTTCCAGGGAGGAACGATATTAGCAGCTGGTTTCATCCTCTATATTACCGTATTTGGAGCGAAGCGCGGGCGAGAGAAGATTCCGGAATCGGTTAATACGTTCTTCGAGAGCTTTGGATTGTATCTCTACAATGGTTCCGGCCTTCTGTGCATCATATTCAGCATGGGAGCAGTGCAATTTTTGAACTATCCTGGAATCTGGCCGGTGACGGATCTGGTGGGCGTTGCAGGATCCAGGGCTTGGATTATTGCATTCATGGTTGAGGTAGGGATCGGATTGACGGTGATGGCGGCGTTTATCTCCCAATACTTTGACCTTGCTTGGAAGGATGAAGAGGAGATGGTGGTGAGGAAAGAATGATCGAATGGCTCATGCAGCACGTCCTGGAGAAATATAACTTCTGGATAGCCATGACCATAATTCTCATAGGGCTTTATGCCGCAATGGCCAAGGGCAACTTACTGAAGAAGCTCATTGGATTGAGCCTATTTCAAACGGCCATGTTCCTCTGGTTCATCTCTCTTGGGGATGTTGGGAGAGATGTTATGGTCACATGGGGATTAAAAGGCGGCACTCCCCCCATTATTTGGGAAAAAGCTATTGAAGAAGGATATACATATGTGAATCCTCTCCCCAACGTTCTCATGCTCACAGGGATTGTGGTTAGCGCGGCAACAACCGCCGTAGCTCTGGCGATTGTGATTAGGATCTACCAGAAATATGGGACCATAGAAGAAGATGAGATAATGGAGAGGGAGCTGCAAGAGGAGGTAAGATATGCTTTTAGCTGATCAGCTTCCGGCAATCATAGTAACGGTAGCCATGTTCTTTGGCTTCACGATACTGCTTGTCGGATATCTGAATCGGAGGTTGGCCTTCTGGTTCTCCCTAATTCCAAATATCGCCTTCTTGATCCTCTCCATCCTCACATTGAGGCATGTCTTAACGGTAGGAACGATCAAATACTGGCAAGGGGGGTGGAGGCCTCCTTGGGGGATCGAGTATGTAGTGGATGCCATGAATGCCTATCTGCTGGTGATCCTCTTCTTCATAGTGGTATTGATCGAGATATACTCCAAGAGGAATGTTGAGAAGGAGATCGAGGCGAGAAAACATCCCACTTTCTACGCCCTAGTCCAGCTCATGGTCGCAGGGCTTGCAGGAATAACCGTGACCGGCGACCTGTTTAACATGTTCGTGTGGCTCGAGATCGCCTCTTTGACGGCCTATGCCTTGATAGCTGTGGCTGGAGGAAGGGCTCTCCGGGCAAGCTATAACTATGTGATAATGGGATCGATTGGAGCCGTCTTCTATATCTTTGGCGTGGGCTGGATGTATGCCGCCACAGGCACCCTTAACATGGCCGACATGAGAATACTGCTGCCGGTCGTATACGATAGCAGATTGGTGCAAATGGCCTTCGCATTTATCGTGGTCGGCATAATGATAAAGGCCTATATCTTTCCACTTCATTTCTGGCAACCAGATGCGTATACCTATGCGCCATCCTCGATAAGCGCAATGATTGCATCTATTCATGGGAAGGTAATGATATATATATTGATCCGGCTGGTTTACTCAGTCTTTACTCTCGAGTTCATCAGACATTATATTGGTTTAGATTTAATAATATGCTGGGTCGCCGCCGCTGGGATACTTGCAGGTTCGGTCTTCGCAATAAAACAACGCAATATCAAGAGGATGCTGGCATATTCATCGGTATCTCAGTTTGGTTATATATTGTTGGGAATTGGCCTCTCTCCTCTCTCCCCCTGGGGGCTGGTCGCGGTCGTAGCCCATATCTTAAATCATGCTGTTATGAAAGGCTGCCTGTTCTTGGCTGCCGGATCGTTCATCCACCAAGAGGGGAAGTGGGATATAAGGCATTTTGAGGGCCTATCGAAGAGGATGCCTTGGGCAAGCGGCGCATTTGCAATAGCTGCCATCTCCATGATAGGGATCCCGCCAACCGCCGGATTCGCCTCCAAGCTTTTCTTGATACTCGCCTCTCTGGACGCCGCTCAATATCCATTCGTCATCATATTGCTCTTGAGCGGCCTTCTCAACCTGGTATACTTTTGGAGGGTGATCGATCGAATGTACTTCGTGAGGCATGAGGAGCCAACAGAAGGGGGGAAGGAGAGGGCGGGGGGGCTTCCCATCAGCATGACCGCTCCAATGATGGTCCTGGCTGCTCTATGCATTATCCTCGGCCTATTTTGGCTGACAGACATTCCAATGCCCTTGATCAACCAGATATTATCTGATCTATCGACAGGAGGGAGGCTTTAATGGAGTCGCTCACGCCACTATTGGCGATACTCTGCCCGGCAATCGCAGCACCTCTGGTCTTGCTATCCAGAAATCATCCCAATATCCGCGAAGGATGGACCATAGCGGCAGGCATTACGATGTTTGCCCTTGTCCTTTCCATGGGGCCCGAAGTTCTCAAAGGGGATGTTATCAGGTTTAGCATGTTTCATACCATGTTCAAGAACATCGACTTCGCGTTCAAAGTCGATGCTTTCGGCCTGATATTCGCCATCACCACATCATCCCTATGGATTCTAGTCTCCCTTTATTCGATAGGATATATGCGATCTTTGAAAGAGCATGCTCAGACTAGATACTTCTTCGCCTTTTGCCTTGCAATACTCGGGGCAATTGGAGTTGCCCTGTCTGCTAATTTATTAACAATGTTTGTATTTTTTGAGATAATCACAGTATCTACATATCCTTTGGTGATACACGAGCAGACTCCCGAGGCCTTGGGTGGGGGGCATAAATACTTCGCTTATTTGATGCCGGCTGGAGCATTCCTTCTCTTCGGGGTAGTCGCCACATATTATCTCACAGGAACCACTGATTTTACGCCTGGCGGGATAAAAGCCCTTGCTACCGCATCCCCTGTGGCAGCCACGGTGCTGTTCTTCTGTTTCCTCCTCGGATTCATGAAGGCTGCTTGGATGCCTTTCCATTCCTGGCTCCCCACAGCGATGGTCGCACCAACGCCGGTCAGCGCCCTATTGCATGCAGTAGCCGTGGTCAAGGCGGGGGTTTTCGGCATAGTGCGAATGATATGCTACATCTTCGGAGTCGGCCTTGTTGATGAGCTTGGCCTGTGGCTGATCTTGGCCTGCATCGCTGGATTCACCATGATCATGGGCTCCTTCTTCGCCATAGCACAGGATGACATCAAGAAGAGGCTCGCCTACTCGACCATAAGCCAGCTATCCTATGTAATTCTAGGGGCGGCATTTCTGACAAAGGACGGAGTGATGGGAGCGATGCTCCACATTCCATTCCATGCATACATGAAGATAACCCTCTTCCTGTGTGCCGGAGCGATTCTAGTGGGGAGCGGAAAAAGGAAGATAAGCGAGATGGCAGGACTAGGGAAGACTATGCCGGTTACGATGATTGCATTCAGCATTGCTGCGATCGGCATGGCCGGACTCCCGCCGCTATGTGGTTTCATCAGCAAATTGTATCTCTGCTTCGGAGCGTGGGAGCTCCATCCACCCTATGGAATGATATTCCTCGCAGTCATCTTAATAAGCTCATTGCTTGATATTATATATTTCTTTCCTATAATACATACTGCGTTTTTCAGGGAGCCTGAAGGTGGAGAGAGTGCGAACGGAGGTTACAAGATAAAGGAAGCCCCTATCTTCATGCTGGTCCCTCTGTCCATAACTGCAGCCTTCTCAATCCTCTTCTTTATATATCCACATACATTTTATATAATTGATCTTGTAAAAATAGCGATTGGGGAGCTCTTCGGAGGTGGTTGAGGAAAATGACCACAATATATCCTAGAAGGGACTTATGGGAATGCCATAAGCCAAATCTCCATCTGGAAGGCCAAGGAAATGGACAGTGGAAGTCCGTACTAGATTGGAGGGCAGGCCAACGGCAGTGGATCGAGGCGAGAGGCCTGTAGCGAGGTCTTGGAAGGAACACATTATGGATGTTGTAATATTTAAATGGATGGCTTTGATGATGATATTGATTGCGACGTCCCTAGCGCCAACCAGGCCCGAAATCGCCATAACCGATCTTGGCAATGATAGCCGACTGCCCCAGGAGGAATGGAACAAAACCTTCGGCGGATCGAGCGATGACGTTGGCACCTTCGTTTCTGAGACCAGCGAAGGGGGGTATATCATTGTAGGATCTACGGAAAGCTTTGGTGCTGACGTGCCCTATTCCTGGCTCATCAGATCCCATCTAAGGGGAGACCTCTGGCTGATCAAGACGGATTCGAAGGGCAACCTTGTGTGGGAGAGGACATTCGGTGGCTTCGGCAGGGAGTTCGGATTCTCTGTAGAGGAGGCCCAGGATGGCGGATATATAATCTGCGGAGCCAAGAGATCTTCCTGGGTTGGTAGTTACGACCTCTGGATCCTGAAGACGGACTCCGAAGGGATCATGGAATGGGAGAGGACCTTCGGCGGGGAGAAGGAGGATCTGGGCTTCTTCATCCGGCAGACGAAAGACCTTGGTTACATCTCCACGGGTTATATATCGTATGGTACAAATAGGATGCTATTTATACTAAAAACCGACTCCGATGGGAATAAGGAATGGGAGATGGGCTATGGCGGAGAGAACTCTGCAGAGGGGGTTTCCCTTCAAGAGACAAGTGATGGCGGCTACATTATCACAGGGTACATATCTTCTGATGATGCTGGAAAAGAGGATGTCTGGCTGATTAAGACGGATTCAAATGGGTTCAAGGAGTGGGATAGGACCTTCGGAGGAACGAGCCGAGACATTGGCCTCTCCGTTGGGGTGACTGAGGATGGGGGGTATATCATAACTGGATTGACGGAGTCCTTCGGAGCCGGAAATGGCGATGTCTGGCTGATAAAGACCGACCAGGAGGGGAACAAAGAGTGGGACAGGACGTTTGGAGGGGCTAACTTCGATCAGGGATCTTCCGTCCAGCAGACCATGGATGGCGGATATGCGATTCTTGGATTCAACACCATCTCCAACGTCTCCGATTCTGCTGATTCCTGGTTTTATAAACCGTCTAGCCTAAGCCGCATTTGGCTGATAAAGACCGATTCCCAGGGAAATATGGAGTGGGACCTGGCCTTCGGCGGTTCGAGGAACGATTGGGGCAACTCGGGGCAGCAGACCCAGGATGGTGGCTACATACTCACAGGCGTCACAGAGTCGTACGGCGCTGGAAAGAGCGATGTTTGGCTGATAAGGGTGAGATGATTGAGAAAATGCGGTGATTGGTATCCAGGTGCATTCTATATACTCGACCTCAAAAGAATAGCGGCAGTGGATATTTTTGGGGTATATAAAATGATGAAAACGATGAGATACAACTGTAAATATTTACAAGTAAATAATATAAAATGGGGGGGGAAATGAACGAGAGGGGCGCGGGTTTCTGGCATACTTATTATGGTACTCCCTCTGAGATAGTCGGATGGGTCCTTCTGGTGGTATCTATAATATATCTTGTATTTGTGATTTCAGTAGCTATAGGTATCGCTTAATAATGAGTGGGTGAAAATGATGGATGACGTAATAATAATGGCGATTCTTTCCTTGTTGGGATTTGCTGGGTATGTACTTCTATGTTTTGCCACTAAAGAGCCGCGTCATCGGCTGGGTGACTTACTCATCGCAATTTATGGTTTAGTCCTTCTTACTACGATCGTTTCAGGTCTATTCGTTAACTGGCATATCTATTTCTGGTGGGAATCACTGGTAGCGTTTTCCGCAATATATGGATTCGCTGCCTGTGTCTTTCTTATTTATGTGGCCAAGGGATTGCGTCTTTGGCTTCCGAAAGAGATGGATTATTATGAAATGAAAGAGGGGGCTAGAAAATGATAGGATGGCTGCATCCGGGACTTATCCTCATCTTTGGAGTTTTGCTCATACCACTTTTTAGAGGTAAGTGGAAACAGGCATATCTGCTTGTGCTCCCAGCAGTAGCGCTCATAGACGTTATTCTCATGTTTATGGGATTCTTTGGAGATATTCCCTATTCAACATGGAGCCTCCCTTTCTTGGGATACGAATTCGTTTTAGGTAGGGTTGACAAATTAAGTCTGATTTTTGGACTACTATTTACCCTTGCAGCACTCACCTTGGTTATTTACGCAATCCACGTAAAAAGCGACAGCGAGCACATGTCCGAGTTATCCTATGTGGGTGGAGCACTTGGAGTAGTTTTCGCAGGCGATCTCTTCGCACTATATATTTTCTGGGAGATAATGGCGATCGCATCCACCCTCGTTGTCTGGCATGGGAGGACTGATAAAGCGCGTCGGGCTGGATTTAGATATATCTTATGGCACATTTTCGGCGGTATAATCCTGCTGGCGGGTATTGTTATGTATGTTCATAGTACCGGTTCAAGTGCCTTCAATGCCCTTAGTTGGGGGGCGGGCATTGCCAGTTTGCCTTCTTATCTCATCTTTATCGGTTTTATTATAAATGCCGCTGTTCCTCCTTTACATGCTTGGCTACCAGATGCCTATCCTGAGTCAACTGTCGCAGGCACGGTATATTTGAGCATTTTCACCACGAAGACTGCAGTGTATGTTTTGGCAAGGGGCTTTGTGGGTTTTGAGCCTCTGATATTGATCGGGGCATTGATGACCGCATACCCCATCTTTTATGCAGTCCTCGAGAATGACCTAAGGAAGGTTCTTTGTTACAGCCTCATTAACCAGGTAGGATTCATGTTATGCGGCATAGGAATCGGCACAGCTCTGGCTGTGAATGGGGCTGTTTCCCATGCCTTTGCAAACGTTTTCTTCGAGGGGCTGCTTTTCCTGTGTGTGGGGAGTGTCCTTTATAGGACGGGAACATGCAAATGCACAGAACTAGGCGGATTATATAAGGCCATGCCGCTAACTTGCGCTTTTTGTTTTGTGGGTGCGGCGTCCATCTCGGCATTTCCTCTATTTAGCGGTTTTGTTACCAAATCAATGATCATCTCTGCGGCTGCCTACGGGCATATGGGATTCATATGGGTTATATTGATGCTTGCCTCGGCAGGTGTATTCCACCATGCAGGCATCAAGGTGCCATTCTTCACATTTTTTGGTGAAGATCTTGGCTTCAAGGTAAGGGATCCGCCGATCAATATGGTATTAGCAATGGGTATAGCAGCAATTTTATCTATTACTATTGGCGTCTATCCCCATTCACTTTACCAGTTCCTTCCCTACCCGGTTGATTTTGTACCGTACACAATTCCCCATGTGATAGGCCAACTCCAACTGCTGCTATTCGCGTCGTTTGCCTTCTTCGTTCTCATAACCTCTGGGTTATACCCACCAGAACAAAATAAAATTAATCTCGATTCAGATTGGCCGCTCAGGATGATCGGGGCCAAGTTCATGTGGTTCGTCAAGGGGCCTTTGATGGCCCTTGGCGCCAATCTGGACCAGGGCTTGAGGAGGATCGCTTCATTCTTCAAAGGGTATGGGGGGGAGCTGGAAGAGAGAATGCTGGTGGGAGTCTCGGTATTAATTGCGCTGATCTTCCTCGCAGTCTACTTGCTCGTGGAGTTGATATATAGGTGGATCATGTCCTAACTTTTTTTGGAAAATGGGGAACTAGCGGACTTCGGATTGAAATGGAGAATATATCGGAGATGGATCTCTTCGGTTTAATTAGGTGACCTGATATGAAGGATGAATCGATAGGATATATCTTGATGGTAACCATCACCCTGTGGATGTATGTCGTCACCCTAGTGGACTATACATTAAAATAATTTGGGAGAATTGTCGTCTATATTGTGCCCGGCTTAGGGCCGGGCGCCTATCGGCGAATCGCGAAAGAGGGGGACGGCGCTTGAAGCCAAGCTGCCGCTGGGCTTAGGCCTAATTCGCATTGAAGCCTTCTAGATGCAATTTCTTCTATCACACATTCGGGATCTATCCTCTGCCTCGTCAACGAGCAGATCTTTATGTCCCACGATTAAGGCGTAATAGGCCACTATGAGGGCCAAGATGACTATCCCCCCGAGCACCGCCGCGCTTATTATTGGGCTTATATATATAAGCGACATCATCCCTCCTTTATTAGGCCGAATTCATCTTCCCAAGTTCGACTGGAATGCAGAATTCCATGCCCCATTTACAATTATCTTTTATTAACTTATCTAGAGACCCCTTATAAAAGTTTTGGTCAGGATTATGGCAAAGGCCGATGCGGGGGAAGGAAGCCCGCATTGCTGGCCAGCATCGGCATTTTCATGCCCCATCTGGAACCCCCAATCAAGGCACACGGAGGAATTATCGAGGGGCGCAAGGGATAGTCGAGAATGCAATCGATAGGTGGTTCCAAGTCATGGAGGACCATACAGCTTCACGAGGGCTATCTGGGAGGATGGAATGCCATGGAGATCGAGGGCCGAACCCACTGCGATGGCCAGGCAGCCAATGATGAGAATGCTCATCATCATCTTCTTCTCCATCGGAATAAGCATAGCAGCGGCAACGAGAATTAGCAGCCCCGCCATCGGTGCGATAATGCTTGCGAGGAGCCCCAGAGCGACGACCGATATACTGCATAGGGCCGATCCCCTTGAGATGATGCCACAACGGGTCGATCGATGGAGGATGGCGCTTCCAAGCGGCAGGGCTAAGGCCGCAATGATTAGAACGACAACCAATATCTCGATTGAACTCGGCTGTATCATAAAGTCTCCTCTCGCCTTTATTACTGCAATTCCCTGAATACTGCACAAATCTATGTAATAAATGTTCCTATTGCAGGTGTATTTGTTAATTATTAATCTTAGACTTGGCATATTACAGTTCTAGTTTTTCTTGTCTGAGTTGATCGAGTGGCCAATTAATCGTTTTGAGCCTGAGTCCTCCATTGATTTGGCATAAGTGGGGACAAATGAGGCGATTGATGCTGGTTATCACATATATCGTATATGTATAATTAGGCACAACCGATCGCTATGCACCGGTTCTATGTGCCTAAAAGAGTGGGAGGTCTGGTTGTGGGGCAGCGGCATTTGTCGAAATGCCCGGATCCACTTCAAAAAGCAGGGTAAAATGCGCATTCGGATCATCTAAATCAAGTGCTGGTGCAGGCATTCGATTTTAAAATGGTGTCAGTTACCCTCTAATTTGGGTCGTGATTCTGAAATAGGTTGGAGTTTCTATAACCCGTCTATAGCTTGCGATCTCATGTAAAATTTCTTTTTACAAGAAACCTAACCACAAAGGAACAAAGCCACAAAGGACGCACAAAGAG
>Ga0265595_1000631_pt1 | contig 30781 bp, 25 predicted proteins | sample saktaG_15_FD_190148 | JGI IMG/M metagenome (GOLD analysis project Ga0265595, IMG submission 190148) | Saline water microbial communities from Sakinaw Lake, British Columbia, Canada - sak_2013_06_06_50m | ecosystem: Environmental > Aquatic > Non-marine Saline and Alkaline > Saline ...
TCAATCAAGCTGATAGCCGAAACCCTTATCGACGGAGCGTTGGAAGACGCCGGTGTCAATAAGGATTTGCTGCACAGGATAAATATCGAGGCCGATAAGTTGGCTCATATGACAAATGATCTGACTGAATTAGCGATGATGGAGAACAAAGAGACAACCCTTGATAAGATATCCTTGAAGATCGATGAGATGGTCAGGCAGGTTGTTCAGCGTTTGCAGGCGAAGTCAGATAGAAAGGGTTTGAAATTGAATTTGGATATCGAACGGGAATTGCCGGAGCTTGTAATAGATCAATACAGGATTGAACAGGTAATACTTAACATAATATATAACGCCATAAAATTCACAGACTCTGGTGGCTCGATTACGATCTCTGTGGAGAAGCACAATAATGGTATCCTGTTCGCTGTGCGTGACACGGGCATCGGTATACCGGTCACTGAGATATCGCGTATTTTCGAGCGGTTTTATAAAGTGAACAAGGCCAGGGATGATGAGGGGACCGGCCTGGGACTGGCAATTTCCCGGCATATTATCACTGCTCACGGCGGCAAAATCTGGGTGGAGAGTGTGGAGGGCAAAGGGTCAACTTTCTTTTTCACGCTGCCGTTCGGTTCTTAAGCCGTGCATTGCAGGTTTTAACCGGAATTTAACATCGGATTAATGCTTCCTTTATACAGCGGCTATAGACTTAACTTGGTGGCAAATGTATATGCCGCGGAAAATATATAAAAAGGAGAAAGCATCTTGAACAAATCGGGTAAAAATTGGTTTACACCCGTAGCCGCTGTACTTGTGGCAGCAGTTGCGCTGGCAGGTTGCGGCTCGCCGTCCGGCAGTTCTGCGTCTGCGCCGGCGACCCCGGCGAAGTCTGTCAATCTCACAGGCGCGGGGGCTACCTTTCCCGCGCCGCTCTATACTAAGTGGTTTGATGAATACAATAAGCTCACCGGTGTAAAGGTCAATTACCAGCCCATCGGTTCAGGGGGAGGCATCAGCCAGATCACGGAGGGGACGGTCGATTTCGGCGCCAGCGACGGTATCATGACCGAGGCGCAGGTCACCAAGGCGGAACAAAAGAACGGCCCTATCCTGCATATACCTATGGCCAGCGGCTCTGTCGCCGTCATATACAACCTTGCGGGTATCGGCTCAGGCCAGCTTAAACTTAACGGAGATGCACTGGCCAAAATCTACTTGAAAAACATTACGAAATGGAACGACCCGGCCATAACAGCACTCAATCCGGACCTGAAATTGCCGGATGCGTCTATAGCTGTTGTCTTTCGCTCGGACGGCTCGGGCACAACCTATATCTTCACCAACTATCTTTCCAAGATCAGCCCGGATTGGAGTTCACAGGTCGGCAACGCCACGTCCGTGAAATGGCCCGGCGATATCGGCGGACAGGGCAATGCCGGAGTGGCCGGGCAGGTACAGCAGATCCCTTACTCCATCGGATATGTGGAGCTGGCCTACGCCGAACAGAACAAACTGGCCTGGGCTAAACTTAAGAACTCCGCGGGCAACTTTATTGAACCATCATTGGAGTCGACCACCATAGCAGCCGAGGGTGTGTCTCTGCCGGACGATATGAAGGTGATGCTGACCAACTCATCCGATCCTGATGCCTACCCCATTGTCGGATTCACGTGGATACTGGCATATGTCAACCAGAAAGACAAGGACAAGGGAGAGGCCCTGGCCAGGATGCTCTGGTGGGCAATCCATGAAGGCCAGCAGTATACCGCGCCGCTTAGCTATGGCAGCCTGGCCGGCGCAGCGGTGTTAAAAGCCGAAAATGCGGTGCTCTCAATGAAGTACCAGGGGGAACCTTTGATTACCCGTTGAGCAGGTGGCGGTTGAGTAATTAATCCCGGAAATGCAGGGAATGTTCCTTTCCTGCATTTCCGGTTCATCCAGTTTATAATGGGCGATTGAAAGATATGGATAAATGTAGGTCTGGTACATCTCCTCCCGCAGGCATTAGCCATAAGAAAGCCCCAAGCCGGTCGCGCCTCGGCGACGTGGTCTTCTCCAGGCTCACGCTTATCTTTGGCCTTTTGATCGTCGCGATCCTTGTCGGGCTGCTTATCGTACTGAATATCGACGCCTGGCCGGCGATTCAGAAGTTTGGAATTGCCTTCCTCACATCCATTGAGTGGGATCCGGTCAATGAGGAGTTCGGGGCTCTGCCGGCCATCTACGGCACACTGCTGAGCTCGCTGATAGGTCTCCTCATCGCTGTGCCCATCAGCCTGGGCTCAGCCATATTCCTGAGCGAGCTTGCCCCGGAATGGATGCGCAAACCCTGTTCCTTCCTCATTGAGATGCTGGCGGCCATCCCCAGCGTAATCATCGGTTTGTGGGGATTGTATGTAATGGTGCCCTTTATCAGGAACCCCATCGAAATATGGCTGGGCAGCAACCTTGGATTTCTGCCGCTCTTCCAGGGGCCTCCTTTCGGGGTCGGTTTTCTATCCGCCGGTATCATCCTGGCGATCATGGTTATACCGATTATCACGGCGGTCAGCCGCGAAGTTGTGCGTGCCGTTCCCCTGACCCAGAGAGAGGCTATGCTGGCCCTGGGCGCGACACGATGGGAGACTATTACCATGGCAGTACTGCCCTATTGCCGTTCAGGATTGGTGGGTGCGGTAATACTTGGCCTGGGCCGTGCCCTGGGTGAGACCATGGCCGTAACAATGGTTATCGGCAACGCTTATGCACTGTCACCATCGCTGTTCTCCCCCGGAGCGACCATTGCCAGCAAAGTAGCAAGTGAATTTAATGAGGCTTCCGGCGATTTGTATATCGGCAGCCTCATTGAGCTGGCACTGGTGCTTTTCGCCATCACGCTGCTGGTCAACATAATCGCCCGTCTCATGGTATGGCGCACCGTGTCTGTCAGGGGGACGGGAGAATGAAGATGTATGACAGCTATTTCAGCCGCAGGCAGATCAGCCGTTTAATGCTCATTCTGTGCGGATGTGCCGCCGGCATTGTTATTATCGTTCTTGTTTTGATACTTGGTTATACGCTGGTAAACGGCATATCTTACCTGAGCCTCGATTTTATAACACAGCCGTCCAAACCGGTGGGTGAGGTTGGGGGTGGGATGCGTGATGATATTTACGGGACTTTCATTCTGGTGGGGCTCGCTTCGGTCATTGCCCTGCCCATCGGGCTGATGGCGGGCATATTCCTTGCCGAGTTCGCCGGCCCGAAGGCGGCCTCGGCCATACGCTTTGCTGCAGACATACTGGCGGGTGTGCCCTCGATTATCGTCGGCGTTTTTGCCTACGCCCTACTTGTTCGTCCCATGCACTCCTACTCGGCCCTCTCCGCCGGAGTCGCCCTGGCGATAATCATGATACCGGTAGTGGCGCGCACGGCCGAGGAAGCGCTGCGTCTCGTCCCAAATTCGCAACGCGAAGCGGCAATGGCTCTGGGCATAAGCCGGTGGCGAATGACACTGGGTGTGATTATGCCGGGTGCTGTCACCGGCATTATCACGGGCATCATGCTTGCCGTGGCACGTATCGCGGGAGAGACGGCGCCGCTGATATTCACCGCCCTGGGCAGCGCCTTCGGCGTACAGGGCTTGTCCGAGCCTATCGGTGCCTTGCCTTTACAGATATACCGCTACGCGCTGTCTCCATATAGCGACTGGCAAAAGCAAGCATGGGCAGCTGCCTTCGTGCTGGTCATACTCGTACTTGGCATAAACATTGTTGTGCGCCTGGTCAGCAGCAGGAAAAAGATATAGGGCGTGTAAGTAAGTTAAAGGACATAGAACTATGATAAACAACGTACCGGGGCAAAATGTGAAGATAGAAACCGCTGATAAAGAACACAGTGACGAGCTCAGGCCGATGAAATGCGCATTGACGGTGGAAAAATTGAATGCCTGGTATGGTGGCAGGATGGCTATCCAAAATATAAGCATGGGCATAGGGGCCCAGTGTATCACTGCCCTGATCGGTCCCTCAGGGTGTGGCAAGTCGACATTTATCCGCTGTCTGAACCGCATGCACGAGGTATCAGAAGGGGGAAGGGTGACCGGCAAGGTGCTGATGGACGGCCAGGATATCTATGCTACCCAGGTCGACCCGGTTGCCATCCGCCGCCGTATAGGCATGGTATTTCAGAGGGCCAGCGTTTTCCCCACCATGTCCATCTTCGGCAATGTAGCTTCTGGAATAAGCCTGACGCGCTTCTGGAGCCGGCGCAGGGATTTGCATGGCATTGTCGAACTCAGTCTCAAGAAGGCGGCCCTCTGGGAGGAGGTGAAAGACAAGCTGGACCAGCCGGGCGCCTCGCTATCGGGCGGCCAGCAGCAGCGCCTGTGTATCGCGCGCGCCATCGCTATTGAGCCCGAGGTCATATTAATGGACGAACCGTGTTCGGCGCTGGACCCTATCTCTACACTTAAAATAGAGGAATTGATGCGCGAATTAAAGAGAGATTACACTGTTGTTATCGTTACGCATAATATGCAGCAGGCTGCGCGCGTGTCGGACAGGACGGGTTTTCTGCTGCTGGGACAACTGATAGAATACGCGCCGACAAAGGAAATCTTCACGGTACCTAAAGATAAGCGAACCGAGGATTACATCACCGGGCGCTTCGGTTAAAGGAGGTTGATTATGCCGAGAGAATCATATCACAGGAATCTTCGCGAGCTGCAGGACGAGGTGCTGGTCATGGGGAGCATGATCGAGAAAGCCCTCGAACGTTCCATGCTGGCCCTCAAGGGACGCGATCTCGATTTGGCTAAACTGGTACTTGCGGATGATCAAAACGTGAATAAAAAGCGTTTTGAGATAGAGGAGAAAGCCCTGGACATCATGTCATGCCAGGCGCCCATGGCCAGCGACCTCAGGATACTGCTGGCCATACTCTTCATCGTTACAGACCTTGAGCGGATGGGCGACCATGCCGCCGGCAATGCAAAAATTGCGCTGATGATAGGCAACGAGCCACCCCTCAAGCCGCTGATAGACCTGCCCAGGATGAACGACAAGGCCATTGATATGCTGCATCGTAGCCTGAATGCGTTCATCACTCATGATGCGGAGGCGGCCCGTAAAATTGTGCCGGAAGATGACGAGATCGACAACCTGTATGACCAGGTCTTCAGGGAGCTGCTGACCTTTATGATGGAGGACCCGCGCACTATCACCAGGGCTACCAGGCTGATATGGGTGGGGCATAACCTGGAAAGGACGGGCGACAGGGTCACCAATATCTGCGAACGTGTCGTGTTTATGGTTACCGGCAAGATGGAGGAGTTGAACGTATCCACCTACTAATATGAACTATAGGTTTCGGAATTAACAGTTAACTGGTGTGGATTTATATACTGATTAAGGGGAATTTGCACGGGAAGGAGAAAGACGGATGTATCACATGCTGATCATCGGTGGCAGCGATGCCGGAATCAGCGCGGCACTGCGCATCAGGGAGCTTGACATACAAACCGCTGTAGCTGTTGTTGTGGCTGATGCCTATCCCGGTTTCAGTATCTGTGGGTTGCCGTTTTTACTGAGTGGAGAGGTCGTTGACTGGCACACACTGGCCCATCACAAGGCAGAGAAGTTCGAAGAACAGGGCATCGATCTGCTTCTCAATCAGAGGGCAGAAATGGTTTTCCCTGAGACAAAAATCGTACGGACAATTTCAAGTAAAGGGCAAACCCGGGAAATAACATACGATAAGCTGTTAATTGCTACCGGGGCGGAATCAACCAGACCGCCGATTACCGGATTAGACGAAAACGGAGTTTTCCTTTTACGCTGGATGGCGGACGGATTTGCCATGCAAGAATTCATAGAGAAAAATAATCCCCGCCAATGTGTCATTATCGGTGGTGGGTATATCGGGCTGGAAATGGCCGACGCAATGACCCATCGTGGATTAGAGGTGACCATATTAGAGGTTGCTCCGGAGATATTAACCACTATGGATCCTACTTTGGGTAGACTGATAAGGGCCGAGCTTGAAGCTAAGGGAGTCACTGTTATCACCGGGAAGGCTGTTCAGCGCATCGAGCAAAAAGACAATAGCCTGCATGTGCATACAACCACCGGTGAAATCACGACGTCTGATATGGTTCTGGTAGCCACAGGAGTCAAGCCATCCACCCAATTAGCCCAAACCGCAGGCATCGCACTGGGAGTTGCCGGAGCTATCCAGATAGATCGGAAAATGAATACTGATATACCGGATATTCTGGCCGCCGGCGACTGCGCCGAGACATGGCACCATATCCTCGACAGTAAAGTATATATGCCGCTGGGTACGACTGCCCATAAACAGGGTAGGGTGGCTGGAGAAAATATGGCTGGCGGCAGCCGTGCGTTTCAGGGCAGCATGGGGACCCAGGTTGTAAAGGTATTTGATCAAATCGCAGCCGGGACCGGATTGCGGGATACGCCGGCAGCCAGGGCTGGGTTCGATCCTTTGACGGTCACGTTTACCACCCTGGATCGCAATGCATACTATCAGGGCGCCAAGGAAATTACTATCTGTATCACCGGCGACCGCCGTACCGGAAGACTGTTGGGCGCACAAATCGTGGGACATCGAGACTCAGAGATAGCCAAGCGCATTGATATAATTGCTGCGTCGCTTTATAACGGCATGCAGGTTGAGGACCTCTGCGATCTTGATCTTTCATATACTCCACCTTTGTCCAGCCCCTGGGACCCGGTACAACAAGCAGCCATGCAATGGAGCAGCGCAGAAGAGTAATATCTGATCAATAAAGGGTATCTTTTGATGAGATATTATCCAATTTCCTCTTTACTGACCAATATGCGTCCGTCCACCACCAGGTAGAACTGGCCTTCCGGCAATACCTTGACCGGGTTTAAGTCCATCTCCAGTATCTGTGGGTGGTTCTCGGCCATAGCGGAGATACGCAATAACAGGTCCTCGATAGCCGGGATATCTGCACGCTTCGATCCTCGCCAGCCTTCCAGCAGCTGGTAAGCCTTGACCGACTTGATCATCTCGTGCGCGTCGGTATCGGTCAAGGGGTGGATGTTGAAAGTGACGTCCTGGAAAAGCTCTACATAGATCCCTCCCAGGCCGAACATCATGAGAGGTCCGAAGGCCGGGTGCTGCGTTACGCCTACTATCACCTCCACACCACCCTGCACCATCTTCTGGACGATCACGCCCTCCATCTCGGCGCTCTTGCCCACCCCTTGCAGGTTCTCCCTTATGCGGGCGAAGGCTTTTTCCACCTCGTCCCCCGCTCGGCAGTCGAGGATCACGCCCTCGACGTCGGTCTTCTGGGAGATGGAGGGGGAGAGTATCTTAACCGCCACCGGGCACCCGATCTCCTCCGCCGCAGCTACGGCCTCCGAGGGTGTCCGGGCCATCTTCAGTGTGACGAATTTAATTCCATAGCACTCGAACAGCCCCAGGATGGACTCGGCGTCCAGCCATACCTGGCTCTTGCCCGATTTTTCGATGGCTGAACTGATGATGCGCTCCGCTCTCTCTTTGTCGATATCAGGGAACTCGGGTATCTTGCCGGGCGGCCTTTTCAGCCGCTGGCTGAACTCGACAGCGCGCGACAGTGCGCCCGCTGTCGATTCGGGAAATGCAAACGAGGGCACAACCCTCTTCTCATGCGGGCCGAGCTCGATCCCGGCGCCCCTTATGCCCAGGAAGGACGTGACAAGCGGTTTGCCGGATTCGCGGTACAGAGGGGCTACCTCCCGGATAACAGTAGAGAATTCCTCGGACGGCCTTGTTACAGCCGCTATGTATATGACCACAACCATGTCAACATCGGTGTCCTTGAGCAGCACTTTGAGAGCATCCCCATATTGCCCGATGGAAACCCCGGGTGACATGTCGACTGGGTTCGCCACATTGGCCCGCGACGGCAACAGAGTTTTTAGCTGCGAAGTAGTTTTATTGGAAAGAGGTAAAATTTCGAGACCCCTGCCTCTGCACGCCTGTGCGGTCAGCAGCGCCGGACCTCCTGCATTAGATATAATGGCGACCCTGTTGCCCTGCGGCAGCGGCTGGTTGGCCAGCAGGCTCCCTGTGTCGAAAAGGTCCTCCAGCGTGTCGGCCCGCAATATGCCTGCCTGCTTGTAAAGCGCCTCGGTGGCCGCCTGGTCGGTGGCCATGGCGCCGGTGTGGGAAGTGACCTTCCGCCTCTGAACAGCGCCGCGGTCGCCGGTTAGCGAAATGACCGGCTTTTTAGCCGTGATGCTTCGCGCTATGCGCGTGAATTTCCTGGGGTTGCCGAAAGATTCCAGGTAAAGCAGCACGACGTCGGTATCAGGGTCGTCCTCCCAGTACTGCAGCAGTTCGTTGCTGGATATATCGGCACGATTGCCAATGCTTACGAAAGTGGACAGGCCGATGTTCAGGCTGGTGGCATACATCAGGATGGCGGAACCCAGCACACCGCTCTGGGTTGCGAAGGCTATATTGCCGTGGGGCGGCACTATATTGGAAAAAGTGGCATTCAAGTTTATCTCGGGATTAGTATTCAACATGCCCATGCAGTTGGGACCCAGCATGCGCATGCCGTAGCTGCGTATGGTGCTGAGCAGCTTGTTTTGCCTCTCGATTCCATCGCCGCCTGTATCGGCGAAGCCGGATGACAATATGACAACGCCCCTGGCGCCCTTGTGTGCGCTCTCCTCCACCACCTGCTGCACTTTATCTGCCGGTATTGCGATTATAGCCAGGTCGATATCTCCCGGTATGTCCAGGATCGAGGGGTAGGCTTTGATGGCTGCTACCACCTCAGCATTGGGGTTGACGGGGTAAACTACGCCCTTGAAATCCTGCTGGATGAGATTGCGGAAGACGAAATTGCCGATGGTATTTGGCCTCCTGGAGGCGCCGATGACGGCTACCGACTTAGGATTGAGAAAAGCCCGCAGGGAGGCGATGGATGTGAATTTCTCACGCTCAAATGACTTCTGCTCGACAATCTCAGTGGGGGCCAGATCAAGTAAACCGATATAAGTGGTGCCCTGGTATTGCCTCTGCATGGTGAAGCCGCTGTTGATCAAAACGTTCATCATGTCCTTGTTCTCTGCCAGCACTTCGGCTTCAAACATATTCATGCCCTTATCGCGTGCTATGAAGGCGAGCTGGTCCAGCAGGTGAGTGCCGATGCCCAGCCCCTGGTACTTGTCCTCCACCTCGAAGGCGATCTGCGCACGGTTGGCCCCGGGCTGCCTGGCGTAGCGGCCTACCGCGATGATGCGTTCTTCAGGACCCTCTCCCAGCGTCCCTACCAGCGCAAAGGTATCGACGTAATCCACCGTGCAAAAACGGCGCGCCTCCTCCTTCGACATGTGTGTCAGCACGTGGTGAAAGCGCAGGTAAATGGTCTGCTTGCTCATGCGGCTGAAAAGCGCCAGCAGCCTTTCCTCGTCCGACATCACGATGGGGCGCAGGTGCAGGCTGGAGCCGTCCTTGAGCGCTACGCTGATCGAATACTTCTCGAAGCTTTTACCATCCAGTCCCGCCGTCATCGATATGCTCCTTAAAACACCGGTACAACCAGCCTATATTATACAGAAACCGGTGCGATGGACACCCTGGCATCCGCCGCCACGCAACCTTCTCCGACGGGCATGGCAATTACGGGGTTGAGGTCAAGCTCCTGTATCTCTGGTATATCCTCTATCATGGCAGAGACCCTCAGGAGCAGGTCTTCGACGGCCGCGGTATCAGAGGGCGGCGCACCCCTCCAACCGTCCAGTATCTTGTGCGCCTTGAAGGAGGCGATCATATCTCTGGCATCGTAATCGGTCAGCGGGTGGATCCTGAAATCCACGTCCTTAAACAATTCGGTATATATCCCTCCCAGGCCGAACATTATGAGGGGTCCGAAAAATTTGTCCTCTGTGACGCCTACAATGAGCTCAACACCGCCTGAGAGCATCTTCTGCACTGTCACGCCCTGCATCTCCGCCCTGCGCGAAACCTTATCCAGGTTTTGTTCGATCTGGCTGTACGCCTTCCTTACCTCTGTCGCAGAGCTCAGGTTCAGTATCACCCCTCCCACATCGGTCTTGTGTGAAATCGTTGACGAGAACAACTTCAGCGCCACCGGATAGCCTATCCTTTCCGCCATTTTGACCGCTTCCTGCGACGTAGCGGCAACACCCGATTGAGCGAATTTGATTCCGAAGGCTGAGAACAGGTCTGCAATCTCACCGGTATCCAGCCAGGCTGGATATTTGGCCGTCCTGGCCAGCGCCGTCTTGATCACCTCCTCGGCCCTGGCTTTATCGATGTTGCCGAAGGTTGGGATTACACCTGCCGGCCTTTTGAGGCGTTCGCCGTATTCGTACGATTTGGCCAGCGCAGAGGCTGTGGATTCGGGGAAGATATAGGTGGGGACATAACCCTCGTCCTTCGCACCGATTATCAGCCTTGATTCCAGTCCCAGGAAATTGGCCAGGACGGGTATGCCTTTGGCACGGAAGGAAGGGGCAACCTCGCGTATCACGCCCTGCATCAGCTCGATCAGGAACTCCATGGGCGGGATATAGATGATAATGAGCGCATCGATGCCCTCCTTCAGTATCACTTTGAGGGCCTGCCGGTACTGGTCGGGGGACACGGCAGCCGTCGTATCCACCGGATTCATATGGCTTGATTTGGGTGGAAGGAAGGACTTCAGTTCGGCGCGCGCCTTTTCAGACAATATCGGTAGTTGAAAGCCCCGTGCCGCCAGGGCGTCGGCGGCCATGATGCCGGCTCCACCGCCGTTGGTTAAAATGGCCACCCGGTTGCCTCGCGGCACCGGCTGGTTGGATAGCAGCAGCGCTGTATCGAACAGCTCCTCAAGCGTGTTGCAGCGCAGCATGCCCGTTTGCTTGATAAGCGCATCGGTAGCAACTTCACTGGAGGCCAGTGCGCCTGTGTGGGAGGCGGCCGCGCGTGCCCCCACTGCCGAACGTCCGCTTTTGACTATTACGACCGGCTTTTTAAGTGTGGTCTCACGTGCGATGCGGGCGAACTTGCGCGGGTTGCCGAATGATTCGAGATAAAGCAGGATGAGATTGGTATCGGGGTCCTCCGCCCAGTATTGCAGGAGCTCGTTGCCTGTGACGTCCGCCCCGTTGCCGATGCTTACGAAGTTGGAGAGTCCCAGGTTGATCTGGATGGCGTAACTGATGATGGCCCCACCCAGCGCGCCGCTCTGGCTGCCGAATGCCGTTTTGCCGTGCAGCGGGTAGATCGGAGCGAAGCTGGCGTTCATATTAACGCCGGGGTTGGTGTTCTGTATGCCCAGGCAATTGGGCCCGATGATGCGCATGCCGTAGGCCCCGGCCGTCTTGAGCAGTTTTTTCTCCCTCTCGATGCCTTCGCCTCCCATCTCCGAGAAGCCGGCCGTGATAATGGTCAGGCTTTTCACCCCCTTCCTGCCGCATTCCTCGATGATGGGCTGCATCCTCTCCGCCGCAACTGCGATCAGCGCCATGTCGACGTCACCCGGAATATCCAGCACGGACGGGTAGGCCTTGATGGATGACACGACGGCGTCTTTGGGATTGACCGGGTAGATGATGCCGTTGTATTCGTTCTTAATGAGATCCTTTACCAGTGCGTTGCCGATGCCGGGCTTGTTGGATGCACCGATGACGGCGATCGAGCGCGGGAACATGAATCTTTTAATCGAGGCGATGGAGGCTATCTTCTCACGCTCGGCCGATTTCTGCTCCACCAGCGGCGTCTGCGCTATGCTGTATATACCCCGCCATCCGTGAGACTCAGTGATCTTATCCAGTTGTCTGAATCCGCTGTCCTGCAGAACATCGATCATATCTGTATTTTCCGGCAGCACCTCGGCCTCGAAGATGCCTATGCCGTGCTCGCGTGCGGCCACGGCCAGCAGCTCCAGAAGGTGCGTGCCGATACCCTTGCGCTGATGGGGGTCCTCGACTATGAAAGCGATCTCCGCCTTGTCCGGCTGGGGCAGCCTCCAGTAGCGGCCGACACCGATGATGGTTTCCTCCGCCCCTTCTCCCTGTATGCCGACCACGGCAAAGGTGTTGTCATAGTCGATAATTGTGTACTGGTGCGCCTCCTCCCTGGACAGGTTGGTCAGCACATGGTGAAAACGCAGGTAGATGGTTCTTCCGCTCAGGCGCAGGAAAAAGGACATCAGCCGGTCTTCGTCGTCGGGCATGATCGGCCGGAGATGTAAAACCGAGCCGTCTTTAAGGGCGACCGTCCTGTTGAACCTGTCCAGCCCGCTGATATTCTTACTGTCATTCATGGCCTTACTCCCGCAAAATTGCTGCTTAACCGATATTAAGATATTAGCATATTGATGCGGGACAAGGGGAAAACTGTTTGCGCATAAAAACGGGGGCGGGCCTAAGGCCCGCCCCTCAGCGATAAATAATTTCAGGTACAGGTATTATAATATGTCTACTCTTGAGGGAGCAGCTAAAACCAGGCTGCTGCTGCCATAATCTAAACCCTGGTCTGCAGCCCCTTGATAATATCTTCGGCCTCGGCAACTATCCTCTCTATCAGCTCCTGGCAGGTGGGCAGGTCGCGTATGCGTCCTACAACCTGGCCGAAGGGCACCACGCCGTTTTCCAGGTCGCCGTCATCCAGGATTTTGCCCAGCGCCTCGATGCCGATGGCCTGCTGCGCCAGCTGCTGGACCCCTCTCTTTTGAAGGCTGCCGAAGAGCAGCTTCCAGATGGGGGTATCGACCTGTTTCCTCAGCGCCCAGCCGGCCTTCAGCGCATCCATATATGAGGTCTTGCTGTTGGCCATTTCGAGGGCGCGCTTGTTGGCGTACCAGCGCCCGGGCAGGCCGTCGATGCCGGCCGAGTAAATGGTCTCTTCCGACTGGGTTTTCATCGCGGTCTGCTTGATATTGGGATGAGCGTTGCATTCCTGCGTGACCACGAAACGCGTGCCCATGGCTATGGCGTCTGCGCCCAGGGCCAGCGCCGCAACCAGCCCGCATCCGTCACAGTACCCCCCCGCGGAGATGATGGGTATTTTTACCTTGCTCGCGATCTGCGGCAGCAGCACCATGCCCCCCACATCGCCGCCGTGCGCCGCCGCCTCGTGCCCGGTGACGATAATGCCATCTGCACCCTGCTCGGCCGCCCTTATGGCATGCCTTTCTGTAGCTACCGTGGATATCACCTTCCCACCGTAAGTGTGGGCCTGCTTGATGATCCAGTCGCCCTTGCCCAGTGCGAAGTTTATGATCGGCGCTTTCTCAGCCAGCGATACCTCGGCATTCTCTTTGCCGTTGGGGAATATCAGGGTGACATTTATAGCAAAAGGCCTGTCCGTCAGTGTTTTTATCTCCTGGATGATGCCCTTGAGCTGGTCCGGTGAATAGGCTACGCTGTTGAATATGCCAAGCCCGCCGGCGTTGCTGACGGCCGCCACCAGCTTGGGCACGCTGACAAAGGCCATGCCTGATAGCACAACGGGGTGCTTTATTCCGAATAGCTCTGTTATTCTCGTCTTCAAGGTTCAGGAACCTCCTTTATTTTTAATATCGTGGCTACCAAACGGTAATAATCTCAAAAAAAGCCGTTATTGTCAAAGATGAAAAATGATTGATCAATTAGTCAATCATTGTGTTAAGCTGATCATCATGCTATAATCTTTAAAATTTTATCGTTGGTTGACGGAGGAGAAAAGTAATGAAAACCAGGATGACCGAACTCTTTGGAATCAAGCACCCTATCATGTGTGGCGGCATGATGTGGCTGTGCAAACCGGATCTCTGCGCGGCGATCAGCAACGCCGGGGCGCTTGGCAATCTTACTTCAGCCAATTATAAAGACGGTAAAGAGCTGCGTCAGGCTATCAGGGAGACCAGGGAGAAGACGGACAAGCCGTTTTCAGTGAACCTGTCCCTGCTTCCCTCTTTTCGCATAACCAAGGAGATGTACCAGGACTGGTTCGACGCCTGCATTGCCGAGAAGGTGGCCGCGTTCGAGATCTCGGGCACGCCTGTGGATAAATTCTTCGGGCCGGACGCCATCAAGCGCGGGCACGATGCCGGAGCTAAATTCATACATAAGCTGGGGTCCGTCAGGCACGCTGTCCATGCAGAACAGGCCGGATACGATGCCGTCATCGCCGCCGGTGTGGAGGAGGGCGGGCATCCACTTATGGACGACGTTACCACCATGGTACTCACTCCGCGCATGGCAGAGACGGTTAAAATCCCGGTGATCACAACCGGAGGCATCGCCGACGGCAGGTCGCTGGCGGCGGCGATGGTGCTGGGAGCTGAAGGCGTCATGATGGCCTCAAGGTTTATGGCCACCACGGAGTGCCGCATGAACAATAAGGTCAAGCAAGAATTGGTCGATCATCAGGAGTTCGATACATTGCTCTACGGCAAGACAATCGGATTCCAGGGCCGCGCCATGAAGAACGCTGTGCTGAAGCAGATCCAGGATATGGAAGCTCAGCACGCCACCCTCAACGAGCTGGCGCCCTTCCTGTCCGGCCTGCGCCAGGCGGCTATCTGGGACGAGGGCGACATCGAGGCCGGCCTGGTCCCGGTTGGACAGTCCATCGGCCTCATCCACGATGTGGTCAGCTGCGAGGAGCTGCTGGAAAGGATGGTTAAACAGGCGGAGGCCTTGCTCAAAGGATCAAGGCTGAAATAAAAGCCCGCAACGACTGTGGTAAATACAAAGGGGAGGCGTCACGCCTCCCCTTTTTCTATCTAAGGATCGCACTATCAGGCCAGCATTGAATAGGAATTTTTGATGGTTGCCTCGGCCTCCACCATGATCCTGTCGATAAGCTCCGGCACCGTGGGCAGGTCGTTGCAGGCGCCCAGTATCTGCCCGGCGAATAAGATGCCTTCCTTCATGTTGCCGTCATAGAGAGCCAGCGTGTGCCGGCGGTAGCCGGCGGCCTGCCGCGCCTGCACCCAGAAGGGATGGTCGCTGTCTGAGCCCATCATGGTAAAGCTCATACCGAGGAACTGCGGCCAGCTTAGATTGAGAAGCAGCTTGGTATCATAGGCGCCCTTGAAGGCATCCACCATGGGGAACCCGCCCCTGGCGATGCGCTCGGTAACCGGCGTTTTGAGGGCGCGTCCGCGTAAACCATCGAACTTGGTGCTTACAATTGTATCGTTCTCAGTGGCCTTGAGGCATAGTTGCTTGAAGTTATCATGGGCCATGCTTTCCCTGGTCATGGCGAAGCGCGTGCCCATGGAGATGGCGCTGGCGCCCAGGGCCAGTGCTGCCGCCAGTCCCCTGCCGTCGCCATAGCCGCCGGCCGATATGATGGGTATCTTTACCTTGCTGGCGACGATGGGCAGCATGACCAGCGTGGAAGCCTCCTCCCCGTGGGCGGCGGCCTCAGTTCCGGTCACAACGATGGCGTCACATCCCAGTTCGGCAGCTTTTAAGGCATGTTTTACAAAGGCCGTAGTGCCGATTACCTTGCCGCCGTACTTGTGTACATCGTCGATAAACCAGGGCTTGCCCAGCGTATAGTTGATTACGGGGACCTTTTCCTCGATGGCCACCTGGATCGTGTCGCGGGCTACCTGCCCCAGTATCAGGAGCTGGTTGATGCCGAAGGGCTTATCGGTTAATTTCTTGATCTCCTGTATGTTCTTCCTCGCTTCCTCGGGAGTGCACCTGGCGGTGGCGAATATGCCCAATCCGCCCGCGTTACAGACGGCGGCCACCAGCTCCGGCGTGGTTATCCAGTTCATGCCTGCCAGCATGATGGGGTGTTTGCACCCGAACAACTCGGTCATACGGGTCTTGATCATCATTTGCTCCTTATGAAATTAATTGCAGGCGCCGTAAAATATAATCGCATACGGATAATGTGATAACGAATGAACTGAATTTGTAGGACACCTGCCGGGGTGTTATTATATAGCATAATGCTTTGATTCTCAAGGCATTTTTTAATTTAGAGAGCATTAATTCCTGAGTTTGCGGACCGTGAGAGGATTGATTTTATGAATACGGACATAATGAAAGATTTGGACCCCCTGTTTAACCCTAAATCGGTCGCTCATATAGGGGCCACCAACAACCGCAACAAGTGGGGGTTCTCCACCGTCACCAGCCTTATCCAGAGCTACAGGGGGCCTATTTACCCGGTCAATACAAAGGAGGCTGAGATACAGGGCCTCAAAGCATATCCAAGGGTCACCGATATCCCGGGACCGGTCGACATGGCTGTCTTTACCATCCCGGCCGAGCACGTGGCCGGCGTCATGCAGGACTGCGTGCAGAAGGGAGTTAAATCAGCAGTCATCATATCGGCGGGCTTCGCGGAGATCGGTCCCGAGGGGCAGAAGCTCCAGGACGAGGTGTTAAGCATAGCGCGCAAGGGCAATGTACGGTTCATCGGCCCTAACTGCATGGGCTACTGGAGTTCATCGTCTAATCTGGCGGCGTTCATGATGCCCCTGCTGGTCAGAGATGGGCCGCTGGCCTTCGTCTCTCAGGGAGGAAATGTCGGCGCTGCGGTGGTAGTAGCCGGCTACGAGCGAGGTGTCGGTTTCACTCATTACGTTAGTTGCGGCTGTGCAGCGGATATACAGATCGAGGATTATATCGATTACTTCGGTCAGGACCCCAATGTCAAAGTGATTATGACCTATATCGAGGGGCTGAATAACGGCGCCAGATTTATGGAGATTGTCTCGGACGTCACACGTAAAAAGCCGGTTATTGTGCTCAAACCGGGAAAAACAGCGGCGGCGGCCGAGGCCATCAGGTCCCACTCGGGTGCTATGGCCGGCAGCGATGCCATTTACGATGTTGCCTTCAAGAAAATGGGCGCTATGCGGGTGGACAGTCCCGAGGAGATGCTTGATGTTGCCATCGGCTGTCTGACACAGCCGCTGCCCAGAGGGCGCAACGTGGCCATTATCACGCCCGGCGGCAGTTACGGTGTGCTCTGCGCCGAAGCGTGTGAGGAGGGTGGATTAAATGTGGTCAAACTGCCCGAGAAGACCATAGAGGAGTTCGATAAGATTTTCCCGCCCAGGTGGAGCCATGGCAATCCGGTAGATCCTGCTGGTGATCGTAATTTCATCGCGTATCTTACAGCGCCGGCCAGGCTGCTGGAGCTGGATACTGTTGATTCGCTAATATTCATGGGTTTCGGAGGCTTTACCCTCTTTGGCAGCCTGCTGCTGCAGCAACGCTCCCGCCAGGAGCAGACAATGACGCCGGAAGAGCTGACCAAAAGGGATACCGCACTGCAGGCCATCGTACCTATAATTGAAGATATTAAATCGGGCAACGTATATAAGACTGAGACCGCCATCAAGCAGCTGATAGATATGCTCGGGTGGGTACTGGGCCTGCAGGGTAAGATGGAGGTCGAGGACCTCGCCGTCATGACCATCGCCGCTCGCTTCTCAGGCAAGATCGATGACGCACTGGTGGACGACCTGCTGGAGCTGGCCAGCGGCAAGGCGTTGCTGGCAAATACGGGCAGGTCGCGCATGGAGATAATCAATAGCATGATAGTCAGGCTGATGAGGGCACTCAGCTCACAGTGGATCGAGAGCTACGGGAAGCCGGTCATCACCACGACCTTTACCGAAGAGCAGGTCAGGCTGGCAGGCAATCACTACGACTATACTTCGGGCAACCGCGCCGCCAGGGTGCTGCTTAAGCTCACCGAGTACTACGATTACCTGGTCAAAACACGAGCGAAATGAAAAACCGTACTGTAGGGGGCGTTGCGCCCGAAAGAGGGACGGGCCTGAATGCCCATCCCTACATTAAGAGCATTAATAGGCGTTGCTTTAGCTGCGCCCGCGATAACAGGAGGCAAGTTAAATGCATAACAGGGCGTATCTGCCAGGGTTTTCCCGGATTGCAGGTTTGCTTTTGCTTTGCACATGCCTGACCGCCGGTGCTGCGCTGGTGATTTCACAGCCCTGCCAGGGGACTGTTGATCCCCGTACACTGCCTGAGATAATCGATTATAAAATCACTCCGTCCGGCATCAACCTGTCGTCTTCAGCCATCATCAGTTGGGAAATAAAGGATGCCGTATCAGTGTATATCGACCACGGCATAGGCGAAGTGCTCCCTGCAGGGCAGGCCTCTGTATCCCCCCGCTACTCGACCACCTACAAGATAACTGCTGTTAATCCTGCGGGTACAAGGACAAGGTCTATCACACTGGATGTTATTATGCCGAAGCAGGAAACAGGGAATATGGTCAATGTCGACCCGGCAACCGGCAGGAGCGCCTCGGTTGATATGCGCTGGGAGGACTATTGCCTTTCCAGTAAATACCAGGTGCAGATCGCCAGGGACCCCCTGTTTACGCTTAAGGTGTATGATTCCGGCATACTCGAGCCGGCCGAATCAACGGCGCCGGCCTTCTGGTACCCGCCCGGCATACTGGAGGCGGGACACACTTATTACTGGAGGGTACGCACCACGCAGGCGGCTACAGGGCAATGGATCGCCAGTCCGTGGTCTGACTCCGTGCCGTTCACCGTCAGGCCGGGCTATGCCGTAAACTCTTCTTCATACGGCGTGCAGTCTTTCAGTCCTGCTAATGGGGCAACAGGTTGCCCGGTCAGTCCGCTGGCCTTCAGCTGGAGCGCCTACCAGGGCACAACGAAGTACAGGTTTATTCTGGCCAGGGACGCTCAATTGCAAAATATAGTGGTGGAAGATTTCACGCCGACCACTGCATATTCTCTGCCCGTTAGGCTCAACTACAATACGGCTTATTTCTGGCAGGCCTCTGCGGTGGAGCCCGTGCCCGGGGACGCTGGATCAGTGTTCACTTTCTCCACCGAATCGGCTCCCGTCGTTGCAGACAGCCTGCCGGGATCCACTGCCGATAGTGTACCGGGCTGGGCCATTGCAGTCATAGTTGCGGGCGCATTGTTGGTTATAATCGTAACCATAGCGGCGTTCAGGGCCGGCAGAAAGATATAGCCTCATTGGTCTGCGTCTGACCGCGTGACAGGGCATCTTTGCCTGAAAACGTATCGTTGACACTGCCATGCCCGTGGGGTTATTCTTTCGGTAATAAACGAAGAGGGGGTTAGAGCAATGGCAAAATCGTCAACCGGTATGGAAGAGAATGTTGCAGGTTTATTATGCTATTTAGTGACCTGGGTCAGCGGGTTAGTGTTTTTCCTGATAGAGAAGGACAGCAAATTCGTGAAGTTCCACGCCATGCAGTCGATCATTACATTTGGTGCCCTGATAATAATCATGTGGGTAGCGGCAGTTATCCCGTTTGTTGGATGGGTAATATCAGCCTTAGCGGGTATCCTTATTCTGGTACTCTGGATAGTCCTTATGATAAAGGCCTACAAGGGAGAGAAGTACAAGCTGCCTATAGCCGGTGACCTGGCCGAGAAGTGGTCAGCCTGAATAAATCTGACCCCTTGATTAAGAATCAGGCGGGCTTTTCTGCGTAGCCTGTGCCGGTATGGGCTATAGCAGTCACAGTTAACAGTGCTCTGTGCCCCCGCGTGGGGATATCTAAAACTTGATTGTACATCTAAGAAGCCCGGTTGCTTGACCACCCAGGTGGAACTTGTATTTTCCGGCCCCCTTAAGTCTACAGTTGGAAGACCTGGCCATGTTCCGGTACCGTTACATCGTGCAGGCCGGTTTCTCTGAATGCGTCCGCCAGTGATAGTGCCGATTGTTCTTCCCCGTGGACTACGAATACCTTCTGCCACCTTTCCCTGCCGGCGCCGGACCACCTGATCAGGTCATTGCGGTCTGCGTGGGCGCTGAATTCATTAAATATCTCCACCCGGCTGCGCAGCTTGTGTTTCTCTCCGAAGATGGTGACCTCCGGCCACCTCTCCGCGATCTTGCGGCCCAGGGTGTTCTCTGCCTGCCAGCCAACGATCAGCACGGTATTATTGGGTTTTCCGATATTGTTTTTCAGGTGGTGCTGTACGCGTCCGGCTTCGGCCATGCCCGAACCGGCGATGATCATCATGGGCGTTTTAACAGCATTAAGGTGCTTCGACTCCTCCACGCTTGACACGTAATGCAGGCCGCGGAAACCGAAGGGGTCGGCCGTGCTCCTGAGCATCTGGGCAGTCTCGGCATCGTAACACTCCGGGTGGACCCTGAAAATGTCGGTGGCATCTATGGCCAGAGGGCTGTCGATATAAATGGGGAAATTTGGTATGCGGCCGCCCAGTTTTAACTGGTGCAGGCAGTATATCAGCTCCTGCGTCCGCTCAAGTGCGAATGACGGCACGATGATCTTGCCGCCCTTCCCGATTGTCTCGTTGATCACCGCGGCAAGCTTATCCTCTACCGAATTTATATCGGAGTGCAGCCTGTTGCCGTACGTGCTCTCGATGATCAGAACGTCCGCATCGGCAACCACGTAAGGATCACGGATGATAGGCATACCGTTGCGTCCCAGGTCACCTGTGAAGCAAACCGATAATTTTCTATCCCCATCGATGATATTGATGATTGTAATGGCTGAGCCAAGTATATGGCCGGCGTCGTGAAAGGTCACGCTGATACCTGCGGCGAGATCGAATCTATGCTCATAGGAGTTACCTCGCAGCAGTCTGAGCGTGGGAGGTACGTCGGTCGTATCGTACAGCGGCTCTACCGGCGGTTGATTATGCCTGCGGCGGACCTTGTTAACATACTGGATATCATTTTCCTGGATATTGGCTGAATCGGTGAGCATGATATTGGCCAGGTCCAGCGTGGCCGACGTGCAGTTTACATCACCCTCGAAGCCCTGTTTTACCAGGTTGGGCAGGTTGCCCAGGTGGTCCATGTGGGCGTGCGAGATGATGACGGAATCTACCGACCTGGGATCGAACGAGAAATTAAGGTTGCGTTGATATGTTTCCGCCCGCCGGCCCTGGAAGAAACCGCAATCGAGCAGCAGGCGGTATCCGTTTATATCGAGCAGGTGCCGGGAGCCTGTGACTGTGCGTGCTGCGCCGTGAAACGACAGCTTAATCAATAGCCTGCCTGCCTACGATGGCCTGTCTGAGGTACCAGCTGCTGACAATATCGAGTACCTCGGAAGGCTTATCTGTAATCCTGAGCAGGCGAATGTCCGCATCGGATATGTAGCCTGGCACCAGTACCGTAGTCTGCAGCCAGTCTAAAAAACCGCGCCAGAAAGTGGAGTTGAACAGTATCACGGGGAAGGGCTTGATTTTGTTAGTCTGTATCAGTGTCAGTATTTCGGTCAACTCATCCAGTGTGCCCAGGCCTCCGGGCATTATGACGAAGGCGGTGGCATACTTGACCAGCATCACCTTGCGCACGAAAAAGTGGTTGAAATTGATGGTCAGGTCGGAATAGGTGTTGCACTTCTGCTCCTGGGGCAGGACTATATTGAGCCCGATCGATTTAACACCGGCCTCAGTTGCTCCCAGGTTGGCAGCCTCCATCATGCCCGGACCGCCGCCAGTCACGATGTTGAAACCCTGCTGTCCAAGCAGGTAGGCTATCTGGCGGGCATTCTGGTAATCAGTCTGGTCCTGCGTGGCCACTGCCGAGCCGTAGATGGTCACGGCCGGCTCGATGCCAGACAGTTTGTCAAATCCTTCAACCAGCTCGCCGAGATACCTGAAGAGCCGCCAGGACTCCTCCTTTTCAAAGGAATTGATCTCGTATTTATCAGCCATATAGAATGTATTTAGGATAATACCGACGCAACTAGCTGTCAAGAAAATCCACAGTGTCCGGGGTATGCTTCTCACCTGCGGCAATCCGGGTACTGAAACTGCAGAAAAATATGCTATGCTTTATTGATGTTTGAAGTACTGACAGAGAAGCTCGGCAAAATATTCAGCGGGCTGAATAACAAGGGAAGGTTGAGCGAGAAGGATATCGATGAGGCGCTCAGACAGATACGCCTGGCCCTGCTCGAGGCTGATGTAAATTTCAAGGTTGTCAAGAGCTTTCTGGCCGTGGTCAGGGACAAGGCGCTGGAGGCAAAAGTGCTCGAGAGCCTTTCGCCGGCCCAGCAGATAATTAAAATAGTCAATGAGGAACTGGTCGGCATACTGGGAAAGGAGCCGTCCAGGCTCAAGGCCTCCTCCCGGCAACCCTCGGTGGTCATGCTGGTGGGGCTGCAGGGCGCGGGCAAAACCACTACGGCAGCCAAGCTGGCATTTCACCTCAAGCAGGCCGGCCAGCGGGTGTTGCTGGTGGCCGCCGATACGCGCCGGCCGGCCGCTATCGACCAACTGAAGGTACTGGGCGGCCAACTGGATATACCCGTATACCATGACGACATCAAGGTCAGCCCTGTTCAGATCAGCCGGGATTCTATTGCCAGGGCGGAGGATATGGCTGCCACGTGGGTGATCATAGATACGCAGGGAAGGCTGCATATAGACGGTCCCCTGATGCAGGAACTGATGGAAATCAAAAAAGCTGTTATGCCAGCCGAGATATTGCTTGTTGCTGATGCTATGACCGGCCAGGACGCGGTGAATATAGCCGGGGAATTCAATAGTAACCTGGGTTTGACCGGCCTGATACTGACCAAGATGGACGGTGATGCCAGAGGGGGCGCCGCGCTCTCCATAAAATCCGTTACCGGCATCCCCGTCAAGTTTATCGGCGTGGGTGAGAAGACCGCCTCGCTGGAGGTCTTTTATCCCGACAGGCTGGCCTCGCGCATACTGGGTATGGGCGACGTGCTCAGCCTCATCGAGAAAGCGGAGAAGACTTTCGACAGGCAGAAAATGGAGAAGCTGGAATCGAAGCTACGTAAGTCCGAGTTCGACCTCGAGGACCTGCTGGACCAGATGAGACAGATAAAGAAGATGGGCAGTTTCAGCCAGATCGTGGATATGATACCCGGCTTCTCAAAATTGACTAAGGGGATCTCAGATAGCGAGAGCCAGGATAGGACCAGGAAATTAGAGGCGATTATTTTATCCATGACAGCAGAGGAGAGGGCTAACCCCGGACTGATTAACGGCAGCCGTAAACGCAGGATAGCCAGGGGCAGCGGGACCACACCGGGTGACGTAAACCAGTTGCTCAACCAGTTTTACGGTATTCAGAAGATGACTAAGATGATGGCGAAAGGCAAGTTTCCGAAAAACATGTCCGGCTTGATGGGGCGCTGACCCGCAGCTTATTTACCTGTTTTTGTCGTGCCGCTCAATAGAAGCTGCCCTTCACTGATAGTAATCTCTTTTACATCGAAATTCAGTTCTTCCAGGGTGGCATTCAGCTTGAGCAGGATATTTATCCAGTCCTGCACAGCCCCATCTATGCTGTCGGGCAACGGCAGTTTCCCCAGGTAAAAATCATGGATCAAGAATTTCGGCTTGCCTTTCTCCACATCCAGCGTCCCGATAAAGCCGGTTTTAATCGGTAAGCCGGGGAAGTTCCAGGATGTGTACGTCATCAGGTAACCGTCGTTGAAATTAACCAGCATCTCTTTGGCAGGCAGTGTTCCCTCTGCCAGGGCCATAACGATGGTGGAATTGATCTCCTCCTCGGTTATAACGAGCTTGATATCTTTGGCAGTGTTTGATTCCTCGGCTGCGATTGTCTCTTTCTTAACGTCGGCCAGCTTTTTATTGAAGCTGTCGACGGCCTCGGAAGACAGGGGCACCGGCCTCACATTCACGCGGGTATCCGGTGTTAACAGCGCCAGTACATAGCCAGAAGTCAGGGCGATGACGGCCAGCACCGCCAGGCCACCCATAAACATCAAAAATCCCTGAAGGATTTTCATCGGTTCCCTCCTTAAGTCACCAGGTGATTATTCGAGGTAGTCTTTAAGCTTGCGGCTACGGCTGGGATGGCGCAACTTGCGCAAAGCCTTGGCTTCAATTTGCCGTATCCGCTCGCGGGTTACATTAAATTCCTTCCCCACCTCTTCCAGCGTCCTGGCCCGGCCATCCTCGAGGCCGAACCTCAATAGCAGGACCTTGCGCTCACGCTCAGTCAGCTCCCCCAGCACTTTATCAAGCTGGGCTTTAAGCAGCTCGCGTGAGGCTGCGTCAGCAGGAGGCAGGTTGGAACGGTCTTCAATAAAGTCACCCAGATGGCTGTCCTCTTCCTCGCCGATGGGCATCTCCAGGGAGATAGGTACCTGTGAAAGCTTCATGATCTCCCTGACCTTCTCTGCTGATATCTCCATGCCCACGCCGATTTCCTCGCAACTCGGCTCGCGGCCGAACTCCTGGGAGAGCTTCCTGTTTACCTTGAGAAGCCGATTAATAGTCTCAACCATGTGTACCGGGATACGTATGGTCCTGGCCTGGTCTGCTATCGCGCGCGTGATAGCCTGCCGTATCCACCACGTAGCATAAGTGCTGAATTTGTATCCTTTACGGTACTCGAATTTTTCGACAGCTCTGACCAGTCCGATATTGCCCTCCTGAATCAAATCAAGCAAAGGCATGCCGTGTCCTACGTATTTCTTGGCCACGCTCACCACCAGCCTGAGATTGGAGACGGTAAGCTGCTTGCTTGCCTCCCTGCCGTCCCTGTCGATATGCTCGAACTTCTGCTGAAAAGCGTGGCTGTTGCCGTCGATTTTGGCCGCCAGCTTGGTCTCGCCGCTCTTGTTAACGATCTGCTTGACCTTATCCCAGGTCGAATTGCTGTCTATGATAGAAAATATCTCGGGGTTGATGATGCGCACATATATCGAGTAATCAACAAGTCTTTTTTCGATCTCGTGTGGATCACGGTTCAAATCGGCTGCGATTTTTATAACCGTTTCGGGGTTGATAAAGTCATCGATCGCCTGGTGCAGCTTCTGGTTGAGCAGTCTTTCCTTGAAGCTTGGCTTCCTGGCGACGTTGAGTTGTTCTGACAATCTATCCAAAACGGTATCGCAATCGGCCAGGTTCTTAAGCAACTGGGTGACGAAGTCGGACGTGCTGGGGAACCGGTTTTCCTGGCGGCGGAAGGTCTCACGGATATGCCCCATATATTTGTAGGGCTCAATTTTGCTGGCCAATTCCCTTTCGAGCTTGGCATTCAGCAGCGGGTATTTTCCGATCTCATGAAGGTACATCCTGACCGGATCGTCGATTGCTTCGTGCTCGGCCAGCTCAATCTCAAGCTCTACTAGCGGCTTCTCCTCCACCCCGGGCTTCAACCATTCCTCGGCAAACTCCGGGGCCGCTTCGATATCGCTGAAAAGTAGTTCCTTCTCATCCTGAGGCAGGGCTTCAGGTTCGATCTTGCTCCAGGGATCAGGGCGGATTTCGAACTCTGTGCGTGTCAGTGTGGTGTTTTCAACTTCAACTACAACAGCCTCAGTCACAATCGTCCGTGCAGCCTTCGCAGGACGCGTTTTTTTGCTCTTGACCTGTTTTGCACTCTTTGCCATTCAGACTCCCTTTATACGGCTGAAAAGGCGGCCGCGTTTCTCGAATATATCGCGTAGTTGCCGGCTTTCCTGGATGCCGTGCTCTATCAATTTGGCCACCTGTGCTTCAACATCGCCACTGCCTTTTACTTCAGACAAAATGAGCTCCTTCTCGATCTCAAGATTTTTCATATGTCTTTCCAGCAACCTGTTGATGCAGTCGTTTATTGCGTATTCTCTCTCACGCTTGTTTTGATGCAATGACAGTGGAAACTGACTTCCCATGGAAATCAGGTGATCGTAGAATTCCTTAAGTGCGGGGTCGATCTCCTCGTCAAACGAACCGGCATCGGTCTTAGCCTGCCATTTTAATAATATATCTTTATTTTCCGGATGTTCAAAATAATCTTCCGAGAGTTTCATGCCTTCCTCTCGAAGGTCGCTGAATTGCAGGAGCAATGCCAGCAAATATTCCTCGATATGCCGCGACGATGCGATCCGGTTAGCATAATTTTTTACAGCTTTACTGCCGCCCGCCGCTTTAAATTTCTTTTCCCCGGCCCGAAGTTCAAAGAGCGCATCACGTACGAATCTTTCATCCAGGCCAAGCAGGCGCGATAGCTTCTCAACATAATGGGCACGCCGGACAGAGTCATCGATATGAGATAAAATCGGTAAAAATTTTGATACTAATGCGGATTTGTCTTTGGGATTATCTTTGTTTATATTAGCAATTTCTTTTTTTAAAGTAAAATCAATTATGGGCTGAGATTCTTTGAGCAGCCTGGTCCATTTTTCCGGTGAGCTGCGTATGATCTCGTCGGGGTCCTTGCCTCCGCTGATCTCTACAACCTGGACCTCGTACTTGACCAGCTCGCTGTAGGTTCTAGGCTCGATCCAGGGCATCCAGTGGTCCCTTAGTGTTTGTTCGTCGAGTGTAGTTATACTGCGGGTCGTGGCCTCCAGCCCGGCCGCGTCGGCGTCCAGTGCGACAATGATGTTGCGCGACAGTTTGCGCAATATTGATATCTGTTTTTCTGTGAGCGCAGTGCCCATCGAAGCGACCGTGTTTTCGAAGCCGAACTGGTGCGCCGCCAGGGTGTCCATGTAGCCTTCGGTGATCACAACGCAGTCATTCTGCTTGATCGCTCCCCTGGCACGCTCTATCCCGTAAATGATCGAGCTCTTGTCGAAGATCAGCGATTGCGGCGAGTTTAAATACTTGGGTATCGAGTCGTCCAGCGCACGGCCGCCAAACCCCACCACCCGGCCTTTTATATCGCGGATTGGGTACATCAGCCTGTTCCTGAACCTGTCATAGAAACCGCCTGTATCGCGCTGGACGATCAGACCAACCGCCAGCATCTCGTCATCCCTGTAGCCGGCCCCGGTCAGGTAAGTGAGCAGACCATCCCATTTATTGGGTGAAAACCCCAGTTGGAAATTGTCTGTAACGGCAGTGGACAGCCCTCTGCCCGCAGCATATTTCCTGGCCGTATCCGCCTCTTCATCATGCAGCAGCAGATAGTGGTAGTATTCAGCGGTTACCTCATTTAGTTTGAAAAGGCTATTCTCTCTGGCGGCATCTTCTGCTGTTGCCTGGCCTGTTTTATATGTCAGTGTGATGTTGGCTTTATCCGCCAGCAGGCGCAGGGCCTGGCCGAAATCGATGCCCTCCTTCTTCATCACGAAGGTGAATATGTCGCCGCCCGTCGCGCATGCCCCGAAACAGTGCCAGCTTTGCTTCTCGGGAAACACGAAAAACGAGGCGGTTTTTTCACTGTGGAAGGGACAGGTAGCCTTATAATTGCGGCCCGACTTGGTTAGCTTGACATACTGTGACACGACATCCACGATGTCCAGTCGTTGTTTGATCTCGTCTGTTGTGTTCATTGCTTGATCAGCGGTTACACGCTGCTTTAATACAGGTACTCAAGGAAGTTGTCCCGCTGTGAGTATAGCATAATGGTCGGTCATGCCTGCTATATAGTCGGCTACGCGGCGTTCATTATTGCCGCTGAGCAACCTGTACTCATCGGGGAGTTCTGACGGATTATCCAGGAAGTGGCGGTATAATAAAAGTATTATATCCCGGGCATCCGACGCTTTCCTGGCCTCCAGCTCGCTCTGGTAGACTCTGGCGAAAAGAAACTCGCGCAGATCATTCGCCGCATTCAATATCCCGGGGCTCATGTCTATTACCTGCCGTCCGGCCGTCCGGCCGTCCATTTTTTCTGCCGAGCAAGCGACGATATTGGTGACCAGCGTGTTGATGCGGTTTGAATTGGACTGCCCCAGCGTCCTGAATGTGGAGGATGGGAGGTCGGACCGTGATATTATGCCCGCACGGATAGCGTCTTCGGTATCGTGATTTATATAGGCCACCAGGTCCGCCATCTTAACCACCTGGCCCTCAACTGTCGACACGTTGTCCCAGCCTTCCTCAAGTATCTCCAGGTCGCCTTTGGAATGGTTTAATATACCGTCCCTTACCTCCCAGGTCAGGTTGAGCCCGGCGCCGTTGTTCTCGATATATTCGACCACCCGCAGGCTCTGCTCATAATGCTTGAATCCGCCGGGCACCAGTTCGTTCAGCACCTGTTCCCCTATATGACCGAAAGGAGTGTGACCCAGGTCATGACCGAGGGCTATGGCCTCAGTCAGGTCCTCGTTAAGCAAAAGCGCCCGCGAGATGGTCCTGGCGATCTGTGAAACCTCAAGCGTGTGAGTCAGGCGCGTGACGTAGTGGTCGCCTTCAGGCGCGATAAATACCTGGGTTTTGTGTTTAAGCCTGCGGAACGCATGGGAGAATATAATGCGGTCGCGGTCGCGCTGGAAGGCGGTTCTCAGGGGGCATGGTTGCTCTGCGGCCCTCCTGCCGCGGCTGGCAATGCTGCGTGCCGCGTAGGGCGACAGGTTCTCTTCGGCCTTCTCCAACCTTTGGCGGACATTTATCTCAGACATGAGTAAAGCGCGTGCATATTATAGCACCACGGGTTTTTACGGTGAACCTGATGTGTAGGAGTTGCATCAGGCGCGGCGCAAGTATGCCGGGGACTATACATTAAACAGGAAATGAATGATGTCCCCATCGTGCACAGCGTAGGTTTTACCTTCAAGCCTCAGCAGGCCGTGTTTGCGCGCCTCGGCTGTGCTCCCGCTCTTGATGAAATCTTCGTAGCTCATAATTTCCGCCCGGATGAAGCCTCTCTCGATATCGGTGTGGATTTTGCCGGCCGCCTGGATGGCGGGCGTATTCTCCCGCACTGTCCATGCCTTCACCTCGTCTTCGCCGACTGTGAAGAAGGATATCAGCCCCAGCAGTCCATAGCAGTGCCTGATAACCGCTGCGAAGGCGGTTTCCTTAAGCCCGATGTCCTTGCGAAATTCCTCCGCCTCCTGTTCCTGCAGTTGCGCAAGTTCCCTCTCCAGTTTTCCACACATTGATATAAGCTCAACCTGCGGCATCGAGTAGGCTGTTTTCAGCGTGCCAAGTATGCCTTCTGCGGTGGGCAGTTGTTTTTCGCCGATGTTTATCACGATCAGCATGGGCTTGGCTGTCAGGAACTGGTAATTGCTGATTGCCCGCGATTCATCAGGCGCCAGTTTCTGCAGCCTGATGGGGATGCCCTGGTCCAGGGAAGACTTGATCCTGTTCAGCAGCGCCTGCTCCCTGACAGCGGCATCACGCTCGGAGGATTTACCCATCTTCAAAGCTGATTCGAGACGGCCCAGGCGTCTTTCAATGATAGTGAGGTCGGAAAAAACCAGTTCCATATCGAGTGTTTCGATGTCCTTGAGCGGGTCAATCCTCCCCTCTATATGCGGGATATTCTCATCTTCAAAGGCCCTTACCACCTGCAGTATGGCGTCGGACGAACTGAGGCTGTTGAGAAGCTGTCCGCTCACCCCCTGCTCCCTGCCGAACCCCTTGGGGAGCCCGGCGAAGTCCACGTACTTTATCTCGGCGAACGTCGTTTTTTTGGGGTGGTAAATGTCGCTGAGCTTCAGCACGCGCGCGTCCGGCACCTTGGCCACCGCAGGGCACAGAGTAAGCCCGGCGCCACCGTGTGCTTTAGGCTCGGCGGTGCATTTTGTCAGAGCGTCGAAAACAGTGGTTTTGCCGCTGCCGGGTAAGCCTATTATGCTTATTTCCATAGTTATACTCCTGGACTGTTAAAAAACTATATGACAGCCTGAACGAAAATGCAATATTACAGTGCAAGGCTGACTGCTTGTTGCGATATTGGGCTGTGTGCTATAATCAATAGAATTTCGCTGCTTGGAGGATTTATTGTGCCCGGTTACGAACTGGTTTTTATTCTGAATGCTAACTTGAGTGAAGATGATTTCACCCGGGTGTTGGAAAAGGTCAATGACCAGATAACCAAGCTCGGTGGAACAGTTACTGAAACGAATCAATGGGGCAAAAGAAGGCTTGCTTATCCGATAAAAAGGCAGGCGGAAGGGAATTACGTGCTCGAAAAAGTGCAGATCAAACAGACAGCTTTGAAGGAGCTTGATGCCGGTTTGAAGATGTCAGAGGATGTTTTAAGGTACTTGTTCGTCCGCGAAAATAGCTGATTGCCGGAGGTGGTTGATGGCGAGCTTAATCAAGATTATATTGATCGGCAGGGTCGGTGGCGATCCTGAAATGAGGTTTACTGCGGACGGGGTCGCCGTAACCACATTTAGCCTGGCGGCCAACCGCAATGCGCGCCAGCCCGATGGTGCATTTAAGGAGGAAACCGAGTGGTTTCGCATAAGCGCATGGAGGAAGCTGGCAGAGACATGCAACCAGTTCCTGAATAAGGGCAAGCTGGTTTATGTGGAAGGTAACTTACGGACGCGTTTATATGATGGCAAAGACGGGCAGAAGCGGGTCAGCCTGGATGTGACTGCAGACAGGGTGCTCTTCCTCGATAAGCAGGGGCCTGTGCAGTTGCCGCCCGAGGATGCGCGCACGATTGAAGGTGATATTGAGCCGGAGGATATCCCCTTTTAAATCCTTTATTTAGTTGAAGAAGGAGTTTTATTAGACCGATGGAAACCAATACCGTACAGAGAAGGGAAAGGGGGCGCAAGTTTATTGTCAAGCCCAAGGTTTGCATGTTTTGCGCGGACAAGACGCCTATTGACTATAAGAACGTGTCGCTCTTGCAGCGTTTTGTTTCCGACCGCGGCAAAATAGTGCCGAGAAGGCGCACCGGCGTGTGTGCCAGGCACCAGCGCAGCCTGGCCCAGGCAATCAAGAGGTCCCGTTTTTTGGCCATGTTGCCGTCGTCACCCAGCCATGTCTACAATATAAGCGGATCAGACAAAAGAGCCTGATCAAATCTGGAGAATTGAATTGCCCAAGAGGACTTATCAACCGAAAAAAAGAGGAAGAATCAGGAAGCACGGGTTCCGCGCAAGGATGTCCACCAAGGGCGGGCGTGCCGTATTGAAGGCCAGGCGCACC
>Ga0265595_1000632_pt1 | contig 30736 bp, 27 predicted proteins | sample saktaG_15_FD_190148 | JGI IMG/M metagenome (GOLD analysis project Ga0265595, IMG submission 190148) | Saline water microbial communities from Sakinaw Lake, British Columbia, Canada - sak_2013_06_06_50m | ecosystem: Environmental > Aquatic > Non-marine Saline and Alkaline > Saline ...
AACTTTGGAGAATGAGATATAATCATTTTAGACCGCATACTAGCTTGAATAATAAAATGCCTGATGAAATTTATAATGATTTTAAGTTATTGTTTTAATCTACGACATATGTCTATGGGCTATACACAGATTAAAATCACCATAAGCTTTTTAAAGGTCCCCCTCTTAAGTTTTTTGAAAAGAAAATAAATACGTTTTACTCCAAAGAAAGAAATTCTTTATTATTTTTCATTTGGATTAAAACAAAGAGATTAAAATGGAAATTCCAGATATGCAACATCAAATAATGGGCTATGATAGAAGTACAACTATGTTCTCACCAGAAGGGCATATACTTCAAGTAGAATATGCTGAAAAAACCGCAAGGCTTGGTAGTGCAAGTATTGGAATTAGATGCTCTGATGGGGTAATTATTATCGCAGATAAAGGAATTAAGGATAGCTTAATTGTTTCTAAATCTGCAGATAAAATATATGAAATTGATGAACATATTATGGCAAGTGCTGCAGGAATCATTAGTGATGCCAGAGTTTTAATAGATAAAGCAAGAATTGTCTCGCAACAACATAGAATTACTTATGATTCACCCATAGAAATAGAATCAATAATTAAAGAAATTTCAGATATTAAACAACAATATACTCAACATCCCGGAGTAAGGCCTTTTGGAGTTGCTATAATGGTCGCAGGGGTTAATGATGGAAAATCAAAGTTATATATCACAGATATAACTGGGAATTATTTTGAATATAATGCTATTGCTATTGGCAAAGATGATAATCAAATTAAAGAATTACTAAGAAAAAAATATAAAAAAGAAATTAAAATAAAAGAAGGAATAAAAATTGCTTTAGAGATTTTCTCAGAAATCCTTAAAGAAAACTTTGATATCCAAAGGTTTAATGTTGCTCAAATAAAAAATAGTGATGGAAAAATAATAAATCTAAATAAAGAAGAAATTCTAAAATATAAATAATGCCAGATATAATTGCTAGATTGCGAAGTGGAAAATTAATTTTTGAGACTATGGTAGATTTAGATGCTTCTACCAGATTAAAAAAAGGAGAGGCAATAACCACTGATAAAATTATAAGAGATAATAAAATTTATAAAGATTTAAAAAAGGGCATGGTTGCAAGTAATCAAGATTTAATAGAGGCTTTTTCTACAACAAATTTTGAAGAGATTGTTGAAAAAATAGTAAAAAAAGGTATGCTAGAAGTAACTCAAGATTATAGAGATAAAAATATTGAAATTAGAAAAAAACAAATAATTGATTTTTTAGTAAAAAATTCTATTGATTCTAGAACTAATCATCCATTCACCCCAGATATTATTAATTCTGCAATTGAACAATCTAAAGTGAAAATTGAAGATAAATCAGTTGAAAAACAGATTAAAGAAATTATAGAAAACCTTAAAAAGATAATTCCAATTAAAATAGAAACTAAAAAAATAAAAGTAATAATTCCAGCAGAACATACTGGAAAAATATACGGATTAATTCAAGAATATAAAGAGAAAGAAAATTGGATTTCAAATGGAGATTTAGAAGTTATTTTAGATATTCCTATTGGATTAATCTTTGACTTTTATGATAAATTAAATTCAATCACACATGGTTCAACCATAGTCCATGAATTAAATTAATAAAATAATAAAAATGAATAAAGAAGAAAGAAAAATTGTAGTCCCTGGGGAAATAATTGTCTCAGGGGAAAAATATCTCCCAGGAGATTTTACAATTAAAAATAAAGAAGATATAATTGCTAATAGATACGGATTAGTAGATTTTGGAGAGAGAATTGTAAAAATAATTCCTATTTCTGGGATCTTTGAACCAAGAAGGGGGAACGTTGTTATTGGAACTGTTAGGGATATTTCTTTTAATGGATACAATGTTGAAATTGGCGGGCCTTATTCTGCTTTTCTTCCAATAATGGAATGCCCTAGATTTGTTAATAAAGATAATTTATTAGATTTTGCAAAAATTGGGGACTCTTTGGCATTTAGGATAGTAAATATTAAAAAACCAAGTATTGACTTGGGTTTAAAATCAAGAAATTTAGGAAAATTAAACGATGGAAGAATAATAAAAATAAATTCTCATAAGGTTCCTAGAGTAATTGGGAAAGAAGGCAGTATGATTAATTTAATTAAAGAAAAAACTAACACAGAAATAACTGTTGGACAAAATGGTTTTATTTGGATAAAAGGAGAATTAGAAAATGAAGAAAAAGCTAGAGATGCAATAAAATTAATAGAAAAAGAATCTATATTTAACGGTTTAACACAAAAAGTTGAAGAATTTTTAAAAATAAAGGAAAAATAAATGGCATATACTAAAAGAACAGATGGAAGGAAAATGGATGAACTCAGACCTATTAAGGCAGAGGTAGGAATTATACCTAATGCAGATGGAAGTGCATTATTTGCTTATGGTGATACAGTTGCAATCGCTGGAGTTTATGGTCCAAAACATTTGCACCCTCAACATTTACAAAATCCAGAAAAATGCACAATTAGATGTAATTATAATATGCTTCCTTTTTCTGTAACTGAAAGAGCAAGACCTGGACCAAATAGAAGAAGTAAAGAAATTGCTTTAATTACAGAAAATGCACTTTCTACAGTTGTTGATTTAGATAGATTCCCAGGAACAGTGATTGATGTAGAAATTATAATTTTGCAAGCAAATGCTTCTACAAGGTGCGCAGGGATTAATGCTGCTGCAATGGCTTTAGCACATGCAGGAATTGTAATGAAAGAATTAGTTTCTAGTGTTTCCATAGGAAAGATTGATGATAAAATTGTTACAGATATTACAAAAGAAGAGGAAGACCATAATCTTGGTGAAGGAGCTACAGATATTCCTTTTACAATCTGTTCAAATTCAAAAAAAATTGTCCATTTACAATTAGATGGAAAAATGCCTACAAAAAGATTTAATGAAGCAATTGATGCTGCGATAAGTGCTTGCGAAAAAGTAAATCAATATCAAATCAGAGCATTAAAAGGAGAAAAGATAAATGAAAATAAATAGTGTAAGAATACCAAATATAAATAAGAAAAAAATCATTGAATCTCTTGGAAAGAATAAAAGATTGAATGATCGAGGGTTATTGGATTATAGGGATATTAATATTGAACTAGGAATTTCAAAGAATGCTGAAGGAAGTGCAAGAGTTAAAATAGGAAAAACAGAAGTTATTGCAGGCGTAAAACTTTCAACACAAGAACCTTATTCAGATCATGAAGATGAAGGAACCATGAGTGTTTTTATGGAATTTAGTCCTTTATGCGGAGAAAGATATGAATCAGGACCACCAAGAGTAGATTCTATAGAAATCGCGAGAATTGTTGACAGAGGAATTAGAGAAAGTGGGTTTATTGACTGGAAAGAATTATGCATTAAAAAAAATGAAAAAGTTTGGTCAATTATGATAGATATTTATTGTATAAATGATGATGGTAATATTTTAGATGTAAGTTCTAGGGCAGCTATTGCTGCATTGCAATCAGCTTATTTCCCAAGATATGATGAAAAAGAAGAGAAAGTTAAATTTGGAGAATTTACTAAAAATAAACTTCCTTTAACAAAAAATATTCCTTTCCAAATAACTTTTTATAATATAAAAGAAAATTTACTTCTTGATGCTGATAGGGAAGAAGAAGATATAAGCGATGGAAGATTCACCATCACACTCTCTCAACCTAAAAATGAAAAGATAATTAATTCTCTTCAAAAAGGTGGAACAAGTGCTTTTTCTTCGCAAGAAATCAATTTAATGATTGAAAACAGTGAAAAAATCTATGATACTCATTTCTCAAAAATAGATAATCAAATAAAAAAATTAATAAAAACAAAAAATTAAAAACATTTAATTTTTAAATTTAAAATGATAGAAAAATTAGAAAAAAAATTTACAAAATATGAGATTGCAAGAATTCTTGGAGCAAGAAGTTTACAGTTAGCAATGGATGCGCCTATTTTGCTGAAATTAAGTAAAGAAGAAGAAAATGAATTAAATTATGATACATTAAAAATTGCAGAAAAAGAATTGCTTCAAGGAGTGCTTCCAATAACTGTAAAAAGGCCTTTTCCTGCCAAAACAAAACAGACTATTGAAAAACTCTCAGAAGAAGAATTAAAAAAGAAAATTGAAGAAAATAAAAAAAAGGAAGAAGAAGAAAAATCTTTAAAATCATCAGAAGAAGAGGAAAAAGAAGAAATTATAGAAGAGACAATTCCCGAAGATGATACTGAAGAATTGGATGGAGATTCAGATCAAAAAGAAATTGAGTGAACCCTTAAAAAACACTTTTATAACTCAAAATTTTATTAGAAATTTAAAATATGATCTTTATTTTTGATATAATTGACATAAAGGTTTATAAATTAAGTTCCCAATATTTTTTTAAATTAAAAATTTGAAATAATATGAAAAGATCAAGTCGTAGATGGAAAAAAAAACGCCAAATGCGTTGGAAATGGCAAAGAAAAAGATTAAAGAAAGTTAAGAAAAAAAGAAGACAAAGAAGGTCTTAATAAAAATCTTTTGTAATTGAATTCTCGATAAAAAAATTTATTTTTATAACGTCCTAATAAATTAAAAAAACTTAAAAATAAATTATGTTTATATAATTACTATAAAATATACTAAACATGCCCAAATAGCTCAGTTGGTAGAGCGTATGCATGGTAAGCATAAGGTCCTGAGTTCAATTCTCAGTTTGGGCTTTTTTAGAGTATTGGATATTTTAGTTATAAAGAATATCTCAATATAAAATTTCTATCCAATTTCCTTTATGTGGTAAAATTCTTAATTCATCTGACCTCTTTGCAAAATTTTGGTGAACATGGTTTGCTGATTCATCATTTCCTCCACCAATCCTCATTCTTTTTATCTTTTTTTTTCTTGCTTCTTTTAATACTTTCTCCACCATATATCTAGATAAGCCCTTTCTACGATATTTTGGAAAGACATATACTGAAAAAATATATAAGGACTTATCCTTATGTATTTGAAATGCCGCATATCCAATTATTCCTTTAGCTAGATTATTGGTTGAGTCTTCTATTAAATTTAACATTAAAGCATCATAGCCTTGTTTTTTTAAATACCATAGGCCCAAACTATTAATTGCTTTATTTACTTTAGATCCTCTAAAAAAATATTTTAATACCCCAAATCTTTTATCAAAATCTGAATTCTTGTCAGGATATCCTAATTTCTTAGAAATATATTCTTTTGCCATTATTTTTTGAATATCTCTACTTTCAGAGTAAAAAAAAGTATCACATAAATAAGGTACTTGCTGTTTATTCATATTTCCTAAGGAGATTTTATACTATTTATAAATTTATATATTCTTTAAAAATCTTAAATGGCTTAACGAATAAATTAATCAATAGCCTCATAATTCTTTTAAAATAAAATCCTTGATTATTTAGAAGAACTAATCATTCTTTAATATCTTACTTAAACCTTCCTTCTTGAATGGTGCTCCACTTAAAAAATGCCCAAACAATAGAAGATATAAAAAAGCACATTAGATATAAAAATTTACTTTGAAAACCCTTAACCACAAGTCCACAAGTTTTAAAAACTTTAATTAAGATATTTTCTCTAAAAAACCCCTTTAAAACCTCTTTGAAACCCCCTTATAAAAGCATACAATATAATCAAACATAATAATACTTATAAGATAATTTTCATATTAATCTTGATTCTTATAATATGGAAAATAAAGAAATTTCAAGTATCTGGACTGAGAAATATAGACCTAAAAAATTTGAGGAATTAATTGGGCAAGACGATATTGTAAAAAAGGTTCAAAATTTAACAAGGGCACTTAATATTCCACATTTATTATTTGCTGGACCTGCAGGAACTGGGAAATCTACTTTAGCTTTAATTACTGTTAGAGACCTTTTTGGGATTCATTGGAAAGAAAATTATCTTGAATTGAATGCTTCGGATGAAAGGGGAATTGATGTAGTAAGAAAAAAAGTGAAAGATTTTGCTAGAACTAAAGCAATTGGAAGCGCACCATTTAAAATTATTTTTTTGGATGAGGCAGATGCTTTAACAAAAGAAGCTCAGCAAGCCTTAAGAAGAACTATGGAAAAATTTACTGCAACATGCAGATTTATTTTATCTTGTAATTATTCTTCAAAGATTATTGATCCTATACAATCCAGATGCGTGGTTTTTAGATTTAAATTATTAGAAAAAAAAGATATTGGAATAATAATTAAAAAGATTGCAGAAAAAGAAAGATTACAAATTGAAGGTCTTGTAGAAGAAGCATTATTTGAGGGTTGCGAAGGGGATTGCAGAAGAGTAATCAATTTATTGCAAGCTTCTGCATCTATTTCTCCGTCTATAACTACTGATTTAATTAATACCCTAGTTTCAAGTGCGAAACCTGCAGACATAAAAATAGTATTAGAATATGCCTTATCTGGGGATTTTATAAAGGCCAAAGAAAAATTATTACATATAATGCTTAGAGAATCTATTTCTGGGACAGACATAATTAAATCAATTCAAAAAGAAATTTGGAATCTTCAAATAGATAATGAACTTAAGGTTAGACTAACTGAAAAAACAGGAGAAATTGAATTTAGATTAGTAGAAGGAAGTGATGAATTTGTTCAGTTAGAAACATTATTAGCAAGTTTTGTTTTAGCAGGAAAAGGAATTATAAAATAGTTGCTTACAAAAAACTAAAATAAACATAAAACTATATTGAGAAATTAAATCTAATTAAAATGACTTTAAAAAACTCCTTGCCACTAGTAGAGAAATATCGCGCAAAATCTTTTTCAGAGATTCAAGGACAAGACTTAGTTATACAAGAGATCAAAACATTTTATAAGATATTCCCAAAAATAAAGGCCTTAATTTTAAATGGGTCTGTTGGAACTGGAAAAACTTCTTTGGCATTATCACTTGCAAAAGAACATGATTTAGAATTATTTGAATTAAATGCCTCTGATTTAAGAAACAGGGCTAAATTAGAAGAAATTTTAAGACCTTCACTACAACAACAATCTTTATTTAAAAAAGGAAAATTAATTTTAATCGACGAAGCTGATGGAATAACTGCAAGTGATCGCGGAGGGCTATCAGAACTTCTAATTTTAATAGATAAAACACAATTCCCAATAATAATTACTGCAAATGATATTTGGCAAAGAAAATTTAATCTACTTAGAAAAAAATGCCAATTAATTAATGTCAAGGAAGTAAAATCAGAAATAATTTTAAAGATTATAGATAATATTTTAGAGAAAGAAAATAAAAAAATAAACCAAAAAGTGAAAATATTAATTGCGAAAAAATCTCGTGGAGATGTGAGGGCAGCATTAAATGATTTACAAACTGTCTTTGGATTAGGTGAAGACTTTTATGTCTCTAATGAAGTTGAAAGAGAAAAACAAGAGCCGATTTTTAATGCATTAAGAAAAGTATTTCAAGAAAATATTGAAAAAGATATTGTACAAGTTTATGCCAATATTAAAATGGATTTAAATGAAATATTGCTCTGGGTTGAAGAAAATATTCCCCAGGCCTATCATGGAGTTGGATTAGCAAAGGCCCAATTTAGTTTAAGCTCTGCGGATTTATTTAGGGGGAGAATTTATAGGCAACAATATTGGAGATTTTTAATTTATCAAAATTTTTTTCTTTCTGCAGGAATTTCTGCTGCAACAAAATTAAAATCAAACAGTTTTATTAAATATAAAAGACCTTCAAGAATTTTAAAAATTTGGCTAGCAAATCAAAGAAATGCGAAAAAGAAATCATTAATTATAAAATACGCTAGTTTTTGCCATATGTCTAAGAAAAAGGCTATGAAAAATAGTAATTTATTGCCTTTAATTTTAGATCAAAAGATGCAAAAAGAATTAGATTTAAATGAAAAAGAAGAAAAATATCTTCAGGATAAAAAAGCCGACCTGATTACTATAAATAATTTGAATAGATTTCGAATTTAAACTTCAAATTTTATTTTTAATTTCTTAAACTCCCATTAATAGAAAAATCAGGGGAGAAATCTTTAAAATATATTTAAAGAACATACATTTAAAATTAGGAAACCTATAAATTTATTATTAAATTACAATATTGAATTGTACATATAATGATTAACATTTTGAAAATTAAAAAACAGAAAAGACCAATTAAAGAATTATTAGAATTTTGTATTATTAATGTGAATAAACCTGCTGGAATGACTAGTTTTGATGTTTGTGATAAAATTAGAAGAATTTTAAATGCGAAAAAAACCGGGCATTTTGGAACATTAGATCCTCAAGTAACTGGAGTATTGCCCATTGCTATTAATCGTGCATGTAGATTATCAAATTTTTTCATGCACAAAGATAAAGAATATATCGGAGAAATGTATTGCCATAAACAAATTTCTGAAAAAAATTTAAAAAAACAAATGAAGGGATTTCTTGGGAATATTATGCAAAAACCCCCAGTTCATTCAAGAGTAAAAAGAGTTCTAAGACAAAGAAGAATAAATAAATTTAAAATAATTTCAAAGACAAATGCAAAAAATTTGTATGAAAATTTTAAAAAGAAAATTGAAAAAAATCCAAAAAAATTTTCTTTCTATGCTAATGTGGAGGCAGGAACCTATATTAGAAAATTAATCCATGATTTAGGTGAAAAAATTGGTGGAGCGCATATGATTAAATTAAAAAGAATTTCGGCAGGAATCTTTAAAGAAAAAAAAACTCATGAAATAAAAGATATTGAAAATGCTTTTAAAGAATATAAATTAGGAAATGAGAAAGAATTAAGAAAAATATTGCTTCCTGGAGAGATAATAAAAAAGATTACTCTGAAGATTAAAATAAAAAAAAGAGCTATTAAATCCTTACTAAATGGGGGGCCACTAATCAAAAAAGATATCAAAAAATCTTTTTTAAATTTTAAAAGATTAAAAAAATTAACCCTAATCTCTGTATTTTATAAAAATAAACTCTTGGGGATTTATGAATTCCAAAAAGAAACTCCTTTAAATAACAAAAAGATTATTGCGAAACCCAAATTTATTTTGAATTAGTATTTAATAAATTTTTTAAAAGGAAAAAACCTTAAACAACTATGAGAACATTTATTTATTATTCCACAAGGGCTAGAACTTCTGGCAATTGGAAAGATTTAATGAAAGCTGGAAGAATGGACATTGTTTGTAATACTATTATCTCTACTTTTTTTATTTCAAATAAAATGAGGGATACAATTCATCTACATCTAATCTTTAATGGCCCTCCAAATCCCCCAATGCATTTAGAAATTATTTCAGAAGATTCTTCAAAAGAAAAACCGCCAATTAGTAAAAAAGATATTGGGGGATTAATTAAAAGAATGCTATATAAACATAAAAAAGATAAAAGAACTAAAATTTTCCCAGGATGTTTCATAGAAAAAAAAAGTTTTTCTTACCTGATAAAAGAATTAATAACAGAAGGAAGAAAAATCTATGCTTTAGACTCTAAGGGTGAGAATATTAGAAAGATAAATTCTCAAAAATTAGAAAATTGTGTTTTTATTTTAGGCGATGATTTGGGTATTCCTAAAAAAGAAATTAAAAATCTCAAGGAAAGAATATCTATAGGAAAAAAGATTTATTTTGCATCTCAAACAATGACTATTATAAATAATGAATTAGATTTACGAGAAATTTATTAAAATAAATAGATAAAATTATAAACAAGATCTTATTTAAAATATGAAATGAAAACATTAAAGATACATTTTTCTGGAATTGTCCAAGGAATTTTTTTTAGATCTTTTATTAAAGAAAACGCAGAAAAATTAAAAATAAAGGGTTATGTAAGGAATTTATCCAGTGGAGAATTAGAATTAATCATAGAAGGAAGGGATGAAAAAATTAATGATATGCTAAAAATCTGTGAAAAAGGCCCGGCACATTCAGAGATAAAAAAAATCGAAATCAAAGAGATTAAACATCAGGGATTTAGTGAATTTAAGATATTAAGTTTATAAAAATTCAAAGTAATTTACTATAAAAGATTAAAATGGGAAGACAAGAACAAATAATAAATCAAAGAAATAAAAAATTGCAGGAATTAAGAAACCAAGGAATAAATCCCTACCCTAATAAATTTAATGTTAAAAATTATTCTGAAGAAATAAAAAATAAATATTCTCAATTAAAAAACAATGAAAAAAATTCAATCATTGTAAAAATTGCTGGGAGAGTTATGACTAAAAGAAATCTTGGAAAGTTAATATTTGCAAACTTGCAAGATAATCAAGGGAAAATTCAAATAATTTTACAGAAAGATCAAACAAAATCAAAAAGTTTTGATTTATTTAAAAAATATATAGATTCTGGGGATATTATTGGATGTGAAGGAAATGTTATGAAAACAAAAACAGGAGAAATTTCTGTATTAATAAAAAATATTGAATTGCTTAGCAAATCCCTTTTACCCTTGCCTGAAAAATTCCATGGAATCCAAGATAAAGAAGAAAGATATAGAAAGAGATATTTAGATTTAATTATGAATCCCAAAGTTAAAGAAGTTTTTATGAAAAGACAGGAAATTTTTGATGCAATAAGAGAATTTCTAAAAAATAAAGGATTTATTGAAGTACAAACTCCAATCTTACAACCAATCTACGGTGGAACAAATGCTTGCCCCTTTGAATCTGAATTAAATGCTTTAAATATGAAAATTTATATGAGAATTTCAAATGAAATGTATTTAAAGAGATTGATTGGTGGAGGCTATGAAAAAGTCTTTGAGTTTTCCCCGGATTTTAGAAATGAGGGCATAGATAAACTACACAATCCAGAATTTACCCAAGTAGAAACTATGTGGGCTTATGCAGATTATGAAGATAATATGAAACTTTGGCCAGAACTAATTGAATTTGTAGTTAAGAAGGTTCATAAAAAAACTAAAATCAAAGTTGGAAATAATGAACTGGAGTTTAAAGCTCCTTGGAAAAAAATAAAATTTTCAGATGCTGTTAAAATATATGCTAAGATAGAAATATCTAAAATAAAAAATTTGCAAGAAGCTAAAAAAGCTGCTGAAAAACTTGATGTTGAAGTTAATAAATGCAGCACGATCGGAAATGTTATGTTGAATATTTTCGAAGAGATTGTTCAACCTAAACTTATTCAACCAACATTAGTTTATGACTACCCTCAAGAAGCTGCTATATTAGCAAAATCTGGAGAAGATAAAAACAAAATAAAATCTTTTGAAGTTATAATTAATGGATGGGAAATAGCCTTATCTTATTGCGAAGAAAATGATCCTGAAATATTAAAGGAAAAATGGAAACAGCAAGAAAGTGCTCTAAAAAAAGGAGACGTAGAAGCTCAAAAAATGGATGAAGATTTCCTTAATATGTTAAAGATAGGCATGCCCCCAACATCTGGTGTTGGAATGGGAATGGATAGGCTGGTCATGATAATCACAAATCAATCTTCAATAAGGGATGTTATTTTATTCCCTTTTATGAGGTCTAAAGAAGTTTCTAAAAAAAGAACAAATAAAAAAATTTCGGAAACTAAACAATAAAATAAGTAAAAAATAATAAAACAAAAAAGAAAATAAACAGTCAAAGAAATAAATCCAAAAAAAAATGACAAAAATAATTATAAAATCAAAAATAAAGGATATAATAAAAGAAATTGATAAAGATTCTATGATAAATAATATTTCTTCTGAAGTTAGTGATGCTCTTGAAGAAAAGGTTAAAGAAATTTTAGAAAAGGCAATTAATCGGGCAAAGGCAAATCAAAGAAAAACTTTATTTCCAAGAGATCTATAATAAAAATATAAAAAGTAGATTTTCTTTAGTAAAATAATTTAAAATATAATAATTTGTATAAATTTCCTGGAGTAAAAATTTTATAAAAATGCCAAAAAATAAAGCAAAAGGAAGCAAAGCAGAAAGGGAACTTTTTCAGATATTTGTTGATAATAATTACCGTGCGGCCAGGGTCGCTGGGAGTGGGGTTATGGAAAATGCGGATTGTGATCTTATTGCAGGTAAAAAGGGAGAAAAATATTGTATTGAAGTAAAGTCCTGTAAAAATCTTCCGAAATACATTACTAAAGATCAAATAAATAGATTTATTGTTTTTTCAAATATTTTTGGTTTAAAACCTATAATTGCTATTAGACTAAATAGGCAAGGTTGGTTTTTCTTAAACCCAAAGATTATGAGAGATTCTGGAAAAAATTGGGTTATTAATTCTGAAATAATTAGAAAAAAATCAAGAAGATTCTCTCAATTTTTTAAAAATAAAAACACTAAAAATAATAAAAACAATGAGAATAATAAAAATAAAATTTTGAAAATCCCTGCAGAGTATTATGATGAACTTAGAGAGCCTTCAGAAAAGATCTGAAAACTAAGTTTATATATCTGAAATAATCTATTTTCTCAGAATTTTCTTTTTTTGATTCTTAACATCAAAAATTAGAAATAATTAAAAAGTTTATAATCTATTTAATTATATGAAAAGTTTTAAGAAAAATGAAATCAAGTTCATTTTAATTAGCTTTTTCTTATTAATTTCATTTTCTATGCCTTTAATCTTAGGAAATATTTTAATAAATGAAATTATGTATTCCCCTGATGCTTCTTGTGGTGGGACCTATAACGAATGGATTGAATTATACAATCCTACACCAGAGGATATTGATTTAAATGAATGGAAAATTGATAATGAGGGAACTGTTGGTTTGATTAATTTTTCAAATTCTGATTCAACCATTATAAAATCTATGGATTATTTTATAATCGCAAAGAGGCCGCTTAATTTTTCTCAATACTTTAATGTTTTATGCCCTATTGCTGAGAGAAAATTCACATTGAATAATGGGGGAGATTCAATATTACTTTATAATTCCTCAGGAGAATTAATGCAAAATGTCTCATATAATTCAGAAATGGGTGGGGCAGGTGATGGTAATTCCCTTCAATTAATAGAAAATTCTTGGATTTCAGCTGGACCAACTCCAGGTTTAAAAAATAAAGAGGATAATTCTTCAAATAACCAAAATAATCAAAGCAATTTAGAGAATATTTCTACTTTAGAAATAAATTGGGAAGAAGAGGAAATAATAAATAATCAAGAATTTGAAATTGAGATAAAAATATATAATTCAGAGAATAAACAGTATGATTTGAAAATATGGATAGAATCAAAAGAAGATACAAAAATAATTTCAGAAAGATATGATGATGAAAATAATGAATGGAAATCTGGAAATTATTATATCTATGATTTTTTTCACGGCCCTGGAAATAAAACTAAAATAGTTTTTTTAAGAATAAAATCAGATTATGAAAATTTTAGCGGGGATGCAAAGATTTATGCAAAGATAAAAGATAGTGAGATAATCATTGAGAAAGAAATTGAGATTTTAGAGGAACAAGAAAATCCTTCTCAAGAATCCAATAATGTAGAAAATCAAAGTAATTTGAGCGATTCTGAATCAGAAAATCAAAATTCAACTGAAAATTCAATAATTTACTTGGGAACAAAAAATAATTTAAAAAAAGAACTTAAATCTAATTCAGAGTTAATTTATGAATCGAATCAGAGTTTTATAAGAAAATATCTGCTTTATGCTTTTCTACTATTAATTTTTTTTACGGGTTTAATTTTACTTAGGAAATTTAATAGGAAGAAAAAATTAAATTTTGCAAATGAAAAATTTTAAGTTTGATAAAAGATTTAAAAACCCTAATTAATTTATACCCCTATGGAAGAACCTAAAAAAATAATCGCAGCATTTATTTTTGAAATATTGGGAAGGCCTCCCAAACATATTGAAGATTCCTTGGATAAATTAATCGAAGACCTTGGAAAAATTAAGGGTATAGATATTTTAAAGAAAGAAATTCATAAAGCAAAATTAATTAAAAAAGAAAATATAAGAAATTTATTTACAAGTTTTGCAGAAGTTGAACTTCAAGTAGATGATTTAAATAAAATATTTTCTATTGTATTCAACATGTTCCCAGCACACATTGAGATACTTGAACCAAAAGAATTAGTATTAAAAAATTTTGATTTAAGCGCGACTTTATCGGAATTAACAGTAAAACTACATAGATATGATGAAATGACAAAAACCCTGATCATGCAAGGAAATATCTTAGCAGAAAAATTAAAAGAATGCTCAGAAAAAAAAGAAAAGAAAATTATTATGGAAAATAAATTGAAAAAACCAAAAAAAATTCAAAAAAATCCCATGAAGAAAGCCCCTAATAATAAGAATAATAATAAGAATAAAAAAAAGGTAAAAATTTCTAAAAAAGTAAAAAAGTAATCTTAGATTTTATCTTGAAAATTTTACTTTTATAACTGACGATTAATTATTTTTTATTTGAATTTTTTAAAAGAGTCTTTTTTTTCAAATTTATTTATCTTTTGCTTTAAAAAATCCTCTGGGGATTTTTTATTCTTTTGTTTTTTCTTTTTATAGAGATAAAATCCTAAAACTCCGAATAAAACTAATAAAAATAAGAAAAATAAAATTAATTTTCCTGAACTAGACTTCGGTTTATCTTCAATACATTCCCCAATACAACAAGGCCCTTCTAAACTACTCGTAGGTTCCCCATTACATTTCTGGCTATAATTACATATCTCCCCCATTTCTAAACAACTCCAAGAACCGGTTACACTTGTTTCATTTAAATTTACTTCTGTTATATCTTCAACAATTTCAAAAAAAATTGGAATAGAAATATTAGAAAAAGAATCAGTAGGATTCTCAAAAGGATTATCAAAAACCAAAATTATTTCCCCATAAATCTCTTCCTTAAATTTTTTTGGAACATTTATGCTTAAATTAATAAAAACACTTTCATTGATTTTTAAAGAATTTATTTCTCTTGGACTTATTTCAAAATTTAAATCTTTTGGTAAATTTGTAGAAAATTTAAGATTGGTTAAGTTCTTTTCTTCAAAGTTCTTTAATAAAAAAATAAAAAGATAATTTTCATCAGAAGTAATAGAAGCATTTATTTTTGAAGGAGTAATCATTAAATTTATTTCATTATTTGGAAAATCGTTATGCGGGGTTTCTGTTTGATTATCTTTTTTAATCAAAAAAATTGGAATTTTATAGTTATTGATTTCTAAGATAGTGTCTTCACTTATTTCAGAAATATAAAATTTTATTATTTTTTCTTCTTCATTTTCTAAAGAAAAATTTTGAATTTGATCTGTAGAAATTAATTTTGTTATAACCAAAGTCCTTTCATTAACATTTTTAATTTTAATTGAAAAATCTTCACTAGTTAAAATAAACCCTGGTTCAATTGAAAGTGCAGATTCATTTGTCTTTTCAATAATTAAATCTCTTGAAAAATCTTGTGTCACAAGTCTTCCTTCATCAAAATATTTTAGATTTTTTATTATAAAAGAAAAATTTCCTTCTTTATTTGGGAGAATTGTATAAAAATAATATTTATTATTTTTTTTAAGTAAATAAGGGATTGTAGGTATTGGGTGTTGAATACCTTTTTCATAAATAAAAAAATCTCCGGCATTAACATCAATTAATCCCCCTGTAATCTCTGCTTGTAAAATTTCTCTTGGTTGATAAGAAGATTTTGAAAAATCTATTTCTAAAGCAATTGTTTGAGTTATCAAAATTAAAGTTAAAATTAAAATTAAATTTAGAAAAATTATAACATTTAAAAAAAGTAATCTCTTTTTTTCCATATTTAAGATGTATTTCCCATATTAATAAATGTTTTTAAAATTTTTATTTTTCTAGATAAATTCCTAAAAAATTCAAACTATTCAGACATATCTCTTAATCTCTTCATAGTCTCTTCAAATTCTTTATCTTTCTTATCTTTACTATTTATTGGCTTTGATAAAGAATTATTTCTTTGAATATTTGCTTTTTCATTTGTTAAAGGCCTTCTAGCAAATAATTGTTTTCTTAATGGTGGTTGTCTTTTCTGTGGATAATTATTTCTAAAAGGTGGTCTTAAAAGCATTTTTCTTGGCCCCATTCTTGGAACCATGCCTGCTGGAGGCATTGGAGGCCTTTTGATTTGAGAAGGAGAATTACCAAACCTAAATTTACTTTTCTTTTTAAATAACCAAACTTTTAATTGATTTCTGAAAATAATTGCTAAAATAACTAAAAGAATTAAAATACCTAAAAGAATTATTAATAATAAATTTGATTCTTTCTTTGGCTCTTGCCCACAACAAATTTTCCCATAATCACAATAAGAATCATAGGCTGTTTTTTCTTCTTCATTATCAAAACAATTAATTCTACAATTATATTCCATATTTTCACATTCATTTGCTTCTATAGAAGTTAATCTGCAAGAACTTAAACAGCAATAATCTGTATTTGAAGCACTCACTTCTGATTCAGTACAAATTTGATCTGTTGCACAAATTATTCCTCCTTTTTCATAACAAGTTTGTTCAGAAGGTTGTGTTTTACAACAAATATCTGTTAATGACTGACAAAAATAAGCAGAATTTTCTAAACTATCTTCTGAAGGACAAAGAGATGCAGGAACACAAAAATAATTGAAAGATTCACAGGTTTCTACTTCAGACGTGCCCCCACCTGAAGAAGGTGTTTTAGGCCATCCAGAATATAAAAGAAATGCTGTATCTCTAAGATTATCTGAATTCCAACATCCTGAAGTTTCTTGTATTTGTAAAAAATAATTTTTAGAATCACTTAATTCTGGATTCGAACTACTGCCCCCTAATGCTAAAAAAGCTAGAGAACTGTCATAATATTTATTTTCTCCTTCTTTCCAATACTTTCCTTGCTTTTGTTTATCGATAATTTCTGTAAAATAATTATCTTCTTCTGTAAGAAGATATAAAAAGGCTTCTGGGAAATATTTCTTATTAATAGACTCATCAGACATTGCATCGAGATACGGCAAAAATCCAGAAATTTCTTTTGCTTTTTTTGATAAAGCGAGAACCGACCATAAACTTCCTTCATAATCACAAGTATTAGACATTGAAAAACAATATACTTTAATCTTTTCTTCTGTTGTGCTAAGTGCTGGTGCAGAATTGCTATCACTTGAGACATGATAAATTTCTTCTCCTGGTTTTTTATAAATCAAGCTTGTAACAAAATCCTGGTCACAGGAAATGGTAAAATTATTTTCAAAACAAGACGGTTTTATTTTTAAATAATAATCCTCTTCTGCAGGAATTAAACAACTACTGGTGCCAGAAATTTTTTTATTTTCGTTTATATAAAAAATCCTTTCGTCTCCCCCATTGACTTTAATTTTACATTCAGAATTATTATTAGTATCTATTTCTAAAAACCATTCAAGATTTTTTGCTAATTTTTTATTGCTTAGAATCCAATTAATATAATCTTCATTATTAGAATTAATATGTTCTAATGCGAGAATTGCTTGGGCTGTAGATTTTAAATCACAATTTGCAGAACCAGTTGTTCCCCAACAATTTTCTTGCTTTTTATCCATTAATAAATTTTTGCAATCTGTCTTTATACTAGAATCATATGCCATGGCTAAGAGACTAAAAGAAATTTGTTCTGTTGTTGACGTTTCCCCCCCACAATTATCATTAAGATTTATTTCTAAACAAGAATATGCTTTTTCGATTTCTGTTTGATTTTCTGCACTTAGAATATTAATAAAACTCAAAAGTATTAAGATAAAAAAGATTATAAAAATTTTGAAAATGATTTTCTTCTTCATAAAACACAAACACTAAAAGACTATTTAAATTTGTTGATGCTTTTAAAGAATCTTTTTACAGAATAGTTCAAAGGATTTTTAATTTGCCTGCATAATTGATCTGGATGACAGATATTTAAATCCTGATAATTAGATTTATCACAATTTGGGGGGAGTCTTGTTGTATTTTTTCTGTACCAATTTAATTGTGATTGTATATATCCTTTTTTTAAGGGTTGATAATTTTTATCATTCCAAAGATTTATTCTTTTTTCTAATTCTACTTCATTTAATCCTAAAGATTTGAAGAAATTAATTAAAATAAACAATGCCCTTTTTCTTCCATCATCCTTTATTCCCTTTAAAATATTTTTTATGCAAGGTGGAAAAATTTCATCAGAAGGATTATCAATTAGAATTTTTTGGTATTTGGAATTTGCTTTTTTAGGATTTGCTTTTTTAGGACTTGAACTTCCTTTTAATTTAGAAATGGCTGCACCCTGTTCTTTTAAAAAATCTTGCTCTTTTTCCTGATGTTCTTTCCAATCAAGAACTTGAAGCAAAAGTTCTTTTGCCTCATTAATTTTTGGCTTTGGATAAAAATTCTTAATTTCTGCCTTAAAAGGATTAGCATCTTTTATTTGAAAATCCTTGATTTTATCTTTATCTATCACAATAGAAGATAGTGCAGTTTTTTCATGCAAAGAATATGGCATTCTGAATAAATGCCTTGAAGAAACTAAAACAAGATCTGCTTCGATTAAACTTTCTGTTTTTGCTCGAGTTTTACTAAACATATCTGGATTAGATTTTGAATTAATATCACAAAAATCACAGACATAAATCTTTTCTCTGAATTTTTCAATTAATTCCCTTTTACAATCAGGACATTTAGGAATTCTTTTATTTTTTTGTAACATCGTTCTATCAGTTTTACAATAAAAACAAGACCAAGTTACAAGATCCTTTAGTTTTACAGGCCTATGGCATGAAAGACATTCAGTAATAATTAAATCTTCTTTTTTCTTCCCTATTTTTTTAGCAATTTCACTTAAATTTTCATTTTCAAAAATTTCATCGGCTAATTTTTCTCTAAGAGTTTCTGTTAAATATTGGCAAATTAATTTTGGCCATTCTGGAAACATATCTTTGGTTTGCATTCCATAAACCTCTTTAGGAAACGCCCCCCATGGAACAATTATATGAAATCCTTTATTGCCAGAATTATGTAAAAGAACAGGATAATAATTTCCAAAAAAAGCCTCTGTTTCCTCTACAGAAACATCATAAACAATTTCTTTTTCTTTCTTAATTATCTCCTTTATTTCTATGACAGAAATATCTGAATTAAATAAATCTTCATAATTTGATAAGATCTTTTTAGAATCTGAATTTGGTTCTATTGACTTAAAATCATTGAACCACTTTAAAACTTTTTTTATTCTATTTAAATTTGCTCTTTTCTTTTTAAGAGTCATTTGCTCAGGTCTATGATCATTAAACATTTTTGGCTTAATTTGTTTGTAGACTTCTCTTAATCCATCAACAGGGAAAACCTTATCTCCTGCAAAAGGGGAAAATTTATTTCTTTTAATATTAAATTCTAAATTTTCTAATTCTGATTTAGGAATTCTTAAAATATAAACTAAACTTTCTTTAAACATGTTTCCTTGTGGTGAAGGGTGTGATTTACTTTTTTCCCAAAATAAAGTACAAGAAATATTATTTAGTTTACAAAGCCAAACCATTTCAGTAATTAATTTTTTTGATACTGATTTTACTACAATCCCATATTTTCCTGTTTTGTATCCATCCCCCCTTATGTATCCTCTTAATAATTCTAAAAATAATTCTTTAGCGGCCTTGAAGGTAAATGGGGGGACATGTTTGTTTTTCTTTTTTCCACAATAGGTATCAAAAAAATTAGCCCATTCTTTTGAGTGAATTAAAATTTGAGTAGAATTTGGATTTGGATGTCTAATTGAAATTTTTCTTTGAGTTATTGTTGATAAAAGGTTTTTAACATCCTCGATATATTCAATTTCATTTCTATTAAAACTAAATCCTGTTTGATTGATTATGTTTGTAACATGCCCTTCTGCTAAAAAATATCCAATTAATCTCATTAATTCTTTAGTTACTTTAATTTTTTTAGTAATTATTTTTTTTGAATGTTGATTTTTTGCAAATTCAAATTTGTTCATTATTTGTAATTTATATGATTCAAATGGGTTCTTCAAAGAATTATATGAAATTAGGAAATCTCCTTTCTTTAATTCTGTAACCTTTTTTTGAATTGCATCCCCTTTATCCCAAATAAATACTGAATGATATCCTGTTGCTTTTAATGGAATTGTACTTTGTGAATGTTTTATTTCATAAAGAGTATCTTTATGTTCTAAAGAATCATAAACTTTTGAAAATTTTAGTTTCTTATCCTTATCCAAAGATAAGATTTTTATATTTTTACCTTTTTTAAATAAAAGTATTGCTTTAGAAATAGGCAACAAAGATATCTGATCCTTATTTTGAATTAATATTGGAGTATCTCCAGAAACACTGAATTTTACCCCAATATTTTCAATTCCATGAAATTTTAATAAATTAACTATCAATCTCGCATAAATTTTACTATATTCTAAATAAGGAGAATCTATATCTAAAAGTAAATCCCATCCTTTCCTTAGATTATTTAATTCTTTTCTTGAAAGGTCTGTGGAAACTTCTGAAGGTTCATACCATAATTCTTCAGAACAATGAAAAGAGGTAGCCCCTTGTTTAACTTGTCCTAAAATATCAGATTTATATTGAAAAAAATCCGGCCTTTTACCAAAATATTTCATCATATAGCTTGCAATACATTCCCGATCTCCAGAAAAATCAAAAATCGCCTTTTCAATATCCTGCCTAGAATAATAAAGAAATAAAATTTTATTTATCCGATTTTCATTAAATTCCATATTTTTTAAAATATTCTAAAGTATTAAATTCTTTAGTTCTTCTTAGTGATTAAAATTAACTTATAAATAAAATTAAGACTTTAGCTTTATATAATTCCTTATTATTTAATATAATAATGTTTAAAAGTAAAATAGCCCTGTTAAAAGAATTGTCTAGAAATTTATAAATTAAATTAAAATACTACTAAATGCTATTAAAATTAGAACATCCAAAAATTTTTTCAGATATTATTAGTATAATCTCTGAATTAGTTAATGAAGTTAGAATAAAAGTTAATAATCAGGGGATGACTTTGATTGCTATTGATCCTGCAAATGTTGCAATGGTTTCTTTTAAATTACCTGCTAGTGCTTTTTCAGAATTAGAAATTGAAAAAGAAGAAATTTTAGGAATTAGTTTAGATAGTTTAAAATCTGTATTAAGAAGAATTCATATAAGAAGCGTTTTAATAATAACCAAACAGGAAAATGAATTAAGATTAGAGATAGTAGATAGAATAAAAAAAGAATTTAACTTAGCTTTAATAGATATTGAAAGTGAAGAAAAAGAACTTCCAAATCTTGAATTTACTTCTAAAATTGAAATGGCTTCTGTAGATTTCGCAGAATCTATTGAAGATTGCATGGTTGTTGCAGATTCTTGCTCCTTTATTGCAGAACCAGATAAATTCTTAATAAGAGCTAAAGGGTCTTTAAATTCATTTAAATCAGAATTTTCTTCTGATGAATTAAATATTGAATCTCAAAAAGCAATCTCAAAATATTCTTTGGAATATCTTCAGAAAATGATTAAAGCTACAAAAATTACTGATAAAATAAAAATAAATTTTGGGGCTGATTATCCTCTAAAATTAGAGTTTAATACCCCCTTTATTGAACTTAGCTTTATTCTTGCTCCAAGAGTCGAAACTGAAGATTAAAAAATAACTTGGCGAGATTAAAAACAATTCTATAAGTTTTTATAAAATTCCTCTTCTTTAAAAATTGATAAATTAACTGGCTAAATCTTTATGCTTAAAATTTTTCTTAAACTTAAATTTGCAAAAACTTTATAAAGAACTATGGCTATTCATAGGCATATTGATATGCTTAATGTTATGTAGGTTATAAGGATTGAACATTACCCAAAAGGGCAATTTATAAAAAATAAATCATCAACAAAAAATGGATAATCAACAAAAAAATAAAATAGTAAAATTCATTCAAAAAAATAAAGTTATCATTACTTCTGAACTCTCAGAATTTTTGAAAATTAGTTGGAATACTGCTCAATCTTATTTAATGGATCTTGCATTAGAAAGGAGAATTCTTAGGATAAAAAAATTAAAAGTAAATTTATGGATGCTAAATGAAGAATAACAAATAGGAATAACAAAAAATAGTGAGAAAAATAATAAAAAGAAAAAATGATAATAAAAAGATGCAATAAAAAATGATAATAAAAAGATGCAATAAAAAATGATAATAAAAAGAATAAAAAATAAAAGAGCGCAAGTAACTATCTTTGTAATCCTGGCTCTTGCTTTAATTGTAAGTATTGCAATAATCTTTGTCTTAAATAAACCTAAAGCACCAATTATTATTAATGAAAAAAATCCTCAAACATATATTGAATCTTGTATTAAAGATTCAATTGAAGAATCTTTAGAAATTTTAAGTGAACAAGGTGGTGATATTTTTCCAGGAAATAGTGTAATGTATCAAGATAAAAATGTAAGTTATTTATGCTATGCTAATAGATATTATACACCCTGTATAAATCAAAGACCCCATTTAATAAGCCATATTGAAAAAGAAATAAAAGAATACATCTTTCCTATAATAAACAATTGCTTTGATAATTTAAAATCTGAACTCGAGGGTAAATACGAAATTGAAATTCAAAATTCAAATGAAATGCAAGTCAATATAAATCTTAGACCAAATCATATTCTTGGGGAAGTTAATAGAAAAATAATAATAAAAAATGAAAAAAGCTCTAGAGAATTCAAAAAATTTAAAGTAGATTTGATTCATCCAATTTATGATTTAGCAAAAATTGCATTAGAGATTACAAATCAGGAAGCACAATATTGTAATTTTGAAATTCTTGGCTTTATGCTTTTTTATCCAGAATATAATATTAATAAATTTAGGACTGGTGATTCAAACATGATTTATACAATCACCGAGAGGATTTCAAATAAAAAATTTATGTTTGCTGTAAGGGGGTGTGTTTTGCCCCCAGGATTTTTTTAAATCTTAAAATCTTAAAAGAAAACTAAAAAAATTAAGGGTTCAATAAAATAATGAAAATAGAAAAAAAACAAGAGAAGCTCTATAAAAAAATAGAAATTAATAAAAGAAAGCAAATTAAACTAAAAGCAAGAATTAGTTTTTTAGAAATAATTATTTTATTAATAAGTATTTTTGCATTTTCTTATTTAGTTTCTTCTTCAATAAAGATTGTTAGTGCAGAAGACCCTTTAGAAAATTATGCTTGTTGTGAAAAAACAAATGATGGAAGTTTCTGCCAATACCTTCCTGAAGAACAATGTGATTTAAATTTTCAAAAGTCTCCAACACAATGTGAAAATACAGAATTTTGTAAACTTGGTTGTTGTATTGATTCTGAAATTGGATTTTGTAATAAAAGAACCCCTAAGAGTTTATGTGAAGAAGGGGATTGGTTTAATGATGAATCTTGTGCAATTACTCAATGTGAAAGGGGTTGTTGTGTATTAGGAAACAATGCCCATTGGACAAACGAAGAAAATTGCAATATAGAGTCTGGATTTCTTGGAGCCCCTGTAGATTTTAGAACAAATATAAATTCTGAGGCAGAATGTATTCTTTTAACTGAAAATGAAAATCAAGGCGCTTGTGTTTTTGAAAGTAATGGTGAAAACACTTGTATTTTCACAAATAAGGGGGATTGCATTATAAGAACCGGGGATGCAGGTGATTTTTATGAAAATACTTTTTGTTCAGATTCTCAATTAAATACTAATTGTGCCCCCCAAAGCTATACTAATTGTTTAAGCGAAAAACAAGAAATTTATTGGTTTGATTCTTGTGATAATCCTGAAGAAATTTATAAAGAATGTAATGTTTTTTTCGGAACTATTTGTGGGCAATATAGGCCAGGAATAGATGCTGCTCCAACACAAGGGGATTATGTTTGCAGAGACTTAAGTTGTATTGATTCTAAAGGGATTCCTAGAAAAAATGGGGAATCTTGGTGTGAATATGAGGGAACAATTGGGCAAGGAAAAGATATTGTTGGAAGCAGACAAATAAGGCATATTTGTTATTATGGTGAAGAAATAATTGAGGCTTGTGATGATTATAGAAATCAGATTTGTGTTCAAAATACTCTTGAACTTGATAATGGAGAAACATTTACAGAAGCAGGTTGTAAAGTAAATCAGTGGAGAGAATGTTTTGAATATAATATAGATGAGGAAGATATGGCTAAAAAATGTGAAGAAAATCCAGATTGTTTTATTAAATCTACAAATATTGATGATGACTTTAAATTTGATTTTTGTGTTCCTCAATATCCTGGAGGAAATACCCAAACCTGTGATTTTAGCTCTGTGAATTGTACTTATCTTGAACAAAAGAAATTGGTCAATTGGGCACTTAAATGGGTGTGCGAAAAAAATTGTGATTGCAAAAGTAAAGAATTTACAGAAAAAATGAATGACCTCTGCACAACCCTTGGAGATTGTGGTGCTTATGTTAATTTTGCTGGAGAAATTAGTGATGATGGATACTCTGTTAGAAATGCTCCAAAATTAGATAGTAATTATTTAAATAATTTAAAAAAATATTCAAATAACAATCCAAATCAAAAACCTGCAGAGCCTGGAAATTTCACAGGCATTTTAGGCGGTTTAGGAATTCCTGAAGATTTAGGACAAGCAGGAGTATTAAATAATAATTCAAATTTAATTGCAAATATTGGCTTAGGTGCCGGGGCTGTTGGACTTTTGGCAAATGTCGTAGGGGCTGCAATGTTTGGAGTAACAAACCCCTTCGCTTTGATTACCGGGGCGGTTGGAGAAGGGGCAACAGGACTGGGAGCCGGTATAGCAGCTTTTGGAACTGCAATTTTAACACTTGGTGCTGCAGTAGCAGTTGCAGAAATATTTATTGCAATTTTTGGATTACAAGGACAAGCTGCAGATATTATGCTTGTTGGCGAAATTTTAACAGGAACAACATTGGGGATTTTATCATCTTTGGAAATTACAGTAATTCCCTTTTTATCTTCACTTCTGATTGCAGTAGCAGTAGCAGTAGTTATTTGGGCTTTCTGTGAAATATTTGGAATAGGGGACACAAGAGAAAAAACTGTTCAGTTTAAATGTCTTGCTTGGCAAGCACCTTCAGGAGGAGAGAATTGTGAATTCTGTAATAACAATCTTATGAATCCTTGTACAGAATATAGATGCCAATCTTTAGGTCAAACTTGCCAATTTATTAATAAAGGCACTTCTAATGAAATATGCGCAAATATCCCTTCTAGTGATACTTCATCTCCAAAAATAAGTCCTTGGCTTGGAGAAATTAGTGAAGGCTATAAATATGTAGATACAAATCATGATAATTTTGCTAAGGGATTTAGTATTAAAGATTCAAATGGAAATTGTATTGAAGAATACACAAGAGTAAAATTTGGAATTAAAACAAACAAACCTTCACAATGTAAAATAATGGATAATTCAACCCAACAATATAGTGATTCTAGTATTTATTTTGGAGATAATAATTTATACTTAATGAATCATAGTTTAGAAATTTTAATGCCAAACATAAATGCTTTTGCGAATCAATATAATTTAAGTGCAGAACAAATACAAGATTTAGGAAAAATAGAATATTTTGTGAAATGCAAAGGTGCAGGTGGTGCAGAAAATCTTATCCCTTATGTTATACAAAGTTGTGTAAATCCTGGAGCAGATTTAATACCTCCAAGAATTACAAAAACAATTCCTTTAACAAATTCATTTATTAAATATAATCAAACAGAACAAAATTTAACAATTTATTCTAATGAGCCTGCAAATTGTAGTTGGTCTTTCGATGATAAAATTTATAATGAAATGGAAAACTATCTGCTTTGTCAAAATGATTTAATAGATGCTACATTATATGGTTGGCCTTGTAAAACTATTTTAACAGATTTAAAAAATCATAATATTTTTTATATACGGTGCAGAGATCAACCTTGGTTAGGAGAAAACAATGATTCAAGGAATTCTATGCAACAAAGTTTTGAATATGAATTATTATCTTCATCTTCTGAATTAATAATAAAAAATATTCTTCCTCAAAATAACTCTGAAATTACTTCTGGTGTAGAACCAATGACTTTAACATTAAGATTAGAAACTGCTGGTGGAGCAGAAAACGGAAAAGCCATATGTAATTGGCAAGGAAATGGATATATGGATCAATTTACAGAAACAAATTCTAATTTTCATTCCTATAAGGCTACAAATGTAATTCAGGGAAGTTATAAATTAAATTTTACATGCAAAGATATTGCAGGAAATTTAGCAGAAAATTCAACATCTTTTAAAGTAAAGATTGACAATCAAGGTCCAAAAATAGTAAGAGCTTATTATAATACCGGGGGTAATAACCTAGAAATAAAAACTAATGAAGCAGCAGAATGTAGATACAGTTTTGATGAAGATTTTGTTTATGAAGATTCAAATTTAATGCAGAATCAAGATAATAAACATACACACTTCACAGAATGGAAATTAAAAACCTACTACATACAATGCAAAGATAATTTTGAAAATAAAGGAGGAAAAATAATTATTAAAGCTTACACATTAATTTAATTTTAATTTAATTTTAAAAAATTATGTGAAGTTTTATAAAGAATATTGTCATTAAAAAACTATAATTGATAGAATAATCCGCAATAATAATAAGTAATAAAGAGATGAAAAAAAGATTAGAAATAAAAGATAAGAGGGCACAGATAACAATATTTATAATTTTAGCATTAGCAATAATTGTTCTTTTAGTTTTATTATTCACGAGAAATAATGAATTAACAACAATTTTTAGTACTAAATCCCCAATAAATCAAATTAAAGATTGTTCAAAAGAAGCCTTATCAGAGGGACTCGAATTGATTTCTTCCCAAGGCGGCTCTATTTCTCCAGAGAATTATTATTTATATGAAAATAATAAGGTAGAATATCTTTGTTATACTGAAGAAAATTATAAAGAAGGAATAATACAAAAACCATTTTTAAAACAATCAATTGAAAAAGAATTAAAAAAATATATTACTCCAAAAATAAAGGGATGTATAGATTCTGTTAAAACTTCTTTAGAAAAAAAATCTTATATTGTTTCTTATAAAGATCCAGAAATTTCTTTAGAATTAATTCCAAATAATATTTTTGCCACAATTGATTTAGATTTAAAGATTACCAAAGATAAAACTGAATCATATAAATCTATTAAAACAAATATTAACTCTAATTTATACAAAATAATTATGATTGCCAGCTCTATTTTAAATTTTGAGGCATCACAAGGAGATTCAGAAATAATGACTTATATGATTTATTATCCTTCATTAAAAATTGAAAAGAAAATTCAAGGAGATGGAACAAAAATTTATATTTTAACTGATAAAACATCTTTAGAAAAATTTATGTTTGCTTCAAAAAGTTTAGTTTTTCCTCCAGGAATTATTGGAAAATAAAATATTAAATAAAAAATCCCTTTTGGGAAATAAAAAAAATTAAAATAAGAAAGATAAAATGCTGAACCTAAAACTCAAAAAAACAAAGATAATAAAAAAAACATTGTTTTTTTTGTTAATTGGAATTTTAATAATTAGTTCTTGCTCTTTAGTATTAAATGCACAGAATCAGACTTGGCCATCATTTAATGTTTGCTGTGAAAAAACACAAGGAAGTGCCTGGTGCCAAAATACTTTACAAGAAAATTGCAATGATAATTTTAGAATAAGCCCAACAAGTTGTGAATCAACAAGTTTTTGCAAAACTGGTTGCTGTTATGATAGCCAAGAAGGATTATGTATGAAAAATACTCCTCAAAAAGTATGTAATGATAATAATGGAACTTGGATTGATGATTCAGAATGTAATATAAATCAATGTGAATTAGGATGCTGTGTTTTAGGAAGCCAAGCAAGCTTTGTTAGTTTAACAAGATGTAAAAGACTTTCAGGGTTATATGGTTTAGAAACTGATTTTAGGCAAGACATTAATGACGAATTAACTTGTATTGCAGTTGCTGCATCTCAAGATAAAGGTGCTTGTGTTTATGAAGAAGATTACCAAAGAAATTGTAAATTTACAACTAGAAAAGAATGCTTAGACATGCAAAATATTGGGGGGTCTACTGAATTCTTTAAAGACTATTTATGCTCGGCTGAAGAATTAGGAACCAATTGCGGCCCAACATCCAAAACAATGTGTGCTAATGGAAGAGATGAAGTTTATTTTCAAGATAGTTGCGGGAATCCTGCAAATATTTATGATTCAAGTAAGTTAAATGATAAATCTTATTGGAAGATGGTAATTGATAAATCAGAAGCTTGTGGATTTAATTCTGGAACTGGAAATGCTGGTTCAAAAACTTGTGGAAATTGTGATTATTTTAAAGGAAGTATTTGTTCAATAGGTGATGCAAGTTATGGAGATTATATTTGTCAAGATTTAAATTGTTATGATACTGAAGATGGAAATGATTATAAAAATGGTGAATCTTGGTGTGTTTATCAACAGAAAAACATTGGTGAAGGCAGGGATGTGATTGGTAGTAGACATTTTAGACATATCTGTATAAATGGTGAAGAAATAATTGAGCCTTGTGATGATTATAGAAATAAAGTATGCATTCAAGAATTTATAGAGATTGGAAATAGTGAATCTTTTGTAGAATCTGGTTGTGTTGCAAACAGGTGGATAGATTGTATTGAACAAGACGAAAAAGAAGATTGTGAAAATATAGAAAAAAGAGATTGTTATTGGTATGAACCAAAGTTTGTAGAAGTTTCAAAAATTGATTCCTTAAAAGATTTAAAATTAGATTCAGGGGTTTGTCTTCCAGATATTCCCCCAGGATTAAGTTTTTGGGAAGAAAGTGATTCAGAACCTATTTGTGATTTGGCAAGTGTAACTCTTAAAATGGAATATGAAGCAGATATAGGTCAAGCAATTCGGGGGAAAAAGCATTGTAAAGAACCTAGTGAATGTAATGCTGATACAGATGACTGGTTTGAAGAAATGAATAAAATCTGCACAAGCTTAGGGGATTGTGGTGCTTATATAAATCTCGCTGGAAAAGGGACAGACGATGGTGTAGAATGGATTATTGATGATAAGGAAAAAACAATCAATAAGGGTATATTAAATAGAATCAAAATAATTGTTGGACTTTAAATAAAAATAAAAAATTAAATTTAAAATATTGAAATAAAAAACTAAGTTAAAAATAAATAAGTTATAATTTTAAAATAGTAACAAAACACAAGATTTATAAATAAATTAATACTAAATAAAATATAAAATGTCATTAAATTTAAAACAAAGAATAGAAGGAAAAGATTCAATTTCTTTTAAACCAAAGGTAAAGAAATTAGGATTACTTGGGAAAATCTTTCTTGGATTAGGAATTCTTGGTTTTTCATCTTTTATGAATAGTTGTGCTGTAGATGAAACTGCTCAAAGAAATAATAATCAAAATACAAATCAGACTCAGGAAGAATCTAAAAGTGAGGCAAATCCTCTTCTGGGCCTTATAGCCGCAGGGATTTTTGATTATACGGATTTAGACCCTGCATTAAAAGATGTACTTCAAAAAAGCTCAGAGGTTGTTTATAATCAACAGTTACAAGAACAAAGAAATGAAGCTATCAGAAATTCCGGGAAGAATAATACTGAGAATGTTAAGGAATGGGGGGAGTATAATCAGAAAGTTTATTCAAATCCAAAACTTAATGATGACCTCGTTAGAAAAATGAATGCTTTAAAGGACACTGATTATTGGGTTGATTTTAATGGGACTGTTTTCAAAAAATCCCCAGAATCTTTTGTTTGCTTAGATGTTCAAGACCTAAATAAAAATGGTTTTTATGGGGATTATTATGATTTAATTGGATTAAAAAGTATTTTCACAGTAAATGAAATTGAGAAAAATTCAAACTGCTTATATTTTGGTATTACAGTAAGCCATATTAAAACTAGTAAATTAATATTGAAGGTTAAAGATAGCAAAGGGGGAATAAAATATGTCACAGAGTGGGATATCCCTTATGGGAATTGTAATACATTAAAGTCTGGAACCTTAGATCTTGTTGGAACTTCTATTCTTGATTCAGAAAAAGCAAAAAATAGATCAAATACAATTGAGGAATTTAGTGCAGAATGGTATACTAATGGGATATTAGCTAGAAAAGATATGTTTTTCATAGATTATTCCTCAAAGAAATAATAAAAAACTAAAATAAAGAACAAAAAAATAATAAAAACAAAAAGATTAATAACAAATTACATTATGAAAAATAAAAAAAGAGATGTGAAGCAGAATAAAAAGAAAATAGATAAAATAAGAAAAATTAAAAGTTATTTCTTAATTATAAATTTAATTTTATGTACTTTTGCATTTAGTTATTTGGTTCGTGGAGATTTAACTGACTATTTTATGAAAAACGGGGGTTTAAGTTCTACTCCAGATGTTGTAGAAACTAACACTGTTACAACGGGATTTTTCACAAATTTAGCAGATTTTTTTACAAAAGATATTATTAAAAACTTACAAAGTGCTTTCATATTCGCAGCTGTTGCTGGCGGTATTGGTTTGATTATAGATAACAATATCAAAGGAACAAATGCTGCAAGTTCAGCATCTACTGCAGCAGGAGTTGGTTATTTGGCTGGTGCTTTGGCAAAAAAACTTGGGGGTTCAGGATTATTGGGTGCTTGGCCAATAGGAATCGGGGCAGGATTACTAATATTCACATTATTATTCAGAAAAAAA
>Ga0265595_1000642_pt1 | contig 30351 bp, 28 predicted proteins | sample saktaG_15_FD_190148 | JGI IMG/M metagenome (GOLD analysis project Ga0265595, IMG submission 190148) | Saline water microbial communities from Sakinaw Lake, British Columbia, Canada - sak_2013_06_06_50m | ecosystem: Environmental > Aquatic > Non-marine Saline and Alkaline > Saline ...
GTATAATTCTTATTAGTTTTACTTTTACGGAAGCGAGTATTTCTGAAGAGCCCAGTGCGGTAGTTCCGCACGCTGGGATCTGTGCGGGGGCAGTCAGGTAACTGGCTGTCCTACCGTGACAACCTATGCGATCTGAGGAGTTTCTTAACCAGATGGTTGAGGTTTTAGGTATTATTATAGATAGACCTGCTAAAAGAAGACTTCATAAAACGGAAAGCCAAACTATAGAAAAATAGGATGTGTCCCTATTTTAAAAAAATTTCTCGGTATATAAAAAAACTATTGACAAAAAAGAATCATTATGAGAGAATGTTAGGTAAGAACTAACTAACTATTGAGGTGATATTTTGAAAGAATATCATAACTTGTTCAGCGTATTTAATAGTTTTATGCGAGTCAAGAAAGAGTGCAGGTTTTGTGTTATCGATAAATATAATATTTCACAGCTGACCTTTAAACAGATTGAATACTTAAAGAAATTTGATGAACGTGAATATGTTACCATTAGTCAACTAGCTGAAGATTTGAATTTATCCAAGCCATCAATCACCGAAATGGTTAAAAAGTTTATTCAACTAGATTGCGTTAAGAAAGAACAATGCAACCATGATGCAAGAGTTTATTATCTGTTTCTCACTGAAAAAGGTAAAGGGATTGCCAGACTAGAGCAGATTGCAGATGAGGATTTTATCAGAAGAGTGGAAAATTGCTTAAGCGAAGAAGATATTAGCTTATTGATAGAATTATTGTCAAAAGTGATTTAAAAGGTTCATTTTTTTTGAGGTAATAGTTAGGTTAAGTATAACTAACTATTGGCATTTTTTAATAAGAATTTTGTTAAAAAAAAGAATGTCGAGCATGAAAAAAGCAATGAAAGTTTTGTAAGAGGTTGGACAGTTCTTCAAAGAGATAGGGAGATGTTCATTTAATAGAGGCTACACCAACAAAAGAAATCATGGAAGCGCAAGAAGTAGTTTCAAAATAAGAAATGAGGTGAAAATCATGAAAGATAATCAAGTGAAAGATGAGTTAGTTATTATAGCGATGCCTGGGCATGTGCTATTTAAAGGAATAAAAAGTACGATAAAAATTAAGAAGTCCTTGGGTGACAAAATATATTCCAGAATAAAACAGGATGATAACTATGCCATTGTACTGCTTTTAAAAGAAGGATGTGATCTCGAAACTTACCGGGAAAAAGATTTGTATACTATTGGAAGCCTTGTAAAAATTGAAAAGATAGTCGATTCAAAAATAACCTATGATATAAATGTAGAAGTATTGGACAGGGTAGATGTGAAGAATATCCTTCAGGAGCAGGGTTATTATATCGGTAAATACGAAATGGCGCCGGATGTTGAAGATTTAGACAAGAATATGCAAAACCAAATGCTTGAATATGTTAAAGCACTCACTACTGAAATTAGCGGCAAATTTATAGGTTTTGAAAGCTATACTCAATATATCCAAAGCATGAGAGACTTGGAACTACTGATCAGTTATTTGATGCAGTTCATCAATATATCCAGTTTTCAAAAACAAGAGTTATTGGAAATTAGATCCAGAAGAAAGAAGAGTTTAATATTTTTAGATATTCTAATACAACAAAAGGAAAATATCGAATTTCAAATGGAGATGAATGCAAAGTTAACCAGCGAAGTCAATAAACAATATAGAGAAAAAATGCTGAGAGAACAATTAAAAGCGATACAGGAAGAATTAAATGAAGGTAAGCAGTCAGAAAGCAAAAAGAAGGATTATTTACAGTTAATCAATGAATCTAAGATGCCTGAAGATGTAAAAGAGATGGCCCGGGAAGAATATGAAAAATTACAAAATCAAAGTCCGAATAGTATGGAGACGAATGTAATCAGAAACTATTTAGACTTATTGACGGCACTTCCCTGGGGAAAAAGCAGCGTAAAGGAAGTAGATATTAAAGAAGCTAAAAATATCTTAGAAAAAGACCACTATGGTTTGGATAAGGTGAAGGAAAGAATCATTCAACATTTAACCGTTATGAAGCTTAAGAATAATCAACAGGGTTCAATACTTCTTCTGGTTGGACCTCCGGGAACCGGAAAGACCAGCCTGGGAAAAAGTATTGCAAAAGTGCTTCAAAGGGAATATGTGAGAATAAGTCTTGGAGGCGTAAGAGATGAAGCAGAGATAAGAGGGCATAGGCGAACTTACGTCGGTGCTCTTCCGGGAAGGATTATACAGGGAATCAAGAAAGCAGGAACCAATAATCCGGTGTTCATATTGGATGAGGTTGATAAGCTGTTGGCTTCCAATATGGGAGATCCCGCAAGTGCATTACTGGAAGTTCTGGACCCTGAACAAAATAATTCGTTTTCGGATCATTATCTTGAAGTTCCTTATGATTTATCTGATGTATTTTTTATCGGAACAGCAAATTCCCTGAGGGAAATTCCAGAGCCGCTTAAAGATAGAATGGAAATCATTCAGATTAACAGCTATACCACGACAGAGAAATTTCATATAGCAAAAAATCACCTGATTGATGAAGTTTTGGAAGGTCATGGCCTTACGCATGAGCAATTAAAGATAGAAGACAATGCGTTGAAGGCGATTATAGACAAATATACCCGGGAAGCTGGTGTTAGAGGGATTAAAAAACAATTATCAGCGATAGCCAGACATGCGACAGAAAAAATTGTAGTTGATGAGGTGGAACTGCCTTATATTGTCAAAGAAGAAATGTTATTTGATATTTTAGGACCTGAAATTTCAACTTATGATAAAGTTAAGAAATCAAATCCACCCGGCGTTGTTACTGGACTGGCCTGGACACCGGTTGGTGGAGATATTTTATTCATTGAGAGTGCCTTTATGCCGGGAAAAGGTGAGTTAATGTTAACGGGACAATTAGGCGATGTCATGAAAGAGTCGGCAAAAATATCTCAAAGTTTGATTAGGTCGAGATTGGTTTTAAGATTGAAGGATATTCATTTTAATAAACATGACCTGCACATTCACATACCGCAGGGTTCTATACCCAAGGATGGACCGTCAGCAGGTGTGACACTATTTACATCAATAGCATCATTGTTTACCGGAATACCTGTAGATCCTAAAACAGCCATGACCGGTGAAATATCTTTGAGGGGGGCAGTGCTTCCCGTTGGAGGAATTAAAGAAAAAGTAATAGCAGCACATCGTTCCGGTATCAAAAAAATACTCCTTCCCTTGGAAAATAAAAAGGACCTTTGCGATGTTCCGGATGAAGTAAAGAAAGATATACAGTTTATTTTTATCGAAACCATAGAGGAATTAATTCACGAGACATTAGGTATTAAACTGCCAAACGCAAATAAATTTCACATGGATACAATGGATAGCGATACAGAAAGTGTAAAAGTATAAGACAAGAAGCAAAAGATGGTCAGGTCTTGAAATGACACATTTTTTTAACAACAAGCAAGTATTGATGGAAAATGTGTCATTTCAAGACCTGACCCTCCCATCTGAAAAATCAAGATAATTTTAAACTTTTTTATGCAACTTTTTTTAACTCTTTTCTAACAATATAATCTCTATCTTCAGTTAACATTTTATATATTACTTTAATCAATTGCCGGGCCAGGCAGCGAAGGGTATGATTATGGCTCTTCCCCTCCGCCCGTTTTTTTAGATAGCAAACCCTGCACTCAAAGCTCTATTCGCCCTAATCATCAATGGATTTAGAGAATAACATAAATTAATTTTTTCGGTTAGGCTTAAATTTAGGTATTTTCGAACCTCCTTTACTTAAGTTCTATTATAGCAAAAATGCCTTTTCGTTTCTTGTTTTTTTGTTGTATAATTGAGTTATTCTCGGTCAGCCTGTAAAGATACCACCCCAGATGATATATAATGATGCCAGAAAGGAGTATCAAGGAATGAAATTATTAGAACATAATAGAACTGCATGGAATCATGAAGTGAAAATAGGGAATCAATGGACAATCCCTGTTTCGGATGAGCAGATACAGGAAGCCAAAAAAGGTTTAATAAAAATTGTCCTGACACCTTTCAAGGTTGTTCCGAAAGAATGGCTGGGTGATATTGTTAATAAGAATGTTTTGTGTTTAGCTTCCGACGGAGGACAACAAGGACCCATTCTGGCTGCTGCTGGTTCAAATGTAACTGTATTTGATAATTCTGATAAACAGCTCGAACAAGATGACAAGGCTGCATTAAATTATCATTTAAAGATTAAAACCATAAAAGGAAATATGCAGGATTTGTCAATTTTTTCAGATAATTTTTTGATTTAATCATTCATCCGGTTTCTAATTGTTTTATTGATGATATTAAGCCTGTTTGGAGAGAAGATTATAGGGTCCTTAAAAAGAATGGTAAATTATTATCCGGATTTACTAATCCTATTGTTTATATGATAAACTGGGATAGAGCTGAGAAAGAAAAAAAATGTTTCATTGAAAACATCATTCCATATTCTGATTTAAAATCTTTTTCAAATGCAAAAAAGAAAGAATATATTGAGAATATGGAACCCTTCGAATTCGGGCATAGTCTGACAGATCAAATAAATGGTCAAATCGAGGCCGGCTTTATTATTTCTGGATTTTATGAGGATAAAGGTGAAGAATTAATAGATAAATTCACAAGTACTTTTATTGTGACAAAAGCAGAAAAAGTAGGCTAAAAGATTTTGCACAACGAGATAACGGAAAATAATAGGAAATAATAGGGACAACTTGAGCTCAAGCTGTCCCTATTAACATGTCCTGAAACCGGTAGCTAACTATCATAAAAAAACGATTGACTTATTTATAATATATAGTATACTTATAAGTATAATACTTTAAAGTATACTATTTGGAGGGTATTATGTTTGTCAATAGAATTGCGGAATTAAATTACTTAGAAAAATTACATAAGGAACAGGGTGCCCGTTTTGTAATTATGTATGGGCGTAGAAGGATTGGCAAGACTGAATTGCTCAGACAATTTTCTAAAGATAAAAAACACCTCTTTTTTTCCTCGGACCTCTCTTCTGAACAAGAACAGTTAAAACAGTTTAGTGAAAAGATATTTCAGTTAACCGGAGAATCGTTTTTACAGACCCAACCCTTCGGTTCATGGGAAGCTTTATTAAGATATATTTTTGACCATTTAGTCTCAAAAATGCCTTTGATTATTATCGATGAGTTTCCTTATTTATGTATTAGCAGTCCGGCACTCCCCTCTATCTTGCAGAAAATATGGGATGAAAAAGGTAAGGAAAGCAATATTTTTCTTATTCTGTGTGGTTCTTATATGAGCTTTATGGAAAAGGAAGTCCTGGGGAGCAAGAGTCCTTTATTTGGCAGGCGCACCGGGCAGATTGCCTTACATCCACTTTCTTTTGAAGACCTTAAGTTCTTTTTCCCCCGCTATTCTGAAGAAGATAGAGTTTTTTCCTATAGTATGCTCGGCGGCACACCTGCATATCTCCAACGATTCAATGACCATAAGACCATAGAGCAAAATGTAAAAGAAGAAATTTTAAATAAAAATGGTTTTCTTTTTAGCGAACCTCGTTTTTTATTAATAGAAGAATTGCGTGAGCCGGCTACATATTTCTCTATCTTAAAAGCAATTGCCTTTGGTAGGACCCGGCTAAACGAGATAGTACAGGAAACCGGGATTAGCGAGCCACATAAAGTTAATAAATATCTTAGTGTCTTAAGAGAATTACGTATAGTAAAAAGAGAAGTGCCAATTACAGAAGATAAACCACATAAATCAAGAAAAGGTATTTATCTCCTTAATGATCCCTTCTTCCGTTTTTGGTTCAGATATGTTTTTCCTAATATGAGTTATCTTGAGGAGGGGGATCTTAATTATGTTTGGGAGGAAAAAATAAAACCCTCTTTAAATAGTTTCACCGGATTTATCTTTGAGGATATTTGTTTACAAAGATTGAAAAATCTAAATAGAAAAAATATGCTTCCTATTAAAGTCGGAAGTATAGGACGCTGGTGGAACAACAAAGAAGAGATTGATATTGTAGCTTATGATAATCAACAATCTTTTATCTTTGGTGAATGTAAATGGAAAAATAAAAGTGCCGGCCTAAATGAGTTATTTAATTTAGAAAGAAAAGCCGATGATTTTTTTAATGTAGGACAAAAATACTTTGCTTTATTTTCTAAGTCAGGCTTTAGTGAAGAGTTAAAAAATCTATCCAGACAAAGAAAAGATATCCTTCTTTTTGATTGACGTAGCAAGACAAGGGAGCAAGGGAGCAAGATAGGGGGACGTTTCGTTGTGCGGCCAGGCTTAGGTCGTGATATTTAGCAGGTGGAAACCCTGCCTGGTAAGATTATAGCCCAATCACCAGTAGCGAGTTTTTTAATAAATAGGGACACCCATTTTCTTAGACAATTAATATTTTACTTTTAAATTAGATAAATAGAAGGTGTACCAAGTCACAGGACTTGATAAAGAATCAAAATTTGAAATCTTTCAAAAGGAGAATAAATCAGATGGAAACGAAAGTTCTCGTAGCTTATGCTTCTTCATATGGCTCTACGCAGGAGATAGCCGAGGTTATCTCGGAGACGCTTCGCAGCCAAGGGCTGGCGGTGGATCTTCAACCGATACGTAATGTGCGGATACTTGAAGGATATAGTGCGGTTGTGCTGGGTGCCCCGCTCTATATGTTTCACTGGCATAAGGATGCGCGCCATTTTTTGTCCCAGCACCGGAAAATTCTGGCAGACAATTTACCGGTAGCAATTTTCGCCGGTGGCCCTTTTGACAAAGGAGACGAGAATGCATGGCATGAAGTGCGAGTAAAATTCGATTTGGAACTGGCGAAGTTTCCCTGGCTTACTCCGGTCTCTGTTGAGATCGTTGGCGGAAAGTTCGACCCGGCGAAGCTGCGCTTCCCCTATAATCTCATTCCCGTCCTCAAGAAGATGCCAGCAAGTGACTTGCGGGATTGGGTGGCGATTCGCGCGTGGGCAAGCAGCCTGGCCGCGCAATTTCTGCCAGATTTGCCACAATAAATTAGATGAATAGGAAAGGTGCCCAAGTCAAAAGTGAGTTTATAGGATCAGGTCTTGAAATATAACAAAGGATATGTTCTATTGAAAACATGACCAGACCATTACGGATATAATTTTAAGGAGCAATTTATTACATCGCTTCCAGAAGAAATATTATACAAACGATTTTTCTTGATATTAAAAAAAATGGGGGGGATATGAAAAGTGATATTGCAAGACCATCATAAGTTTCTATAAGTTTTCTGCAAATACGCACCAAGCTTCTCACTAATTTACATAAGAAAGATGCTAAAATGAACAAAAAAGAATTGAAAAAACAATATAAACAGACTGTACTACCAATGGGTATCTTCCAGGTAAAGAATCTTACAAGTGGAAAGATATTTATAGATGCCGGACTAAATATACAAGGGAAAATAAATGGATGTAAATTTCAGCTTGCTCTCGGATCCCATATGAACAAAGCTCTTCAAAAGGATTTTAATGAAACCGGTATAACTAATTTCTCTTTTGAGATCATTGATTATCTTAAACCTAAAGAAGATGTAAAAATGGACTACGCCGATGACTTGAAAATGCTTGAAGAAATGTGGATAGAAAAACTTCAACCGTTTGATGAAGGAGGTTACCACAAACGAAAAATCACCAAATAGAATAAAAATTTAACTGCGGATTGCGGATAGACAGTCAAAGTGTAAAATAGGGTCAGGTCTTGAAATGACACATTTTTTTAACAACAAGCACGTATTGTTGGAAAATGTGTCATTTCAAGACCCTATATACACTATATACAATTGTAAGGAAGTGGGAGTATTTGCTTCCCGTACCCCTCATCGCACTTCAAGAATTGCAGTGAGCAATGTAGAGTTAGTTAAAATAAGCGATACACATATTTACGTCAAAGGGTTGGATGCTTTTGAAGGAAGCCCGGTTTTGGATATCAAGGCAGTAAAGAAAGAGGAAAAAGTATTTTAAGGAAAGAGGACGAATAATGAAAAGTAAAATAATAAGTCCAATGATAAAAGGACTTGATAATTTCATGCTGGCAGGACAGTGGCTTTTCTCGAATCATTGGATGATTAGAAAAGTCTGGTCTGACGTCATGTATTTACTGGTTCAATCTTTCCCATCTTTTTTCCGAGATATCCCTTTTACATATTTCAATGACTTCGTCAATGACCTTTTGTTGTAATATTTCTTTCATCTCAAGATTTTTAGAAATTTTTATTTGATGCCTAAATCCATTGGCGGGATAATGATTTTCAAAAGCGACGATATTTATGGTATTGTTATCATAAAGCACCTTAATTTTATAATTCCTTTCCGCAATAGAATAAGGCACTTTTTTATATAAAAGCATTCCCATGATTTTATAATCCTCCATGATTTTATAACATAAATTCTTCGGGTTCTGCGTTTTTATAACTATCCTGACAGGTCTTAAATGCATGGTTAATGGCATCCCACATTTTTCTTAACTGTTTTTCGTCCCAATTGTACATTCGTTTATTGGAGCATTGAGACAAGCTCCGAAAACTGTCCAGAACCCTTCTGGCCCTTCTTTCAGCTACCCGCTTAAAGCGTTGTTCTTTCGTTTCGCCTTTCATAGATTACCTCCTTATGCTTACATTATTTATTATATAATATACACTAATAAAGTTAAAATGTCAAACATTATTTAATAAATAATGATTATAATATTGTGAAATTATTCTTTCCCGCATATCTGATAACGAATAATATATTTAATTTATAATTATTTATAATTGTAAATTTTTATCAGGGGGTGGTTCGATTGGCAATAAAAAGGGGATACCTTGCTTAAAAAATGACCAAAAGAAAAAAATGTTAGTTTATGATAAAACATAATATAGGCTTAAAGATTTAAAGGAGCCATGATAATGATTATTGAAGAAATAAAAAAAGATATCAATTTTATTAAAGAACATACTCTGCAACCTGCTTGGTGGAAAATCACGAAAATATTTGTGCTTTTGGGAAGTTTAATAATCATTTTTTATATTTCCGGAATATTAAAAACAATTATTTGGTTTTCAATTATTTTAATTCTTGGGGCAACGATTCATTTTATTTACAGGATCAAAACACATACTTATACAAAATCATGGATGGATTTTAAAGTAATAGAAAAAGAAGGAAAGCTAACTTACGGTCGCATTGGCCTTCTTTATTATGCTTTAGTAGTAATAATTTTTTTAATAGCAACCATGACTATATTATTAGTATAATGAATTTTAATAAATATTAATCTATCCGGATTCTATAAAAAAACTGAACTATCTTTTAAAAATGGCAGAAAAATACCGGAAAAAATATCTATTGCATTCAACTATTTTTGCTGATTTTTTACCCTTTATAGATAATACAACAGATAAATAGTGTGATATATTTAAGCCAGAAGTTCGAACAAACTTCAGATGGAGAGAATTTTGTAGTGTAAAGTGAATTTATTTTACTAACGTTATTTTCAAAAGGAGTGGGAGTTATGGATATTGAGATTAAAGAGACAAAAGAAGTTAATAAAGAAAAGATTATTGAATTATACCAGGCAAATAAATGGTCGTCTGCGGAAAAACCTGATTTATTATATAAAGCTTTAATGAATTCAGATAACCTAATTACTGCCTGGGATGGGAATAGGTTGGTTGGTCTGGGAAACGCCATATCGGATGGTTATCTGGTTGTCTATTATCCGCATCTTTTGGTACATCCTGATTACCAGGGAAAAGGTATCGGTAGAATGATTGTAGACAGGTTTCAAAAAAAGTATGAGAATTTCCATCAGCAAATGCTGACAGCAGATGGAAGAGCTATTGATTTTTATAGGAAATGTGGTTTTGAAAAAGCAGGCTCAACCCAATCCATGTGGATTTATCAGGGAGACGACCATAATTAATAAAAAAGGGATATTATCAAAGGAGTCTTTTATTCATTTAATATTTTATTAACTCTTTAAAGGAAGATAATAAAGGAGGTTTTTTATGTCATTAATAAAAGTTGGACTAAAAAATGAAATTGTTGCTGGAGAAATGAAGAAGTATGACGTTAAGGAAAGTGAAATTACTATTGTAAACCTTGGTGGAGAATTTTTTGCCTTTGAAGACCGTTGTCCACATATGAATTCGCCTCTCCATTTAGGAAGATTAGAGGGCGATGAAATCGTATGCCCACTTCATCAAGCCAGATTTAATATTCGCAGCGGGAAAAAAGTCAGTGACCCTAAAATATCTATTCCGAAATTCATCAAAGCAGGTTCAATCATGGCCAATGTAAAAACGCATGATTTAAAGAAATACGAGATAAAAATTCAAAAGGATGAAATATATATTGACCTGTAAAATGTATTTATCAAGGATAAGGATTTTATCCCAGGTAGTTTTTTTAAAACCAGTTAAATCTGAATGATGTTTGGAGACCATAATGAAAGATAAGATAATCCTGATAACCGGTGCAAATAGAGGTATTGGTAAAGAAACAACCAGGGCTTTGGCCAAAAAAGGTGCCACCATCATTATGGCCTGTCGTAACCTGGAAAAAGCAGAGCCTGTAGGTGAAATAATTCAAACAGAAAGTAAGAATCCGAATATAGAAGTGATGAAATTAGATCTTGCCTCACTAAAGTCTGTAAGAAATTTCACCCAAGAATTTAAGGCAAGATATCAGCAACTGAATGTGCTTATCAATAATGCCGGTGTATTTTGTATGAAAAGGGAAGAGACCGAAGAAGGTTTTGAGCTGACTATAGTTGTCAATCATTTAGGACATTTTCTATTGACCTATGAACTTCTGCCGATACTGGAAAAAACACCGGATGCCCGTATCATTAATCTGAGTTCTAATGCCCATTTTTCCGCTGACCTTGATCTGGATGACCTTCATTTTAAAAGGAGAAAATACAGCGGGATTAAGGCTTACGGTGCATCAAGGCTGGCAACGGTCTTTTTCACCCAGGAATTGGCAGAGCGCCTGAAAGAAAAAGATATCACGGTTAATTCATTACATCCCGGCCATGTGGATACTGACATGTGGGATCTCTGGAGAGCAAAGAAAGGATGGTACTATTCATTATTACACGGCATCATAAAACTATTTTTAATATCCGCAGAAGAAGGGGCGCAAACCAGTATCTATTTGGCAAGTTCCAACGAAGTCAAGGGAATAACCGGTAAGTATTTTGCCAAGAAAAGAATCAAGGCGGCATCGAAAAAATGTTCTGATATCAAATTACAAAATGAATTATGGCAATTAAGTGAGCGACTAACCGGGATAATATACTCCCGCTGAATATAAGGAGGGTAAGATGTCAGTAGAGATTAAAACCATTTCCCAGCGCTATATTTTTAATAATTATGTCAATTGCTATCTTGTCAAGATTGACGGCGGTTATATCCTGATTGATACTGGGACGCCCAATAAGTGTAAGCTGATTGAAAAAGAGATAGAAAGTGCTGGATGCCGTCCGGGGAATCTTAAGCTGATTATTTTGACCCATGGAGACCTGGATCATGCCGGCAATGCCGCTTATTTTCGCAAAAGGTTTGCTGCCAAGATTGCCATGCACCCTGACGATGTGGGAATGGTGGAATATGGCGATATGTTTTTTAGCAGAAAGAACCCCAATTTTATGGTGAAGGCCATAGCTAATTTATTTTTTAGCTTAAAAGAGACAGATAGATTTGTTCCCGATTTACATGTTGAAGATGGTTATGATTTTTCTGAATTCGGATTTGAGGCAAAGGCTCTGCATCTTCCCGGACACACCAGGGGTTCTGTTGAAATCTTCACTTCCGATGGCAATTTATTCTGTGGTGATTTGCTGGGTAATATTACGAAACCAACCCGTTTTTCCCTTATCGACGACTCAGCGGCTGCGAATGCCAGTATCGAAAAATTAAAAAGTTTAAAAATAAGTATGGTTTATCCCGGACATGGTAAGCCCTTTCCGATGAGTTCTCTCACTGAATAAGTTTAAAAGGGGTCTTGAAATAACACATTTTCCATCAATACTTTCTTGTTATTAAAAAAATGTGTCATTTCAAGACCAGACCCCCTTTGTTGTATTGGTCTTACAATATGGGGTAAATTTTCATAAATTTCAAACATTTCCATAAGTGATATTCTTTTTATATTTTTAGAAATTCCTCTGTCTTTAAAATATGGGCATAACCTGCAGAAAGGATCTGTGCCGAGGCAAGTTTAATCTGCTCTTGATTTAATATACCTAGGTCCGGTGTACCGGTGGCATCGATAATAAAATCAACATAATAGTCTCGGTCATGGGCGTCTCGAGCGGCAGATTCACAGCAAAAGTTAGTCATAAACCCCACGATAACTACCTGGTTAATCTTTAATTTATTTAAAAGATTAGCTAAGTCTGTATTAAAAAAGGAGTTATATCTATTTTTAATGATTTCCGGTGCATCCTTAATTATTATTAGATCATCTATATATTCTGCTTCTAATGACCCTTTTTTAAATCCTATTTTTCTTGTTTTTCCGCTAAAATCATACATTCTACCGGCATCAGAGCCATCAGGATCATGTAGATGTCTGATATAAATTATGGGTAGGTTTTTATTTTCGAAATATCTGATTATTTTATTAATATTTTCAACGACACTCTCCACATTATTTACTTTTAATCTAGAATAGTTTAAAGAATAAATCTTTTGGACATCTATGACTAATAGAGCAATATTTTTCATCATTTTCTCCTTCCGAACGGTATAATAAAAATGATAATTACTTAATTTATCATTAAATTATATTGTAATATAAAGAAAGGTAATAATCATCTCTTATTTTAATTAAAGAAAAAGACCTTCCCGGAGCTACCCCAATCGAATATCCCTCTCAAGGAACTGTTTTATATAGGGATGGAGAACCTTATTCTTCATCTTTTCGTACTCTTCCAGAGTAAGCCCCCATCTTTTAATTATAATAAGTACCTCTTTAAATTTTATCAAACCTATCTTAAACTATTTTTTGGTATTTGTTTCATAAAGTATTATAAATTATTTGACAGAAAATAGATTTTGAGTTAATATAATAGAAAACGTTTTCTATTATAAAAGAAGAGAAAAAATATGAACATAACTATAAAAGAAGTGGCAAAAAAAGCAAACGTTTCCATTACTACCGTTTCCCGTGTATTTAATGGAAATAATGGTGTTTCTCCCAAGACACGTAAGCGTGTATTAAAAGTGATCGAGGAATTGGGATACTCTCCTTCCGCTATGGCAAGTGGTCTAAAGACTAATCTTTCTAAATGTATTGGCATTGCTGTACCAGATGCACTTGGTGACTTTTATGGAGAAATAATAGACGGTATTGAATCAGTGACAGCAGAGAAAGGATATAACGTTATCATCTCATTAAACCATCGTATTATTAAAGAAGAACTGGTAGGAGTTAACTTTTTTCAGGCAAAAAAGGTCGATGGTGCCATATTGGTCACTACAAGTGGTGATGACGATTATATTCATTCTCTAATAGAAGGAGGCTATAATATCGTTTTATTGGACAGAGACCCTCACGGCTTAAATGTTGATACGGTAAAAATAGATAACTTTGGCGGTGGATATATGGCAACAGAGTATTTATTGAATCTTGGCCATTCTTCTATTTTAATCATTCAAGGGATTCCTTTTATTGATTCTTCTAAAGAACGATTTAATGGATATAAAAGAGCATTGAAAAATAAAGGAATAAAAATTAAAAGTCAATTTGTCCTGAACGGAAATTTTACCGTAGATAGTGGATATTCAAGTGTAAAAGAATATCTGAGTAACTATGGATTAGATTTTAGTGCCATATTTGCCACGAATGATCAAATGGCGATTGGAGCTATTAAAGCTTTGAACGATAAAGGAATATCGATTCCTGAGGAAGTTTCTATTGTTGGATTTGATGATAGTTATATTTCACCATATATTATTCCACCGCTTACTACCATAAAACAAAGAAGAGTAGAGATGGGTAGAGTAGCAGCAGAGTTGCTCTTGGATCGGATAATTTCCAGCCATAAAAAAGGAAGAACTCCCAGACAAGTTATTCTTCCAGTAGAGTTAATCAAGCGGGAATCTGCAATTTCTCTTTCTTCAAAGCAGGGGAGGTGATAAATCCGGATAAAAGATTTTATGAGAATATTAAGTTTGTTTTCAGAAAGAAAAAAGTATAAGTTAAAGGAGGAGATTAAGAAATGTTTAAGAAAATTATTTTGTTAGTATTGCTAATAGTTTTTCTATTTTCAGGAATGGTTTTTGCACAAGTTTACGAGCGGAGTGAAACCTTCTACACCAGTGGAACACAATGGGGTCCACCATCAAGCTGGAATCCATATAACACAGGTGGTTATGCAATGGGAACATTTGGACTCTGCTATGAATCGCTGTTCCTCTATGATCCACTCACCAATGAGTATATACCCTGGCTCGCAAATAGTGGAGAATGGATCAGTCCTAAGGTATACGAGTTAAAGATCAGAAAGGGTGTCAGATGGAACGATGGCACAATGTTCACAGCTAAGGATGTAAAGTTTACCTTTGATATTGCTAAAACTGCAGCAATTGGTCTTTCCCCGATCTGGAACTTCCTGGGCAGTGTTGATAAGGTTGACGATTACACAGTGCAGCTCAAGTTCGATGATCCTCTCTACCAGGAACTTGGATGGTACATATATAATAATCCAATTATTCCAGAACATATCTGGGCAAGCAAGTCTACTGAAGAGGTAACCTCCGGAATCGGTGAAAATCCCGTTGGTACAGGTGCATACATGTTTGAGGCAAGTGACCAGAGCAAAATGGTTTGGAAAAAGAACCCTAATTGGTGGGCAAATAGCGCACTCGGTTTAGATCCTAAACCCAAATATATCATTGACCTGGTTAACAGCAGTAACAATGTTGCTCTCGGTCAGGTTATCATGGGTCAGTATGATTTAAACAACAACTTCCTGCCAGGTATTGCCTCGATTGTAGAGGGTGGTTATGGTATTTCCACATATTTTCCTGACCCTCCTTACATGATCGCTGGAAATACTGCCTGGTTGCTCTTAAACCTCACAAAAAAACCTATGGATGATGTCGCTTTCCGACAAGCAGTTGCTCATGCTATTGATGTAGACCAAATTGTCAATATAGTATATGGCAAAATTGTATCGAAAGCTGACCCATCTGGTCTTCTTCCCATATGGGACCAGTACATTGACAAAGCTTTAGTTCAACAGCTGGGCTTCAGTTATAATCCAGAAAAAGCCAAAGCGATTCTTGCCGGTGCAGGATACAAAGATGTCGATAGTGATGGATTTGTTGAAGCACCCGATGGTTCTAAAATCGCTCTTTCCGTTGTCGTTCCCTTTGGATGGTCAGACTGGATGGAGTCGATCAAAGTTGTTTCCAGGGGTTGTCAGGCTGTAGGCATTAACCTTGCACCTGAATACCCGGATTACCCTCAATATCTGGATTCAAAACTCAATGCAACGTTTGACATGATGATCTGCAACGATCAACAGATGAGCAGCACTCCGTGGACCTACTATGACTGGATGTTCCAGAATCCAATTGCAGATATTGCAACAATGCAGAATGGAAACTATGGTAGATATGACAATGAGGAAGCCTTTGCTCTGGCGGATGAGCTTGATAAGGTTAAAGTGGGTGATATAGAGGGAATGAAGGCTGTTATTTCAAAGCTTGAAAAAATTGAACTTACCGATTTACCTCTTATTCCACTCTGGTACAACGGTATGTGGTCCCAGACCAGCAATGCGGTATGGACCAACTGGCCATCATCAGCAGAAGACAGCAATCACTACCTGGCTGCAACCTGGCGTGGATACTGGAATATGACTGGCATACTGATGCTTTGTGATTTAGAACCGGCAAAGTAAAGTAAAAAGGCAAGACAAAGTGGATTGATTCGACCAATCGCCCCTCGTTTGCACGGGGGGCGGTTTTTTAAAATAGGAGAACTAGGGTGAAACAATATTTTACAAGAAAACTATTCATCTATATACTCACTTTTTTTATTGCGGTGACTATAGACTGGTTAATTCCGCGATTCATGCCGGGCAATCCTGTTCAGGTTTTGCTGGCGAGGGCTTCTTTACATGCTGAGGCTGCCAAGGAGATGTATAGTTACTACACAAAAGCCTTTGGTTTAGATCTGCCCCTGTGGAAACAATATCTCAATTTCTGGATTGCTATTTTTCATGGTGATCTTGGAACAAGTATTTTATTATTTCCGCAGCCGGTAATAAAGATAATCATGAGAGCTGTACCCTACGATATATTTCTTCTGCTTCCGTCGATCTTATTGAGCTGGTTTGCAGGAAATAAATTTGGTGCTTTCGCGGCGCGAACCAAGTGGCTCGACAATACCATATTACCAGTTGGATACATCCTCACGGCCACTCCCTATATGTGGCTCGCGATATTACTTGGTTGGGTATTGGCAATGGTCTTTCCTATCTTTCCCCTGGCATACGCATCTAGCCCCGCGATGATACACAGCTTCTCATGGATATTTATCGCAGACTACCTGTGGCACTGGTTCTTACCTTTCGCCTCCCTCTTTATGGTGATGTTTGGTGGATGGGCGATTGGCATGAGAAATATGATCATTTACGAACTTGAGGCGGATTACTCTCATTATCTCGAAGCTCTAGGAGCACCAAGAAAGCTGGTTAGAAGATATGCTTTCAGAAACGCCATACTTCCCCAGGTTACCGGGCTGGCGCTGCAGCTTGGTATTATCATGGCGGGTGCTCTGGTAACAGAAGTTGTGTTTTCATACCCCGGAATCGGCTACCTGATTCTTGGGGCTATTCAGAATCAGGATTTCTTCCTTATCCAGGGATGTTTTCTTTTTATTATCATTGAAGTGTTAATTGCTAATTTCCTAATTGATGTTCTTTATATTATTATAGATCCGAGAATACGCATAGGGATGGGAGGTAAATCAGCATGACCAAACCGAAAAAAAGAATAAATGAATTTCTCTACTTTGCTTTAAAAAATAAAAGGCTACGGGTTGGATTAAGCGTTGTTCTTTTTTTTCTTATACTCGCACTCGTTGGTCCACTGCTGACAGATTACAAATGGGATGATTATGTGGGGCCGGCGTATCATCCACCCTCATATGAATATTGGTTTGGGACTACCACATTTGGACAGGATGTTTTTACACAGTTTATACTCGGTCTTAAAGCATCGTTCCTTGTGGGAATTATCGGCGGAGGAATTGGTACTCTTATAGGGGTACTTGTTGGTTTCACTGCTGGTTACCATGGGGGTATGATTGACGAATTCCTCAATATGCTCACAAATATTGTTATTGTTATTCCAACCCTGGCAATACTTCTTATCATATCAGTATATCTTAAAGTTAGGGGCGTTCTTATAGAAAGTATCTTTATTGGGTTTACAGCCTGGCCCTGGGCGGCAAGAGCCATCAGAGCCCAGACATTTTCTTTACGTTCCAGAGATTTTGTTGACCTGGCCAGAATAAGCGGAATAAGGCCTTTAAAGATAATGTTCACGGAAATTGCACCGAACATGATGTCCTATCTATTAATGACATTCATTCTCCAATTTGGAGGTGCAATACTCATTGCTGCCACACTGGATTTCATCGGACTTGGTCCAACAAATGCAATTTCGCTTGGTCTCATGATGAATCTCGCGGTCCTCTGGGGCGCTCTTCCGCTTGGTATGTGGTGGTGGTTTATTCCACCGGGTGCAGCCATAGCTGCTATTGTCGGGGCGCTCTATCTAACAAATGTTGGACTGGATGAAGTCTTCAACCCTAAATTAAGGAAGTTGTAACGCATGAGTTTAAAAGTGAACAACCTTAAAGTTTATTATCAAACCCTGCGAGGGGATGTCAAAGCACTGGATGGTGCAACATTTACCATCGCGGATGGGGAAATTATGGGACTGGCTGGTGAATCGGGCTGTGGAAAGTCCACGCTTAGCAACAGTCTGATTCTCTTGAAACCCCCAATGAGATTTGTGGGGGGCAAGGTGGAACTTGACAACGAAGAGCTACCTATCTGGGACATGGAGAAGATGAATGATTTCAGGTTCAAAAAGATTTCCACTATACCGCAATATGCCATGAATGCCATGAATCCTATACGAAAAATAGGAAAAATGGTATCAGAAATTCTCAAATCTAAAAAGGTTGACTTTAAAAGTACACTGCCTGAGTTAAAAAGGAGACTTGATCTGGTTGAATTGTCGCATGATGTACTAAACATGTACCCTATAGAGCTTTCAGGCGGTATGAAACAGAGAATGGTCATGGTTCTATCTACTTTGATGAACCCTTCTCTGCTTATGGCTGACGAGATCACTTCGGCACTGGATGTTTCCACACAAAAGGCTGTGGCAAAGATGCTTGTCGAATTCAGAGACCGGGAATTCGTGAAAAAGCTGATGGTTATTACTCATGATATTTCCATACTTTACCAGATTGCAGATAGCATCATGATAATGTATGCAGGAAAGTTGGCTGAAAAAGCCCCCACCTCTGTGATAATAAATTCTCCCCGGCATCCCTATACGAAATTGTTAATCTCATCCTTGCCGGATATCGGAGTAAAATATTCTCAGAAAAAGCTGACAGGTATTCCCGGGAAACCCCCGATGTTGCTTATCCCTCCCACTGGATGTCGGTTCAGAGAACGTTGCCCGGTCGCTTTTCAGAAATGCCTGAACGAAGAACCGCCATTTGTGGAAATTAAAAAGGGGCACTTCATTGCTTGTTGGAAGGAGTTCGAAAAGAATGCTTGAGCTTGAAAAAATATCAAAAATCTATAAGACTGGAACTTTCGGAGGAAAAAAACTTCTGGCAGTAAATAAGGTCAGCTTCGAGGTTAAAGATGGAGAGGTTATCTCATTAATTGGTGAAAGTGGAAGCGGGAAAAGTACAATAGGGAAGATGATTTTAGGTCTCATCTCCATCACCTCGGGTACGATTAAACTCAACGGGGTTGACATAGCCACTCTTAAAGGAGGGGCACTTAAAAATTACTATCGGAATGTCCAGGGTGTTTTTCAGGATCCATTTAGTTCCTACAATCCGGTCTTTAAAGCCGACCGAATTTTCAGGATAATTAGAGAAGAGTTTTTTCCAAAAATAAAAATAGATGAGTGGAATAAAAAGATAGACAGTTCATTAAGGGCTGTTGGTCTTAACCCCGACCAGGTCTTGAATAAATTTCCCCACCAGCTTAGTGGTGGGCAGCTACAGCGCTTTCTAATTGCACGTGCTCTATTGCTTGACGTTCAGTTTCTGGTGGCAGATGAGATCATAAGTATGCTTGATGCATCCACACGAATCGATGTTCTCAACTTACTGGCAGAGCTCAAATCCCGTGGACTATCTATTCTTTTCATAACACATGATCTCTCGCTGGGTTACTATATAAGCGAAAGGTCGATGATCCTCTATCGCGGAGGTGTTGTGGAGATGGGCTCGACAGAGCAAGTCTACTACCATCCGCTGCATCCTTATACAAAAATGCTTATCGCTTCTGTTCCACGCCTGGATAAGAAATGGGAAGAGGTAGAAGTGAAATTGAAAGAAAAGCATTCAGAGCTTTCCACAGGTTGTGCCTATTACGAAAGATGTCTATTCGCAGATAAAGATAAAGATTGTGCCAAAGGACCCCCGCTAATAGAGGCGGAAAGTGGTCACTTTGTGGCGTGCAGCCATTATATGGAGATAAATGAAAGTTTTTAAAAAAGACTTTCTAAAAGGAGGGATGAGTTATGTTAAATGCAAAGCTGATTGGTTCTGCATTGCCTAACATTCCATGGGAAGAACGCTCTGGTGGATGTGATGAAGTAGTCTGGCGTTCAGAGAAAAACCCGATCATTACGCGCGATGCGGTGCCAGATGCAAACAGCATATTCAACAGTGCTATCGTGTCTTTTAAAGAAGGCTTTGCCGGTATATTTCGCTGTGATAACACGGCTAGAGATATGCAAATTTATGCTGGAAAGAGCAAAGACGGTATCAACTGGGAGATAGACTCAAAGCGCATTCAGTTTCGGTGTGAAGACGATGAAATTGGCAACTTCGTTTATGGCTATGATCCGCGCGTGTGCTGGCTTGAGGACAGGTACTATATCACCTGGTGTAACGGTTATCATGGACCTACAATAGGCGTGGGTTACACCTATGATTTCAAGACTTTTTACCAGATGGAGAATGCTTTCTTGCCATATAATAGAAATGGTGTTCTATTCCCTCGCAAGATAAACGGGAAATTTGCGATGCTTAGCCGACCCAGTGATATGGGACATACGCCTTTTGGCGACATATTTTATAGTGAAAGCCCAGATATGATGCATTGGGGGCATCATAGACATGTCATGTCTCCCGTTGGAGGCTGGCAAGCTACCAAAATCGGTGCGGGACCTACACCGATAGAAACGTCAAAAGGGTGGCTTTTGATTTATCATGGTGTACTTACTTCCTGCAACGGATTTGTATATAGCTTTGGCGCTGCGCTATTGGATATTGAGAAACCTTGGGAGGTAATTTACAGAACGCGTCCCTACTTACTCAACCCCAGGGAATATTATGAGTGTGTTGGTGACGTTCCAAACGTAGCCTTTCCTACTGCTGCCCTGTATGACCCACCGACCCGACGTATTGCGATTTATTACGGTGGGGCAGACACGGTTACATGTCTGGCATTTACGAAATTCGATGAACTACTTGATTTCATCAAAGAGAATTCTCTCTGAAATGCTATGGTAATTTAAAATAAAGGCAGGTAAACCATGAAAAAAAATACACAGATTTTTTCAGCAAAAGAAACTGCAATAAATCCATATGGACATTTTAATGATGCGAAGAAAGAGTATATTATTACTCGACCTGATACACCCCTACCCTGGATAAACTATTTAGGATTCAAGAAATACTTTGGGATTATTTCCAATACTGCCGGAGGTTACAGCTTCTACTTAGATGCTCGACTCCGTCGTCTAACACGCTATCGTTATAATAATGTTCCCCTGGATGTAGGTGGTCGCTATTTATACATTAAAGATGGTAATACCATCTGGAATCCCGGTTGGAAACCAACTTGCACATCATTAGACAGTTACTCCTGTCGACATGGATTAGGATATTCGGTGATTACGGGACGTAAAAATGATGTAGAAGTAGAGATCACTTACTTTGTTCCTCTTAGAGAGAATATGGAAATATGGAAAGTAAAAATAATAAATCATGGAGAGCAGGAAAAAAGGTTAACCCTTTTTTCCTTGGTTGAATTTTGCCTTTGGGATGCTATGGACGACATGACTAATTTCCAACGAAATTTCAATGTAGGCGAAGTAGAAGTAGAAAATGATACTATCTTTCACAAAACTGAATATCGGGAAAGACGAAATCATTATGCCTATTTTTTCTGTAACCAAAAAATAGATGGATTTGATACTAGCCGCGATGCATTTATCGGGGTTCATCATGGATTTGAAAATCCTCAAGTGGTAAGTAAGGGAAGATGCACTAATTCTATGGCAGTCGGTTGGGCTCCTGTTGGTGTTCATCAGCTCAATGTCACCCTTCAGCCAGGACAAGATAGAACACTCCATTTTATATTAGGATATATGGAAAACAAAGAAGATGAAAAGTTTTCAGCCCCCAATATTATAAATAAAAAGTCATTATGGACTAAGTTGAAGTTTTATAAAACTACCCAAGCGGTGGATGAAGCATTTAATGAGTTGAAAGTCTATTGTAGCAGACTGCTTGACGGATATCAGGTGAAAATAGACAATGAACATGTAGAACGTATGGTCAATATTTGGAATCAGTATCAGTGTATCGTCACTTTTAATCTCTCTCGTTCTGCTTCTTTATTTGAATCTGGTGTTGGGCGTGGGATGGGCTTTCGGGATTCCAATCAAGATTTGCTTGGTTTTATGCATATATTTCCGGAAAGAGCAAGGGAGAGAATTTTAGAACTTGCTGCTATTCAGCTCTCTAGTGGAGATTGTTATCATCAGTATCAACCGTTAACCAAGAAGGGAAACGAAAATATAGGTAAAGGATTTAACGATGATCCATTATGGTTTATTGCTTCTACTTGTGCTTATATAAAGGAAACTGGAGATTTTTCAATTCTTGATGAGGTCATTAGATATTCAGATATACCTGGTAGTAAAGCTACTATTCTTGATCACCTTTACCTTTCTATTAATTATACCCTAAAAAATTTAGGACCGCACAATCTTCCTCTTATTGGTCATGCCGACTGGAATGATTGTCTGAATCTCAATTGTTTTTCCAAAGTGCCCGGAGAATCTTTTCAGTCCGCCGGGGACATAAAGGGAGGGGCAGCAGAATCTGTAATGATTGCCGGTTTGTTTCTCTATGTTTGTCGTGAATTTATAAAACTTTGTCAACAGATTGGTGCTGAAGAAAAAATGAATGAACTCAATCAAGGATACAAACTTATCCAGAAAGCGGTTGAAGAACATGGATGGGATGGAGAATGGTTTTTACGAGCCTACGACTATGATGGGAATAAAGTAGGGTCTAAGGAATGTGAAGAAGGAAAGATATTTATTGAGTCTCAGGGTTGGTGTATTTTAGGTGGTGTTGGTTTAAAAGATGGTAGAGCTCGGATGGCTTTAAATAGCGTGGAAAAATATTTATCGACTCCACATGGAATTATGTCACTTCAACCTGCATATACTCACTATTATTTAAATTTAGGGGAAATTTCTTCTTATCCTCCAGGATATAAAGAAAATGCAGGGATATTTTGTCATAATAATCCCTGGATTTCTATAGCAGAGACTATTTTAGGAAATGGTGATAAAGCTTTTAATTCGTACTTACAAATTTGTCCTGGCACTAAGGATAATTTTATTGAAACCTATCGGTGCGAGCCTTATGCTTACGCTCAGATGGTTGCTGGTAGAGATGCACCAACCTATGGTGAAGCTAAAAATTCCTGGCTTACCGGTACAGCAGCTTGGAGTTTTGTAACCATTACCCAGGCTATTTTAGGAATTAAACCCGATTATCAGGGTTTGTTGATTGACCCTTGTATTCCCAAAAGTTGGAAGGAATATATGGTTATTCGGCTCTTCCGTGGCGTAAAGTATCATATTACCGTAAAAAATCCTGAGGGGGTTAGCAAGGGAGTTAAGCGTTTACTCATTAATGGAAAATTGATAAAAGGAAATCTGGTACCTTATAATAAGAAAGATAAAGAAGTGGAAGTTACTGTAATCTTGGGTAGTAATTAAAAAAGATTTAAAGAAAGGAGATTCGTCTATGTTTTTGACTTCGAAAACATATTCTCTTAACGGAATATGGAAATATTGTTTGAATAAACAAGAAGAATATAGTGATATTCAGGTTCCTTCTAATTGGTATTTACAAGGATTAAATCACAGTGGCAAGGTATATTATAAGAAGACATTCGTGATATCTCTCCAGAAAGATAAAGACTATTATCTGGTCTTCAAAGGAGTGGATTACTTTTGTCAGGTGAAACTGAATGGAAAGTTAATTGGAAAACATGAAGGGTACTTCCAAGAATTTTCTTTCCTGATAACTGATATGCTAAAAGATACTGAGAATCTTCTGGAAGTTGAGGTAGATTCGCCTAAAGAACCTGTTGATATTTGGCCTAATAAGAAATATCTAATAAAAGGGATATTCAACCATCATGACACTCGTCCTGGTAGCTGGGACCCTGAATATGGACAGGATAAAAATACCGGAGGCATATGGAATGATATATTCATTGAAGAAAAACACAAAATACATTTGGATAAAAATATCAAAGTATCTCCTTTACTGTTAGAAGATGGCCGTGCGCGCTTGGATATAGATGTGCCTTTGAACAATAATGTTTTTCCGCAAGAAATAGAAATCATATTGGAAATTTCGGGAGTGGGATTTAAGGAAAAATACAAAATTGACAAAAATATTTTTTTATCTTCAGGCAAGAATAATATCCATCTGGTAAAGACGATAGATAAGCCTAGATTATGGACTACCTGGGATAGAGGGAAATCATATTTATATCATTTAAAATGTATTCTTCTGAATTCAAAAGGAAACATTTTAGATGAAAGTTCCCTGCAGTTTGGCATAAGAGAAATAAAGATAGATACCCAATGGAACTGGTATTTAAATGGCCAAAGGTTCTTCCCCCGTGGAACAAATATTATTCCTACTCAATGGCTAAGCGAATATAATAAGCAAAAAATAGCTCAGGATATAAAGATGTTAAAAGAAGCCAATGTCAATGCAGTAAGAGTTCATGCACATATTAACCGGCAGGAATTTTATGATGCTTGTGATAAGGCTGGAATATTGGTATGGCAAGATTTTCCTCTTATATGGAGCTATGAAGAGAGTGATGAATTTGTTCAAAATGCGGTGAGTCAGATTGGGGATATGATAGAGCAATTTTATAATCATCCCAGCATATCTGTTTGGTGCTGCCATAATGAACCGAGTACTAATAGGTATACGCTTGACCCAATATTATATTCAACTGCAAAAGCCAAAGATTCCACCAGATATATTGATATAGCCTCTGACTTTGTCTATCATCCTTATCCAGGTTGGTATAGGACTCATTATTACGAATTTTATTTACTTCCAGGGGCTCCCTTCATTAGTGAATTTGGGGCTCAAGCCCTCCCCAATATGGAGACGATGAGGGAAATGATGAATAAAGATGAACTCTGGCCACCTAAATGGTCAGTATGGGCCTATCATGATTTTCAATATGATACTACCTTCAATGTAGCCAGGGTGGATATAGGTGATTCTATCGAGGAATTTATAGAAAACAGCCAAAACTATCAATCAAAGTTGTTAAAATATGCTATAGAAAATTATCGCAAGAATAAATATTCTAAAATAACTGGAATATTTCAATTTATGTTCGTGGATAATTGGAATGCAATAACTTGGAGTGTGGTGGATTATTTTCGAAGGCCAAAAAAAAGTTATCATGTTTTGAAAATTATTTACCAACCGGTGTTAATTGGGATGGATATGGATAGGGAAAAGATAAATTTGGATGCATTGAGGACTATAGGAATTTCCAGCATCTGGATAGTTAATGATACACTGGATAAGTATGAAAATACCTATGCCGAAATTAGCTTACTTAAAGATAAAGAGATAGCAATAGAAAGCAAAATAGAGATAGGTTGTATACCTGCCGATTGTGTCAAACATTTTTTTAGTCCTCCTATGTCGGAAGGACTAATCAGATTAAATCTAAAAGAAAAGGGGATTTATCATATTGAAATGAAATTGAAAAATAAAAAAGGTAATATCATCTCTAGGAATTCTTATGTGATGGAGGTAATATAATCTTAATGACTATACTTATCACCGCTTCAGTTATTCGCCTTATGGGGTGATATGATAAAGAACCGCCTCTTGTCACACAAAAGGAATATAGATAGCGATATGACAGAAAAGTTATTAAAACTTGATGTAGAAACAGGGGCGTTGTTAATGCTCAGTAATTAAGTAACTTATTTTGGTATAATGATACTACCAAAGGAGGTACTTAATGATGAAAATTATCCAACAGATCTTTGTAAAAAGATGGAAGCCATGTCCCGCGCAAGTGCTGGAAAAGTAAACGTTTATGTCACTAACAGCAAACCGGGTGAGGTCGTTCAATTCTATCAAAATCATTCACCTCAGGGCGAATGGAAAATGACCTTGAATCTCACTTCACCAGAAAAAGGAGGGATTATTGTATGGGAAAACGGCGACTACAGTGCGCAGGTATTGATTGCCGTAAAAGAACAGCAAACTGTGATATTACTGGGTTGAGCGCCTAAATTTGGTTCTCAGGCTACTCCCGCTGTTCCTTCCTTTACTAAGGATGATGGTCTGGTTGCTTCAAAAGTCCAGGTGGTTACTGTCGCTCCCGATGGTTCACTCTGGTTCGGGGCAACCGGCGGTCTATCTCACCTGACCGGAGAGAACTGGCGAAACTATACGAAACAGGAGGGTCTACCCAATAACAATATCATATCAATTTTTGCTGCTATAGATGGAAAAATCTGGATCGGGACACCCTTTGATGGTGTAGCAGTATTGGATCCATCTGGGAAATTCTAAAGCAGTAACATATTTATAGGAAAATGTAATGTTACGAAAAACTGTGATTCTCTGGAAGGAGAAATATAAAAGAGCCTTTTGGTAAAAAAAATTAAATGGAGGGTTATGAGGATTAAAAAATATTTAGAAGATGAAGGTATCGACTTGGATTTTAGGAGTTGGATGAAAGAGGTATAAATGGATATTATTTCAATTATATTTATAGCATTTGGATTAGCAATAGACGCTTTCGCTGTATCTATCACCAGCGGATTAACCATAAAACACCTAAGAATCAATAATGCCTTAAAGATCGCAATATTTTTCGGATCATTTCAGGCTATTATGCCATTAATCGGCTGGTCAGCAGGACTGAGTTTTCGAAATTATATTTCAGGTATTGACCATTGGATAGCTTTTGGACTTCTAGGTATAGTAGGCTGTAAAATGATTTATGAATCATTTAAAATGGAAGTAAACAACAAGAAAATAGATCCACTAAATGTTTATGTTTTGCTGATGTTATCCATTGCGACAAGTATAGATGCTTTGGCCGTTGGTTTAAGCCTGTCATTCTTAAACGTTTCTATTGCGCCCCCGGCAATAATAATTGGAGTCGTAACATTTTTACTATCGATTTTCGGGGTTTATTTTGGTAATCGATTTGGACATTATTTTGAAAGAAAAATTGAAATAATCGGTGGTCTAATTTTAATTGGTATCGGGGTGAAAATATTAATTGATCACTTAATTTAAAGAGTGAAGGAGTGAAAATTGCTGTTAATAAAACCATAAAATTTTTTTGAAGGTATTTATTATTTTATACAAAAAAGAAGGATTTTTTAAAGTAAATGTAGTATATGATAAATAGAGATGTTTTAAATTATTATTCATGTTGTAAAAAAAAGAAGGATATTTAAAACTTATTTCGTATTACTTACATTAGCACGTTTATATAAATAAATACCATAACCTGTATGAAGGTAACAGGAGAGATTTTTTCTTTCCATCATAAAAGAAAAGGAGCCGAAGAGGCAAGATACCAAAGGTATCTAAACTTTCAGGCAAAAGGACTGTTACCGGACAGAACTCTGGAGAGCTTTATACCAAAAAGCACCGACGGGGCAATTCCTAATTTTTGGGAAATCCCATACAGAGTTTACTATATAAATATTTCCTAATTTTCTAGGAAGAATCTTTCAGGTAAAAGGACAGAGTAAGAGAGTGATATAATTATTTTCTTACTCTGTCCTTTTATTTTTCATGGGACATCCATATTTAAACTTTATTATGTTATTGCATTAGAATTGAATAGGAAAAAATAGCACCCACAAGTCATGCTCTAAATTTTAACCCGAAGTTGGCTAAAAACGTGTTATTTCTTAAAATCTACCCATTAGAAAATATCATGAGATAATTTAAATATTTTAAGTTAGGTGCAATGGCAGCTTGCGGTCAAGTTTCAAAGATAAAACTTGGTAGATTATCCTAAGAAAAATTAAAGAAAGAGACTTTTTATTTATGAAAGGAGAGTAATATTATGAAAGAAAAAATGAAAGGAAAGTATTTAACCACAAATCAGGGTGTTCCCATCTCTGATAACCAGAATTCGATGACCGCTGGCGAACGTGGTCCGGTGTTGTTGCAAGATGTACAGTTTATCGAGAAGATGGCTCACTTTGACCGGGAGCGCATTCCGGAAAGAGTTGTTCATGCCAAGGGAGCAGGAGCACACGGTTATTTTCAAGCTTACAAGAGTATGATGCCTTACACCAAGGCTAAATTCCTTCAAGATCCAGAGAAAAAAACTCCGGTATTTATAAGGATTTCAACTGTCACTGGAGGACGAGGCTCTTCGGATACAGTGCGGGATCCGAGAGGCTTTGCTGTTAAGTTTTATACCGAAGAGGGTAACTATGACCTGGTGGGAAATAATCTTCCGGTATTTTTCATCAGGGACGCCATCAAGTTTCCGGATATGGTTCATGCCTTTAAAGGTGCACCTGATAACAATATGCCATCAGCATCTTCCGCTCATAACCGCTTTTGGGATTTCATATCCTTAACACCAGAATCAACCCATATGATTACCTGGCTTTTTTCCGATCGTGGGACTCCAAAAAGTTACCGGATGATGGAAGGTTTTGGTGTTAATACCTATGTCTGGGTGAATGATAAGGGGAAGGCTGTCTATGTGAAATATCACTGGAAGCCTAAATTGGGTGTACAAAGCTTTGACCGTCATGAAGCAGGTATACTGGCCGGTACTGACCCGGATTTCCTTGTCCGTGATCTCTGGGAGACGATAGCTAATAATGGAGAGGTTGAATACGAACTTAATGTTCAGTTGATGAATATCGCTGATGAATTGCACCAGGATTTTGATCCACTTGATGCTACCAAGACCTGGCCTGAGGATAAATTCCCCTTAATGTTAGTGGGTAAAATGGTACTCAATCGTAATCCCAAAAATTTCTTTGCTGAAGTAGAGCAAGCCGCTTTCTGCCCTGCCAGCATTGTTCCAGGAATCGAATTTTCTGCTGACAAGTTGCTGCAAGGTCGAACATTCTCCTACGCTGATACTCAACGCCATCGGTTGGGTGCGAACTACCTACAGCTTCCTGTTAACCGTCCTATCGTGCCGGTCAATAATAATCAACGAGATGGAGCTATGCAGAGTGGAGAATTTAGTGGGCCGGTAAATTATGAACCCAGCAGCCTGGGTCGTGATCTACCTAAGGAAGCCCCTACCGGTACTCCAAGAGAATACAGGATAGAAGGAGAAGTAACTCGTCAGAAGATCAGTAAAACAAATGATTTCGCTCAGGCAGGGGAAAGATATCGTTCATTAGGCAAGATAGACCAGGAACATTTGGTGGATAACCTCATTGCAGACCTTATGCACATTGACAAACCTATACAGCAGCGGGTGGCCGAAAACCTAACTAAGGCTGACCCGGAGTTGGGTAAATCTGTAGTTAAAGGTCTAAAACTATAAAAGATGATTAAGAAATAAGGTTGCCATTGCACTAACCTTAAATAAATAGGATGTGTTGTAATAGCTCAATCATTCGGTAATTTTTTGTAAATTTTCATAACTTATATAGCAGATAAAAGTAGTGGATGAATTTTTGATATGAGGTTTGTGACTGGAAAATATTTATTTAAAACTCAAATTGTAAACCTATTTTAATTTCAGTACCGCTCTTTTCTAGTTCATAGGTGTTTATCTCAGCAGTAAAGGATAGATCCGGTTTAAATTGATAATCAATATCCAAACTCCTTTCGCTAAATCCATCAAGAGAAGTAGAATAGGTAAGAAACAGGTCTTCGGTAATACTTTTACCTACTTCTATTCCGAATGTTTTAAAATTTAAATCGTAAAAGGGAGAAGTTTCACCATTTTCTTTAAATATAGTTTCTATTCGGAAAACATCTAACCCAAGATAATTAGCAATCTGATTTTCAGCTCTTCTGAGAAAATTAATGCTTAGACCTTGAAAAATTAAATTAAAAATTTCTTCCCTTAATAATTCATCAATCTCTCCCTCTGATAGGCCGATAATATTTTTATTTAAAGTTAATAAAGAAATAATTTCTGCCTCAGATAAAGCAGGTTTGGAAGAGAGTGATATTTGAGGAGCAGAAAGATTTCCGGAAATTTTTAAAAAGACAGTAACTTGGTTTACTTTAGTATTAGCTTTAATATCCAGAAGTACATCAGGACCAGTAAATTCATTCAGTAATAATTTACCTTCAGTAAATTGGAATTTTTGTTCAAGGAATACAAAATATCCTTTTCCAACTGTTAATTGCCCGGTGAAAATGGGCTGAGGTAAATCCCCTTGAATTTTTATTTCTCCATCTAATTTTAAATCTAAATTAGGAGCTTTAAACTGAAAATTTTTTAAAATTTTAACGGAAAGATCCACGCTGCCTTTTAAACGCATTAAAGAATCATTTTTCTCAGGGATAAATTGATTACCCGGTTTCCAATTTAATTCTCCTTCAGAGAAAATAAATTCTCCTTTTATTTGAGGGGAATCGATAGACCCATTAATTTCAGCCAGGAAATTCGTTTGGGCAGTTAAAATATCTCCATAGATTAATGTCCCTCCTTCATTCCATATTTTAATTCTAAGATCATCAGGTTGAAAATTAGCTAATTTAAAATCTCCGGAAACAT
>Ga0265595_1000645_pt1 | contig 30253 bp, 22 predicted proteins | sample saktaG_15_FD_190148 | JGI IMG/M metagenome (GOLD analysis project Ga0265595, IMG submission 190148) | Saline water microbial communities from Sakinaw Lake, British Columbia, Canada - sak_2013_06_06_50m | ecosystem: Environmental > Aquatic > Non-marine Saline and Alkaline > Saline ...
AGCAGGTCTGCGATGGCTCGGGAGTGTCGATCATCCAGTACCCGTTCTATCTCTGCTTCGGACGCGAGATGTGGTCCATGATTCGGAAGGACATCTCGGGTGAGTCCGCGGCACTGGCAGCCGCGGTCCTGATCACGAAGTGGACGGCAAGAGGCCTGACGCAGGCGGTGCTGCAGGCGATTCGCACCGACGTCTTCAGCGTCGCGGCACCGGTTGCGCCGTGAGAAGGCCACGAACGATGCGGGCGGAGTTCCGCTGCCGGACTCCGCCCGCGCTACGGATGTCCCTCACCGGGCATTGCCGGTGAGGCTGACGTAGATGATGCTGGTACAGTGGCCGCGCTATTGGCGCGGCCTTCTGCTATTATTCGGCCGTCTGCAAAGAAAGCCGCCCGCAGGGGCGGGCGGCTGGGAGGTATGAGGACAGAGGGCTAATTCAGCTTCGTGATTCTGGTCCGGCCAAGAGACCTTCCCGACTCGTCGCGCAGGACTGCGAGGTAGACGCCGGAGGACAAGGATGAAGTATGAAGGATGAAGGATGAAGCCCAAACCGGCTGAGAGAGGATGAGGCGGCCGGAGGCATTGTAGAGGCTCAGCGCGAGAGGCGAGAAGCGAGGGGCGACGGGTGAGAGGCTAATCGTCATCGCTTGTCTGCACGGGTTCGGACTGGCCGCGAGCGTGACCGGGCCCCGGACCGGCACCGGTGTCTGGTCGGACATGCCGGTCTGACCGACTGGAATGAGTGTGTCGTACGGGTACACGTTCTTGCCGGTGACCACGAGGCGCAGGCGGCCGGTGTCCGGCAGGGTGATTGACAGGGCCACCTGGCCCAGCGAGTCGGTGTAGGCGTAGGAGTAGACAAACGTATCCATCGAGGCGCAGACGAGCGCGCTTTCGATAGGCGTGTCTGCCCAGTCGACCGTGACGACCAGTTGTTGCGGCCCGGGCGGGATGCTCGTCGGGCGCTGGACCGCAGGCCGCCGCGGCGTGCCGGTCCAGATGCCGAGGGCCGGGTCGCCATACAGGGTGAAGCCGCGGTAGTCAAAGGTGTCGGCCGGGAATTCCACGTACAATTGGTGCCTGGCCCGCTTCGCGGTTCTGCCCAGTTGCCAGACGTTGTCGTCGAACAGGCCGTCGAAGAAGCCCCGCGCAATCGCGCCGCGCTGTCGGGCCACGTTGTCGGCAGGGTGGGTATTGCCGAAGAAGGCGACGCCGCCGTGGAGGTCGCCCACATCACCGCTCAGCAGCCACTGTTCGCCGAGAAACGGCGGGTCAGTCGGGTCCATGGTCATGGTTTGGCACGTGATTGAGCAGACGATGGGCAGTTTGTTGGTGGCGGTGATTGCGTCGGGCGTCACCTGGTCGAACGGCCAGTACCAGTAGCTGCCCGCATTTCCCCGGTAGAGCACGAAGCCCGTGCCCGCGTTGCACGAGTTCATGACGCTGGTCGAGTTGTGGCCGTGGTAGTAGGAGAGTGAGTCGCAGTTGACAAACCCGGCGGCTGCGGCTTTCTGTGCGGCATTACGGATGTTGTTCCAGTAGAGCGTGTCGTCCCTGCTGCCGCCTTCGCAGACGATGGTTGTCAGCCGGCGCATCCAGAGGCTATCGGTGAGGTCCGGGTTCTTCTCATACTTCAGAGTCTTCGCGACCATTACTTCCAGTTCGGCCGGGGTGGAGGCGGGGAACCGGCCCACGGCCAGTTCGGCTTCGTAGTCGCCGGTCGTGTCGGCATAGATGTTGTCGGAGCTGCAGAACACCCAGCCTCCCCACTTGTACAGACGTGCAGGCAGCGTTGCGCCGTCTCCGACCAGCAGCACGTACTCGGGTTTGACCTGCCAGGTTGATTCTGCCACGTGAAGGTAGCGCTTGATTGCGGTCGTGTCGTTTCCGATGAGGGACAGGGGAACGACTTTGGTGGAGATCCCGGTCGCCTGTCGCCAGCGGACAAGAGGGTCTATCGCGGCGCGCATGGCGTCGGGGCAGATGACCAGGTACCGCGTTCCGTTCTCGGCGCGGGCCGGCAGGGACAGGACAAGAAGAGCAAGAAGCAGCAGCCGCTTCATCGAGTCCTCCTTTGGGACCGACAAGTAAGTAAGACGCCAGGCGCTATTCGGGTCCGCGGCCAAAGCCGGGGCGCCCTCAGATGCCTGGCTCTCTCGACGCGTAAGATGCGAACCCATGTGATTGTAGCTCCGAGTAAGGCTACAAGTCAAGCTTGAATCGGACGAGACCGGAGACGGCCAACCACAGATTGAGCAGAGGATGCTGATTCCGGTTCTCGACGCGACGTTCAGGAATTCGAGGATGGCGGTATTCGGTCACGGGCGAGAAAAGAAAGCCGCCCGCAGGGGCGGGCGGCTGGGAGGTATGAGAACAGAGGGTCAGTTGAGTTTCGTAATCCTGGTCTGGCCGAGCGTCCGTCCGGATTGGTCGCGCAGGACGGCGAGGTAGACGCCGGAGGGCAATGACGAAGTGGAGAGGGAAAATGGCGAAGTCAGGACCGGCTGAGAGAGGATGAGGCGGCCGGAAGCATCATAGATGTAGAGCCCTGCCGGGTCGGCGAGCGAGGAGTTCCAGGCAAGGCGGCAGGTCTTGGTGAAGACCGCGGGCGTCGCGGTGAGGCCGTAAACGCCGGCGGGCCGGGCCGGAACCGGCTGGGCAACCGCGCTCGCCCCGACCCTGATGTACGCGTCGTAGGGGTAGAGGTTCTGCCCGGTGACGACCAGCCGGAGGCTGCCCGCATCCGGCGGGTTGACGGTCAGGTCAATCGTGCCGGTTGAGTCGGTGTAGCCGGTCGCGTATACAGCGGTGTCCATCGAAGCGCAGACGAACGCGCTTTCGACCGGCATGTAGTTGAAGCTATTGTGCACCGTCACGTGTATCTGCTGGGAATCGGGGAGAATGTCGGCGGGATGCGAGACGGTAAGGATTTTCGGCGTGGCGGTCCAGATGCCGAGGTCCGGGTCGCCGAGCAGGCTGAACCCACGGTAGTCGCTGGTATCTGTAGGGAATTCGACGTAGAGTCGGTGTTTTGCCCGAAGCACGGTCTTACCGAGCTTCCAGATGTTCTCGGAGAACAGGCCGTCGAAGAAGCCCCTGGCTATCGCGCCGCGCTGCCGGGCCACGTTGTCGGCGGGGTGGGTATTGCCGAAGAAAGCGACCCCGCCACGTAGGTTGGAAGTCGTACCGGCGCGCATCCACGAATCGCCGAGCATCGCCGGGTCCGACGGGATCAGGGTCATTGTCTGGCAGGTGATGGAACAGACAATCGGCAGCTTGTTGGTGGCGGTGAGATGGCCGGGCTGGACCTGGTCAAAGGGCGCGTACCATGTGTTCTGCGCACTGCCCCGGTAGAGCACGAAGCCCGTGCCCGCGTTGCACGAGTTCATGACACTGGTTGAGTTGTGGCCGTGGTAATAGGAGAGTGAGTCGCAGTGGACAAACCCGGCGGCTGCGGCTTTCTGTGCGGCGTTACGGATGTTGTTCCAGTAGAGCGTGTCGTCCGAGCTGCCGGTTTCGCGGACGATGGTGGTGAGCCTGCGCATCCAGAGGCTGTCGGTGAGGTCGGGCGTCTTTTCATACATCAGAGTTTTGGCGACCATGACGTCGAGTTGAGCCGTGGTCGCGGCCGGGAATCGGCCGACCGGGATCTCCATCTGGTAGTTGCCCGCTACGTCGCCGTAGATGTTGTCGGATGCGTATCCATTACCGTGCTGCCGCGGGTAGTATCGCGCCGGCAGATTGCTGGGCGAGCCGACAAGCAGTACGTACTCAGGCTGAACCGGGCCGGAGTTGTAGCACGAGTCCCGGATGAAGCTCTTCAGCTTGGCGGTGTCGTTCCCGATCGTCGACAGCTTGATGACCCTGGTGGAAAGGCCGGTCGCCTGCTTCCAATCAGCCAGCGGCAGAATCGAGTTGTACAGCGCGTCGGCGCAAATGATGACGTACTTGGCGTAGTTCGCGGCGTACGACAGGCCGACGGCAAAGACCAGAGCCAGAATCAGGAACTTCTTCAATTGGGCCTCCCGGGAAAGCGGCGTTCAATAAGCACATTGCCGGGCGTGGAACAGTGCTGCGGGTTAACCCCGCAGAGGTCCCGAGTGCCCGGCGAAACCGAAGCGTCCAATGCGCACCCGCTAGATTCTAGGTCGGCCGGGCTACCCGTGTCAAGCTATGCTCTTGACCGGAAAGCCGTTATACAGACAGCTACAGAGGCCGCTGAGGGCTCTGAGTCAGTCGGATGCGGACGTGTTTCGCAGTGTTGACCACGGCCCCGGTTGGCTGTAATCTATCAACTCCATGTCACCACTGAGTCCGCAGGCCGCTGTCAGCGCCGATGCCGGCGCGCGCGACGCCACGGCGCAGCCGGCCGCGAGCTGGTTCAATGCCGAGGGCTTCCTGGCCGGGCTCAAACGAGTCAGCGTTTTCTGCGGCGGGTTCGGGGCAGGCAAGACCGAGGTCGCGGTCAATTTCTGCTTACGGATGAGAGAGCTGGGACGCAGGGTCTCGATTGCCGACCTCGATATCGTGAACCTCTATTTCCGGAGCCGCGAGGTCAGGGAGCAGTTGCGCGGTCAGGGCATCGAGGTCATCGTTCCGGCGGGCGCGCTCGCCAATGCCGATTTGCCCATCATCATACCGGAGATTAGAGGAGCGATTGAAGGGCAAAGCTCGAATGAGGAAACCCGAATGACGATTGAAGCTCGAAGTACGAATGAGGCGAGGGGCGAGGTCCCCTTGGTTGTGCTCGACTTGGGTGGGGACCCGGCCGGCGCGAAGGTGATGGCGTCACTGGCCGGCGCCATGCGGCCGGAGGATTATTCGAGTTTCTTTGTGCTGAACTCGCGCCGCCCGTTTACGGCCACGGTTGAGGCGGCAAAGCGGATGATGGACGGAATCAGCGCCGCGGCGGGAATCAGGGTGGAACGGATTGTGGTGAATTCACATCTGATTGATGAAACGACGCCGGCCGTCATCGAAGAGGGGATTGCGCTGGGCGAAGGACTTGCTCGTGCGACCGGCGCCCGGATTGCGTTCGTGGCGGTCCAGCGCGACATGCTCGAACGGTTCGACGCGGACAAGTGCGGCCACCCGGTGATGGTCCTCGACCGGCTGATGCTGAAGCCGTGGGAACCGTCGAACTGGCTGGGGAAGTACCGGATTGGCAATGACGAAGTTGTGAATTAGGAATAGTGAATAGTGAAAGACGGATGGCGAACAGTGAGTTGTGAATGGTGGGTGGTGAAATCCGCCTTTCATAATTCTCTATTCACCATTCACTATTCTCCTAAAGGAGTATTATGGCCAAGGTCTTCAAGGTAACAATCGACAAGAACCGATGCAAAGGCTGTGGGCTTTGCCCGAACGCCTGCCCGAAGCAGGTGCTGGCAATGTCCAAGGAGATAAACGACAAGGGCTATTTCTACTCCCAGGTCGTGGACCAGGCTGCCTGCATCGGTTGCCGCTTCTGCGCGTTCATGTGCCCGGACGTGGCAATCACCATCGAGCAGGAAGAAGCGGCATGAAGAGAATGACGAATTGTGAATGTCGAATGGCGAATTACACGACGGCCCGGAGAGGAGCAGGTTGATGGAAAAAGTACTGATGAAGGGCAACGAGGCGATTGCCGAGTCGGCAATCCGGGCCGGCGGGTTGGTCTATTTTTGCTACCCGCTTACTCCGCAGTCCGAGGTGGCCGAATACCTTGCCCGCCGGATGCCCGAGGTCGGCGGCGCGTATCTGCAGGCCGAGAGCGAGGTCGCGGTCGCGAACATGGTATACGGCGCGGCCGGTGCCGGGGCGCGGGCGTGGACGACGTCGTCCAGTCCGGGCATCAGCCTGATGATGGAGGGAATCAGTTACATCGCTGGGTCCGAGTTGCCGGCCGTGTTCGTCAACATCGTGCGGGCCGGTCCGGGCCTCGGCGGCATCCTGCCGTCGCAGGGCGACTACTTTCAGGCCGTGAAGGGCGGCGGGCACGGCGATTACCGTTGCCTGGTACTTGCGCCTTCGTCGGTGCAGGAGGCGGTGGACATGATGCCGCTCGCCTTCGACCGGGCCGACCGGTACCGCAACCCGGTGATGGTCGTGGGTGACGGCATGATCGGCCAGATGATGGAGCCGGTCGAGTTCAAGGAATGGAACTTCCCGCCGCTGCCGCCCAAGGATTGGGCGACGACCGGCGCCAAGGGCCGGAAGCCGAACATCGTGAATTCACTCTACCTGAACCCGGCGATCGAGGAGGAGCTCAACGTCAGGCTGGCGGCGAAGTACGAGAAGATGCGGCGCGAGGAGGTGCGGTTCGAGGAGTACAACACCGACAAGCCGTACCGGGTCCTGCTCGTGGCCTACGGCACGACCGCCCGCATCTGTAAGACCGCGATCGCCCAACTGGCTGCGCAGGGCATCACCGCGGCCCTGCTGCGTCCCATATCCTTGTTCCCGTTCCCCGACGCCAAGGTGCTGGAGCTCGGGCGCAAGGCCGAGTTCCTGCTGTCGGTTGAGATGTCGATGGGCCAGATGGTCGAAGACGTGCACAGCGCGATGGGGCATGAGAAGCCGGTCCACTTCTTCGGACGGTCCGGCGGCATTGTGCCGTCGCCGGAGGAAGTAGTCACCGCGGTCAAGGCAAGGCTGGAAGGAGGCAAGTCGTGAAGACTCTGTTCAAGCGACCCGAATCGCTGACCGACGTGGCCACTCACTACTGCCCGGGCTGTACCCACGGCATCGCCCATCGGCTCATTGCCGAGGTCATCGACGAGCTGGGCCTACGCGAGCGGACCGTGGGTATCGCGCCGGTCGGGTGCTCGGTGCTGGCGTTCAACTACTTCAACATGGACTTCCAGCAGGCGGCGCACGGGCGAGCCCCGGCCCTGGCCACCGGCATCAAGCGGGCGCGGCCCGACCTCATCTGCTTCACCTACCAGGGCGATGGCGACCTCGCCTCAATCGGCATGGCCGAGATAATCCACGCGGCCAACCGGGGAGAGAAGTTCACCGTCGTCTTCATAAACAACGCGGTCTACGGCATGACCGGCGGCCAGATGGCGCCGACTACGATGCCGGGACAGGTAACCACAACCAGCCCCAAGGGACGCGACGTCAACGACGTCGGCTACCCGATCCGGATGTGCGAGTTGCTGGCCAGCCTGCGTACGCCCGGCTTCATCGAGCGGGTGGCGGTCCACACGCCGCAGCAGGTGGTGAAAACAAGACGGATACTTAAGACCGCCTTCGAGCTGCAGCGGGACAACAAGTGCTTCACCTTCGTGGAAGTGCTCTCCACCTGTCCGACCAACTGGGGCATGACTCCGTTCGACGCAACCAAGTGGTTGCAGGAGCACATGGTGCCTTACTACCCCCTACAGAACTTCAAGAAGTTCGAGGATGAGGAGAGCACCAAGCCTCAGGCTTCAAGCTCCAAGCCGGAAGGGGGAACCAATGCAGGTTGAAGCGGTATTTGCCGGGTTCGGCGGCCAGGGCGTGATGCTGGCGGGCAAGCTCCTCGCCGAGGTCGGCATGAGCCTTGGCAAGGAAGTCGTCTGGCTGCCGTCGTACGGGCCGGAGATGCGCGGCGGCACGGCCAACTGCACGGTCATCATCGCCGACGAACCGATTGCGTCGCCGATTGTCTCGAACCCCCGTGACGCCGTGGTGATGAACCGGCCCTCGCTTGAGCGGTTCTGTCCGACCCAGCGCGCCGGCGGATTCGCGGTGGTCAACACATCGCTCATCAACGTCCGGCCGGACCGGAAGGACGTCACGTTGGTTGAAGTGCCGGCCAACCAGATCGCCATCGACGCGGGCACGGGCAAGGCCGCTAACATGGTCATGCTTGGGGCCTACGTCGGCGCGACCGGCATCGTGCCGTTTGACGCAGTGGTCGAGATGACCAAGCACCAATTCGCGAGGAAGGCCAAGCTGATACCGGTGAACGTCAAGTGTCTGGAAGAAGGATTCCGAATCGGGAAGGCCGGGGCCAAGGGTTAAGGGATAGGGGCCAGGCATCAGGGGATGGGGAAGACGGTTGTGAAGGTTCTTGCGTGGATGCTGATCCTGGTAGGTACGTCACTTGCCCAGGTCAGCTTTGTGTCCGCGGCCGACGCGGTGCGGCCGTCGCTCGTCAGTATCATTACCGACAAGGTCGGTCCGGCCGCGGCGGCTGATTCGAGCGGTCCGGTCCAGACCGCGGCGCTCGGTAGCGGGTTCGTGTTCGATACGCTCGGACACATACTGACCTGCAACCACGTCGTTGCCAACTACGACGGCGTCACGGTCAAGTTCTCGGATGACAAGGTGTACGACGGCAGGGAGGTGGTTGTCGTCGGCCTCGACCCGGTCACCGACATAGCTGTCATCCGGGTGAAGGCGAAGCGCGAGTTCGTGCCGGTGCTGCTCGGCAATTCCGACGACCTGGAGGTCGGTCAGCCGGTCATGGCCATGGGCAGCCCGTTCGGGCTTGAAGGTACGGCTACCGCGGGCATTGTGAGTGCCTTGTCGCGCTGGGGTCAGCCCAAGTCATCCGGCCCGGACTTCCAGGATTTCATCCAGACCGACGCGCTCGTAAACCCGGGCAACTCGGGCGGCCCGCTCGTTGACGTACGGGGACGAGTGGTTGGGGTCAGTAGTTTCATCCGCACGACTCGCACCGGTCCGACCGGCATCGGGTTCGCGACGCCCATCAATCTGGCGAGTTCGGTGGCCGACCAGCTCATCAGGAACGGCCGGGTGATACGCGGCTTCCTCGGTATCTCCACCCAGCCGATAACCGAAGGTATCCGGCAGGCGCTGGGCCTGCGATCGCGCGACGGCGTGCTGGTCTCGTCCGTGGACCCGGGCCAGCCCGGGGCGCGGGCCGGAATCCTGCCCGGCGACGCCGTCGTAACGCTCGACGGCCGGGCGATTCCGGACGCGCGATGGTTCCAGAGCGAAGTCGCCGGCCGCCCGCCGGGAAGCGCGGTAAAGCTCGCGCTGCTGCGCAAGGGCGCGCCCATGGCGGTCGTGGCCACGCTCGGAGTCTGGCCCACGGTTGCAGCGAGCCCGGCCCAGGCTCCTAAGCCCGCTACCTGGCTGGGACTGACGGTCCGCAGCCTGACCGGGACCGACCGCTCCCGCACCGGGCTTGATAGCGGAGTCGGAGTCGAGGCGGTCGAGACGGGCGGGGCCGCGGCCCGGGCCGGCGTCCGCCCCGGTGATGTCATTCCCGAAGTCAATCTCGCCCCGGTACACTCACTGACCGACTTCGGGCAGATCGAAATGACCATGGCCGGCTCAAGCCGGCCCCTGCTGCTTCGCGTGTTCCGTGGACACCAGGTGTTCTATACGGCGGTCGAGCCGTAGCCCGCGCCCGCAGCCGCAAATTCAGTAGTCTCCTTCCGCCGGCTGGCAGCGAGACTGCCCTACGGCAGACGACTCTCCGATATACTCCTAGTGGATTCGACTCGGGGTCCAGGTCTGGCCCGCGTCGCTGGTGGAGAGGAGCGTGCGCTCGTCTCCGGAGATGATACCGGCCCGGCCGTCGGCAAAGAAGCGGATGCTGAAGAGGTCGGCGCTGGTGCCCACGTTCAACCGCTCCCAGGTCTCGCCGCCGTCGGATGTGTGGAGCAGCGTTCCCTGCGCCCCGACGACGAAGCCCTCCATGGTGTCTCGCCGGAAGTCGAGCGAGAAGAGGGCAGGAGGAGCGAAGCCGAACTGCAATGGCCGCCAGACTTCACCGCCGTCGGGCGTGAACAGGATCCCGGCATTGGCGGTGGTGGCAAACCCGACCGAGTCGCCGTTCGGGAAGAAGACCGCGGTGATGTTGGTCGAGGGCATCACGCCCTGGAGGTTGCCATGCTGCGAGAACCAGATATTGCCGTTGGTCGTGGTCTTGAGAATCGTGCCGTTCGGGCCGACCGCGTACCCGGTCATCTCGTCCGATGGGAAGTCCATATCCATGATCTTCTGGTCGGTCGAGGTGACGAGTTTCACCCAGGTTTCTCCCGCGTCAGCCGTGCGCAGGACCGTGCCCGCGTCGCCCGCGACAAAGCCCGTCTGTGGGCTGAGTCGGAACTTGATGACGCGCAGGTCTATGTGGACGTCGGTCGGCAGCGGACGCCAGGTCTTGCCGCCGTCTTCCGTCTTGATGACCGTACCGCTGTCGCCGCAGGCATAGCCGATTGTGCCATGGCCCGGGAAGCATGTCGTGTACAGGTTGCCGCGGTGCGGGACCACGATGTGACGCCAGGTGTTGCCGCCGTCCTCGGACGCGAGCACGAGGCCCGAGTCTCCGACCGCGTAGGCGAGAAGCGTATCTTCAATGGTGAATACGGAGTTGATGCGGTTTGCCATGTGTACCTCTGCTGCAATCTTGCCTCAAAAGCGGCGGATGTCAAGCGTTAATGTGCGGGCGGTCGTTGACATTGGGAGGTTTTCGGGTAGAACTTCAGGCACGTGATTGCCGCTCTCTTCGTCAGTCTCCGACCCAGGCAGTGGAGCAAGAACCTGCTCGTGTTCGCCGGCCTGGTATTTTCCCGCAACCTGTTTGACCCGGCTGACTTCCTCCGCTCGCTGGTCGGGTTCGTTGCGTTCTGCCTGCTCTCCAGCGCGGTCTACCTCATAAACGACCTGGCGGACCTGGAAAGCGACCGGCTCCACCCGCTGAAGCGGTTCCGGCCGATAGCGTCGGGTCGGTTGAAGCCGGGTCCGGCCAAGATCGCGGCCGTGGTCGCGGCGGCGCTGGCACTGGCCGGCGGCTGGGCGCTCGACTGGCGGTTCGGTGTCGTCGGTCTTACCTATTTCCTGATGCAACTGGGGTATTCGTTCGGTCTGAAGCGGATAGTCGTGCTGGACGTGATGACGGTCGCGGCCGGGTTCGCCCTGCGCGCAGTCGCCGGTACGGTCCTTGTCCACGTCACGATCTCGTCATGGCTCTTTGTCTGCACCATCCTCGGCGCGCTCTTCATCGCGCTGGCCAAGCGCAGGCACGAGTTGCTCTTTCTCGAAAACGGCGGGGCTGCGCACCGGGCCGTGCTGGAGAAATACTCGGAACCCCTGCTCGACCAGATGATGGCGGTCGCGACCTCGTCGACGGTGATTGCCTACTGCCTGTACACGATTGCTCCAGAGACTGTGGCGAAGTTCGGCACCAACAACCTGATGCTGACCGTGCCGTTCGTGCTGTACGGCGTCTATCGCTACCTGTACCTGGTGTACCGGAAGGAGATGGGCGGCGCGCCGGAGAAAGTGCTGCTTACCGACGTGCCGTTGATGGTGGACGGGTTACTCTGGGCCGCGAGTGTGGTCGCGGTTCTCTACCTGAAATTCTGACAGGGGACTGTCCCCGAATGGGGACTGTCCCCAGTGCCCTATCCCCGTGCGGGGACACCCGCCACCGGCACGCACTCGGCAAGCCTGGCCTTGCCGCACGCGGCCTTGTCGCCGAACGGGCCCTTGCGGATGGCGCAGAGTTCGGACTGCGACTCGGCGAGGATACGCTCGGCTTCAGGACTCGGGCCGAGCACCTGCATCGCGGCATGGGCACCGGCAACCCGGCCCTCAAGCATCGCGGTTGAGGCTTCTTCGATGCCGGACACGTCGCCCGCAAGATAGACTTGGCAAATGCTGGTCTGCATGTTCTCGTCGTGCCATGCGACGTGGCCGCCCAGTTCGGGCACGTAGACCATGTTGCACCCGGACTGCCAGAGCAGTTCGGACAGCGGCGTGAGGCCCACAGCAAGGCAGATGGTATCAACGTTCAGTTTCTTCGCCGTGCGGGCAACCGGCTTGAAGTCCTCGCCGACACGGCAGATGACCGCGCCTTCGACCTGCTCTTTCCCAAGCGCGGACAGTACTGTATGTGAGGTGAGAATCGGCACGCCGAGGCGCGCGAGCTTGGCAGCGTGGACGTGGTACCCGCCGATTTTGGGCAGGGCCTCAACCACCGCGGCGACCTCGATGCCGGCCTGGATGAGTTGATACGAGACAATAAGGCCGATGTTGCCGGACCCGACCATCAAGACCCGGGCGCCGGGTTTGACCCCGTAGACGTTCATCAGGGTCTGTACCGCGCCGGCACCGTACACGCCCGGCAGGTCATTGTTCTGGAACAGGACGTTGTTCTCAGCCGCGCCGGTCGCCACGATTAGACACTTGAACCCGAGCTTGAAGAACCGCTCGCGGTTCGCCAGCCCCAGCATTCGGCCGCCGTACAGACCTACGACCGATGTGCCGCGCAGGACCTCGGCGGGCAAGACGCCCAGTTCCGCCTCCAGCGTCGTTGCGATGTCCATGCCGCGCGTGCCGCAGTAATGGCGCTTGGACCCGAAGAACTTATGGGTCTGTTTGACCAATTGGCCTCCGAGTCGATCGTTGTCGTCAATCAGGACGACTTTGACGCCAAGCCCTGACGCGGTGATTGCGGCACAGAGCCCGGCCGGGCCGCCGCCGGCAATCGCGAGGTCGGTGGTATTCACCATGGGCTCAGGAATAGTGAATTGTGAGTAGTGAATAGTGAAAGGCGGATTCGGGTTTCACTATTACTAATTCTCTATTCACTATTCTCCTCGCAGCCTTCCCCGCCCGCTCTGGCGTTCGACCTTCACGCCTTCGCGCAGCGGTTCCATGCAGACCATGGTGTTAGGTTTGCCGTCAACGACCATCAGGCACGAGGCGCACTTGCCCACCGCGCAGAAGAAGCCGCGGGGCCGGCCGGTCTTCTCGGCGTGGCGGAAGAGCCGGATGCCGTTGGCCGCAAGTGCGGCGGCGATGGTCTCGCCCTTACGGCCGGTCATCGACCGACCTTCAAAGAAGAAGCCGATCGGGCCTGAGTTCTCGAATGTCAGAATCGGATGCTGGTCAATCCGGCGGCCTTTCGTCAACTGCGAACGTCGAACGCCAAACGGCGAACTCGGGACTTTGGACTTTCGACTTTCGACTTTGGACTTTGCCTTATAGGTTCTTGCGTGCATATTCTACCGCGTTCTGGAATATCGCGATGCCGTGCGGGGTCGCCACTTGTTCCCGCTGCCAGCGCGGATGCTGCTCGCGGCGGATGAACCGCTCGGGATGGGGCATCAATCCGAAGATGCGGCCGGTCGGGTCGCAGATGCCGGCGATGTCGTCTTCGGAGCCGTTCGGGTTACTGGGGAACGTTGGCGGCTCACCGCTCAGAGTCGTGTAGCGGAGGCAGACCTGGCGGCTCTCGTTGAGCCGGCTGAGTACCTGGGCCGAGCCGGCCAGGAACTTGCCTTCGGCGTGCGCCACCGGTAGGTATATGGGCGATTCGATGTTGCGGGTGAAGATGCCGGGCGAATCCTCGACCCTGAGATAGACCCAGCGGTCTTCGTACCGGCCCGAGTCGTTGGTGTCGAGGGTCACGGTCTGCGGTTCGAACGGCTGGTCAAACGCAGGTAGGAGCCCGCACTTCACCAGTACCTGAAACCCGTTGCAGATGCCGAGCACGAGCTTGCCGCCGGCGATGAACTGCTCGATCTGGTCGCGAAGGAAGTGCTTCAGTTCGTTGGCGAAGATCCGACCCGAGGCGACGTAGTCGCCGTAGGAGAAGCCGCCCGGCACGAGCAGGATTTGGAAGTCGCTGAGCTTCCGTTCGCCGGAGCGGAACCGGTTGACGTGGACGACCTCGGATACCGCGCCGACCAGTTCAAAGGCATAGGCCGATTCCTGGTCGCAGTTGGTTCCGGCGGCGAAGAGAATACAGGCTTTGACCACGGGTGGTGAGGATAGCCGGCAGAGTCCGTCTGTCAAGCAGCGAAACGGTCGCCCGGACCGCTGCGCTTGACACCGGGACGAACGCTGCTAGAACTTTCGGTGCGCATGAGAAGCAGACTGCGATGGTCGAGCTTGCTGGCCTTGGCCGGTCTTGTGGGTGCGGTCGGGTGCGGGTCGGTGGTGAGACCGGCCGGCGGAAATGGGAGTGCGGACATGGTGGTGCGGGACTTCTGCCGGAAGTTCGGCCACCAGCAAGGTCTCGGTATCCTGAGCCTGTTCGCGGACAGCGCCCGGTTCGACCTCGAGGGACTGGGCGTTAGCTTTGTCGGGCGGGAGGGGCTCGCGCGGCTGGCCGACTATGCGGTGGCCGCGCACTCACGACTGGCGGTACGGGATTTCGAAGTGAGGCAGGACACGGTCCGGTGTCGGATCGAGGAGACCAATAGCTGGCTTGGGCTGCTCGGAGCGAAGCGTGCCTCTTACGACGGCTGGTTCCTGGTGTCAGGGACGAAGATCCTGCAGGCGCGAATCGGCCTGACGCCGGAGAGCAGCGACGAACTGGGCGGCAGGCTGGCGGGTTTCGTGGTGTGGCTCTCGACCGAAGACCCCAGGTCTCTGCAGCGGCTGTTCCCCGGGGGCAGACCCGCGTACGACAGCGGGGTCGTGTCGGAGTTGATTGCCCGGCTGCGGCAGTGGCGGTCGCGGGCTCGGTAGCAACCCGCGGGCAACCCGCCTGTTGACTTTGACCCCCTGTAACCTACAATTCCGTAATGAAAGTCGGCGTTCCCAGGGCTCTCTTGTACTACCGGTATGGCCGGTTCTGGGAGGAATTTCTCACCGGTCTCGGCGCTGAGGTCGTGGTCAGCCGCCGGACCGACAAGGTCCTGCTGCAGAACGGCCTCGGCCATGTTTCGAGCGAGGTGTGCCTGCCCATCAAGATAATGGCCGGACACCTGGAGCAGCTCGCCGGGCAGGTCGATGTAATCTTTCTGCCCCGGCTGCTCTGGCTTGAGGACAAGCTGTACGCGTGCCCGAAGATGATCGGCATCGTGGACATTGCCCGGATGATGTTCGACGGCCGCGTCCCACTCGTCGCCCCGAAGATCCGGGGCAGCCTGTGGTTGCCGCATTTCCTCGCCGGCATGGAACTATGCCACGACCCGGTACGGGTGGTGCGTGCCCTGGCCCGGGCCCGCCGGTTCTTGCCCGCCCACGACCGGGTCCCGGATTTCCCGGCAGGCGAGAAGCGGGTTGCTTTGATTGGCCACTTCTACAACCTCGAGGACGATTTCATATCGAGGCCGATGGTTGACACCTTCACCGAACATGGCTACCGAATCTGCACCAAGGACGAACTCCCCGGGAGCGTGCTGCGCAGCCGGCAGGGCTTCGCGCGGAAGATCCGCTGGGTGTACGAGCGCGAGCTGTACAACGCGTTCCGGTTCCTCGTCGACAAGGTCACCGGTGTCTGTGTGATTGTCTCGATGGGGTGCGGGCCGGACTCGCTGGTGGCCGAGTTCATGCGCGAGGAGGCGCAGCAGCAGGACGTCCCGTTCCTGCAACTGGTGATTGACGAGCACAGCGGCACGGCCGGAATCGTAACCCGGGTCGAGGCATTTCTCGAATTGGCTGAGCGGAGGCGGGCAAAGGCATTTGAGATTGCAGATTGCAGATTGGCGGGCAGGGGAAAGCGGCCTGACCCGTCTGCCCGCGAATGAAAGCATCGTTTCCCAATCTCGGCTATGACACTTACGCGCTAAAGACGTTCATCGAGGACCTTGGGGCTGAGGTAATCCTGGCCCCGCCTAACTCGCGGCGGACAATCGAACTGGGGGCGATGCATTCGCCGGAGCTGATATGCATGCCTTACAAGATAACCCTTGGGAACATGCTGGAAGCGCTGGAACTCGGGGCGGACACTTTGTTCATGGCCGCGGGCGCGCGCAAGTGCCGGTTCGGGTATTATCACTACCTGCACGAGCGGGCGTTGAAGAGCCTCGGCAAGGAGTGCCGGTTCATCCCGATAACCCAATACTCGCCGCTGGAGTTCGTCTTCAAGGTGATGCCCGACATATTCGGGGTGTCGCCGGTGCGGGTGGTGCGCGCGGTCGCGAAGATGCTTACCAAGAGCCGCCTGACCCAGGAGTTTCGCCAGTACCTGAACCGGAAGCGGGCGATTGACTTTGACGGGGCGGAGAGCGTGAAGCCGAAGGCGCTGGCAGTCATCGAGCGTGCGCACACGCTCAGGCAGATTGAATCGGCACGCGGCGAGGTCAGGCGGTTGTTCAACCTGAATGGGACCGAGCCGCAGATTCGGCTGGGGCTGGTGGGCGAAATCTACTTCATGATTGAGCAGTTCGCCAGCCAGGAGATAGAGAAGGAGCTGGGGAAGATGGGTGCCGAGGTCGTGTTCGAGCGAAGCCTGTACCGGCACATCCGGCACCTGCTGTTCTCGGACCCGGCGTTCGTGCGCTCCGAGCGCCTGGCGCACCGGTACCTTGAAGAGTCACCCGGCGGTGAGGCGATTCGCACGGTGGGAGAGGCGGTCTATTTCCAGCAGCAGGGGCTGGACGGCATCGTGCATATCTTCCCGTTCACCTGTATGCCGGAGAACATCGCGCTTGAAGCCCTGCAGAAGCTGTCCGAGGAGACCGGCATACCGGTCTTGTCACTTTCTTTTGATGAGCACACGTCGCGGACCGGGCTGCTTACCCGGCTGGAGGCGTTTGTGGACCTGGTGAAGAGGAGAAAGCTTGGTCGAAGGCTACATCGGAATTGACGTCGGCTCGATTTCAACCAAGGGCGTGGTCGTGGACCGCGAGTTCAACGTGCTGGCCAGCCAGTATCTGCGAACCATGGGCAACCCGATCGATTCCATCCGCCGGCTGCTCGCCGAACTGGGCGCTCAGGTTGGCTCGGGCATAAAGGTACTCGGAGCGGGCACTACGGGTTCGGCGCGCAGGCTGGCCGGCGTGATGGTGCAGGCCGACATCGTGAAGAACGAGATTATCACCCACGCGGTCGCCGCCAGTCACTTCCATCCCGAGGTCCGGACAGTCATCGAAATCGGGGGCCAGGACTCGAAGATAATCATCCTCCGCGACGCCATCCCGGTCGACTTCGCGATGAATACGGTCTGCGCGGCCGGGACCGGCAGCTTTCTTGACCACCAGGCGACCAGGCTGGGCCGGCCGATTGAGGATTTCGGCGCGCTGGCCCTGCAGGCCAAGACCCGCGTCAACATCGCGGGCCGGTGTACGGTCTTTGCTGAGAGCGACATGATTCACAAGGCCCAGCTCGGTATCTCGACCGAGGATATCGTGGCCGGGCTCTGCGATGCGATTGTCCGGAACTACATGAACACCGTGGCCAAGGGCAAGGAGATTCACCCGCTGATTCTGTTTCAGGGCGGGGTCGCTGCCAACGTCGGTGTCAAGAAGGCGTTTGAGCTGATGCTCGGGCACGACGTCCTCGTGCCGGAGCATTTCCTGGTCATGGGAGCGATCGGAGCCGCGATTGTCGCCTCAGAGGAGACCGACGGCAAGGGAACTCGGTTCGCCGGCTTCGAAACCGCTGACACGGCGTTCGAGACCAGGGCATTTGAGTGCGAGGGCTGCCCGAACCGGTGCGAGGTTATTGAGACCCTGCGGGAGTTGAAGGTCATCGACCGGTACGGCGACCGGTGCGGGAAATGGTCGAAGCTCTAGGAAATAGTGAATAGTGAGTAGTGAATGGGGAAAAGGGAAGCGGGACGGAACGGAATGCGGAGGCACAGGATGAGTTGCCTGGCTGTGCTGGCGCTGCTAACGTGCGCACAGCCAAAGGAGGTCGCGATGGCAAGACAACCGGCGGTCGCAGGGCAGTTCTACCCGGGCGACGCGAAGACCCTGACCACGATGGTTGACTCGATGCTGGCCGGTGCTGAGGTGCCGGCGATCTCAGGCAGGCTGGTTGGCATCCAGGTCCCGCATGCGGGCTATCCCTTCTCGGGCCCGACCGCGGCACACGCCTTCAAGCTGCTGCAGGCTTGGGGACAGTCCCCAGGGCCCGGGTCAGACACCGGGAACCGTTCCCTTTCGGTCGTGATGCTCGGCACCAGCCATCACGTCATGCTGGATAAGGCCGCGGTGTATTCCAGCGGGTCATGGCACACACCGCTCGGCGACGTGGCGATTGACGGACAACTGGCCAAAGCGATTCTGGCGCAGGACAAGTTCCTTGCCGACATGCCTGAAGCGCACGCGCGGGAACACTCGATCGAGGTGGAGGTGCCGTTCCTGCAGCGGGTGCTGGGCAGCTTCAAGATTGTCCCGATCATGCTCCTCCAGCCGTCCTTTGAGCAGTGCGAGCGGGTCGGCAAGGCCATTGCTAAAGCGGCCAAGGGAAAGAAGGTATTGCTGCTCGCCTCTTCCGACCTGTATCACGGGGATTCGTACGAAGACGCCAACCGAATCGATGGCGTCACGGTCGGGCTGATGGCGAAGTTCGACCCGCAAGCGTTCCACACTGCGTATGAACGAAACGAAGCCCAGGCGTGCGGGGGAAATGCCATTACCGCCATGATGGTTGCCGCCCGTGAGATGGGCGCCGATACGGCGGTCGTGCTGGCGCAGACAAACTCGAACGACGTAACTGGCGAGCGGGGCGGGTACTGCGTCGGATACAGTGCGGTCGCGTTCGTGGCATCAGGGAAGAAGAGCGAGGAGTCGTCAGACCTGACCGAGACGGAACAGAAGAGCCTGCTCAGGATTGCCCGGAGCACGCTTGAGAGTCACATCCGCAGCGGCAAGACTCCGGATGCGAAGCCGCTGACGCCGAAGCTGGCCGAGAAGCGCGGCGCGTTCGTGACCCTGCAGGAGCACGGCGAGCTGCGTGGGTGCATCGGGTACGTTGAAGCGGTGAAGCCGCTGTACCAGGCCGTGAGCGACATGGCCGTCGCCGCCTCGACCGAGGACCCGCGGTTTCCCCCGGTGCGGGTCGAAGAGCTGGACAGCATCGAGATCGAGATAACCGTCTTGAGCCCGCTGCGGCCCCTGCCGAGTCCGGATTCGGTCATCGTGGGCAAGCACGGCCTGGTCATCCGCAAGGGGTTTCGTTCCGGTCTGCTCCTGCCGCAGGTGCCGGTCGAGCAGGGCTGGAACCGCGAGCAGTTCCTCACGCACACCTGCCTGAAGGCAGGGTTGCCGCCGAATTCCTACAAGGACAAGGACGCGCAGCTCTCCTGCTTCACCGGACAGGTCTTCGGGGAGAAAGAGCTGGGGCGACAGCAGTAGACGGCGGCCAAGGGTCGGGGGTCAGGGGCCTGGGGTCAGGGGGCGGGCGGCTCGATGCCGGCGACGTCCACAACCGAAACAAACACGCGTGACAGGGTCTGTTCACAGCCCGGGGCCACGTTGCAGCGGAGCACTATGTTGATTCTGCTGCCATCCAGGGCGCGGTTGACCCCGACGCTTCCGAAGACCGTCAATCCCCGGGCGAGCGCGACCAACTCGTCCCGGAACATCGCGTACGACTCCTCATCGAACACGTTCACAAGGTTGGCGAGCAGCTCCTCCTTGTCCTTTGCCTTGTAGAGCCGGACAGTCGCACGGTTCACATCGAGGATTCGCACCAGCGCCGCACAGCGGCGGACCTCCTCCGGGTGCTCGTTGAAATGCCCCGCGAGGTCGGTCACGCCCGTCCCGCGCAGCTCATCGAAGCGCTGTTTGACCGCGGAGAAGTCCTCTTCCCATAGCGAGACGGGCGAGCTCTGGAACAGCGCCCGGTAGCGTTCGCGGCTCTCCTCGATTTCGAGTTCGGCCTGCTTCCGTTCCGAGATGTCGCGCACGATGACCAGGTCGGCCGGCTGCCCGCGCCAGACGGTCCTGGCCCCGGTGATCTCCACCATCAGGCGCGTTCCGTCCCGGCGCACCAGGTTCACCTCGTACTGTGAAGGGACGTTTTCCCCGCTGAGCCGCCGTGTCAGCCGGTCGGCAAGCACCGGCCGGTCAGCCGCGTCGACAAAATCCCGGAGATTGGTGCTGCCTACCTGTTCCAGCGGCACCCCGAACATCCCGGCCGCGCGTCGATTGGCAAAGACGTGCGTGCCGTTTTCGTCGGCAATCAGGATGCCGTCGTGGGCGTTTTCGGCGAGGGCCCGGAAGCTCTCTTCGCTCTGCCGGAGCGCGTCCTCGGTGGCGCGTCGCTGCAGGGCGATGGCGGCCTGGCGGACGAAGGTCTCGACCGCGGCGGGAGCGGCGATGACCTCGCCGGCGCGCATCACGATGGTGGCATTGCCGTACAAGGCGTCTTTCCAGACGAAGCCGATGGAGTAGGCGACGCCGATGCCGAGCAGCTTCTCGAGCGAATCGCACGCCGCCCTCGGAATGGTGCCGAATGACAGGGCGTACATGCCGCCGCTGATCTCCGTGAGCCGGCCCGTAGCGAATGTCGTCTCGGCTTCGTCGGTCAGCGAGTAAGTCATGTCGGCCAGATTGCGACCGGTGAGTGCGGCTGCCTTCTCGGCAAACCGGCCCAGTCCGACCACAGCCCGGGTACGTATGACACGGTTCACGGGTTCGTAGGCATTGATGAAGACGAGCAACGCGCCGACCAGTTCCTTGAGCCGCTCCGCGACGAAGAGGTAGACGTCCTTTCCCGGCGCCAACTCAACCAGTTCGAGCGCGGTGCGTGACAGGAACGCCATCTGGCGTACGTGCCGGGCGTCGCGCTCCTCGGCAAGCCGGCGCTCGCTGATGTCGCGGACTATCACCATGTCCGCGGGTTTACCCTCGAAGCTGATGATGCCGGCGTTCAGCTCGACATGAAGGGTCGCGCCGTTTCTGAGCAAGAGCACGGTCTGATAGGTTGAGGGGACCGGTTCGCCGGCTATCCGGCGGCGGTAACGCTCGGTAATCCGGGGGAGTTCGGACGGCGCGATGAAGCGGCTCATATCCGAGCCGATAATCTCGCCGGTGTCGTATCCGCTGAGTCGGGCGAGCCACGGGTTGGCGTACTTGATGATGCCGTTCTGGACTATGGCGATGCCGTCGTTTGCCCGCTCGACCAGGTTCCGGTACTTCTCTTCGCTCTCCTGGAGCGCGGCCTCGGCGTGTCTCCGCTTGGTGACGTCCTGGCCCATGATGACAATTGCCGAGACCGTGCCGTCCGGGTTCACAACCGGTCGGAAGACCAGCGAGAGGACCTTGCGTTCCCCGTCCCGGCACACAATCGGGGTCTCAATGTCCACGACCTCGCCGCCCTTTTCAAGGACGGGGAGGCCGGCACTCCTCAGGCGTTCGCGATAGACCGGGTCCGGATAGAGCTTTTCCCAGACCGTTCGGGTGCCGACGACCTCGTCACGGAGGTAGCCGCTGATGGTCTCGGCTGCCTTGTTCCAGACCAGCACCTGCATCTGCGTGTCGGTGACCATCATCCAGATGCTGGCGTTGTCGATGATGCTCTCGCGGAACTGGCTCAGATTGGAGAGCGCGGCGAGCGCCTGGTGGTGCTCGGTTACGTCATAGATGACCCCGTGCAGACTGACCGGTTTGCCGCCCGGGTCGCCGATGTTCCAGACCGTCTCGCGTACCCAGCAGACGTCGCCGTCCCTGCGTCGGATGCGGTACTCGCGCGTCACCGAGCAATCGGGGACTTCGCGCAGCCGGGCCGAGCCCGGCCGCAGGCCGGCCACGTCGTCCGGGTGAATCAGGTCGCGCCAGCGCACCCTGCCGGAGCGGAGGTCTTCCTCGGTGTAACCGGTGATGCTCTCGACCGCGCCGTGGATGAACTCAAGGGTGAAATCGAGGCCGGCGCGGAAGACAATGCCCTGGAAGTTCTGGACGAACGTCCGGTACTGCTCTTCGCTCACCTCCAGCAGTTCACGGGTGCGGGCCTGTTCGGTGATGTCGCGGAGCACCCAGACCGTGCCCGTCGGCCGGTTCCTCCGGTCCCGCATCACCCGGACCGACACGGAGAGCGGCAGCGAACGGCCGTCCTTCGTGCGGCCCTCGACCTGGACTGAAGCGAGTGAACCCTTGACGGCGGCCTGCTCAAGCGTCTTGTCGAAGACTACCGGCGGCGTGAAGAGAATCCGGCCCGGCATGCCGACGGCCTCCGTAGCGGAATAGCCGAATGTCTCGACGAACGCGGGGTTGGACGAGACCAGCCTGCCTTCCGGGTCGATGAGCAGTACCGAATTGAGCATCGTCGCCAGAATGTCATCAGCCGCAGTCTGAGGGGTCACCGACATCAGACCCTGGCGGGTCACACTGTAATACAGCCCGATGGCCAAGAGTAGACCAAAGAAACCGGTCAGTTCCGGGAACCTGATTGAAGTGAAGCCCGGCAGCACGACGTCAGTTACCGTGCCCAGTACCAGCGACACCGTAACCGTGGCGAGAATCAACCCGGACTGTGCCCGCTCGACCGCGTTCGTAGTCTGCCGACGGAATCTGACCAGGAGGAGAAACGCGGCGAGCATATAGAGGACGTAGTACGCGTAGAAACAGATGGGCCAGGCCTTCCACGGCCAGACCACGACCCAGCCGAACGAGTAATGCATGTTTTCGGGGAGAAAGCGGCCGGTCCAAAGCGCCCAAAGGAACACCACCGGGGGCAGGGCAAGGGCAAGCCATGTGGCCGGGTTGCGGAGCAGTCTCCGGTTGCGCGTGAGAACGAGTGTGAACAGGACGAACAGGCTGGCGAAACCGGCGCGGCCGATGCCGCCGACATTGGAGAAGAACTGCGCCTCTTCCAAAGGGATGTTCGGGCTGCCGTGGAAGACGTCGTCGAGACTCCAGAGTGCAAGGCTCAGGAGGAATGCGGCGCAAGTCCAGTTCAGCAGGGATTTTGGATTGCGGATGAGGACGAGGACGACGAGGTAGAGATAGGCCGCCAGCGCGACCGCGTAGAGAGTGGAAACGGGTGCCATCGCTTCTACTCCGGACCAAGCGGCCGCTTCGACCTCACGTCGGGCCGCCCTGGGTATTGACTTCTGACCTCGTCTGGGACATGACTTCTCCCGCGAACCATCGTGCTAAATTTAGTCCGGCGTCGGCCGCTGTCAAGTAAGAATCCTGGGCCGAAGAACAACGGTGAACGAGGACCATCCGCAGACTACTCAGACGTAGAAACCGCCAAGGACGCCAAGAACGCCAAGAGGCGAAGGGGAAAGGGGAAATGGCAAATGACGGGAAGGGACTGATGAACCGCCAAGAACGCCAAGAGGCGAAGGGGAAAGGGGAAATGGCAAATGACGGGAAGGGACTGATGAACCGCCAAGAACGCCAAGAGGCGAAGGGGAAAGGGGAAATGGCGAAGTGGGGAGAGGCACGTCGAGAGCGATGTCATTCCGACCGGAGCGAAGCGGAGTGGAGGAATCTCTCAGGAATCCGCAGATTACGCGGACGACGCAGATAGCCGGGCAGGCGAAGAGAGAACCACAGATGGACACGGATGGACACTGATGGCTCAGAGCCGGACGGAGAGGCTATCCACAGATCTCGCAGATTACGCAGATGTGTAAACCGCCAAGAACGCCAAGGGCCGGAGAGAACTAACCTCAGATTACTCCGATGGTCCGAAGTGCAGGCCACGAAAGCACGAAGAGGACGAGAAGAGAATATCCGCAGATTACGCAGATGTGGAAACCGCCAAGGTCGCCAAGAACGCCAAGGGCCGGAGAGAATCATCCACAGATTTCGCAGATTACGCAGATGGTCCGGGAGGCGAGCATCGTAGGCGCGAAGAGGACGAGAAGAGAATATCCGCAGATTACGCAGATGGCGCAGATTTCACTGCTACCTGCTAACTCCTAACTGCTAACTGCCTATCGCTGCAGCACGATGCGCGTGGTGGCGTGCTCTCCAGTAGCGTCGAGGCGGACGAAGTAAGCTCCCGAGGGCAAGGGTTGGCCGAAATCGTCCTCTCCGTCCCAAACGGTGCACGGTGTACGGTTCACGGTGAACGTCCGCACGCGGCAGCCTTGCGCATCGTAGATTCGGAGGGCGAAAGGCGAAAGGCGAGAGGCGAATGGCGTCAGATGGATGGTCGTCGTTCCCGTGGTCGGATTCGGTTCGCAGACTAGCGACACGGCCGGTGCGCGGGCCGGGCTTGCCTTCGGCTCCGCCACCGCGACAAAGCCCGACGAATCGGTCTTGATGAGATAGACGTCGTGAGAGCCTGCGCCGTAGGAACCCGTGACGCCAGCGACGACGTAGCCGCCATCTGAGACCTGCTGCACGGATTTGCCCCCCATCTCTCCCTCGGTGCCGCCATAGGTCCTCGTCCACAACGTGTCGCCGTCAGTATCGGTCTTGATGAGGTAGGCGTCGTAGTCTCCGGCCCCGAACGAACATGTGTAGCCGGCGATGACGTAGCCGCCGTCACTAGTCTGCTGGACCGAGTAGCCCCAGTCTTGGTCCGTGCCCCCGAACGTGCGTGTCCAGACTGTGTCGCCATCGGCATCGGTCCTAACGAGCAGAACGTCTATGTCGCCAGCGCCGAAGAAGTAACCGGCGATGACGTAGCCGCCGTCAGCGGTCTGCCGGACCGAGGAGCCCCCATAGTGGCCGCCGAGGGCCTTGGTCCATAGCGTGTCACCGAGTGCGTTGGTCTTCACGAGATAGACGTAACGAGAGCTTGAGCCAAAGGGGTAGGTGTAGCCGGCGACAATGTAGCCGCCGTCGGTCGTCTGCTGGACCGAATACCCTCGCTCCTCTTCCGTGCCACCAAACGTCCGGGTCCACTGTGTGTCCCCGTTGGCTTTGGTCTTGACAAGATAGACGTCCGCGTCGCCAGCGCCAAAGGAATACGTCGAGCCGGCAATGATGTAGCCGCCGTCTGAGGTCTCCTGGACTGACGCGGCCTCATCGTCGCCCGTTCCGCCATAGGTTCTGGTCCACAGGGTATCGCCGGAGGCATTGGTCTTGATGAGATAGACGTCGTAGTTCCCTACGCCGAAGGACGCGGTGACGCCAGCGATGACGTAGCCGCCGTCCGACGTCAGGTCGACCGAATGACCTTCGTCGTCGTCCGGACCGCCGTAGGTTCTCGTCCACAAGGTATCGCCGCAGGCATTGACTTTGATGAGGTAGACGTCGGTGCAACCTGCGCCGAATGACCAAGTCCATCCTGCGATTGCGTAGCAGCCGTCGGTGGTCTGCTGGACCGAGTAGCCTTCGTCCCAGCCCGTGCCGCCGTAGGTGCGTTGGAAGGTGATTTGGGCTGTCAGGGGAGAGGGCAAGAGGATTGCGGCCAATGCGGCCATGGCCAGTGCGGACGTGAGTCTGCTACGATACATAGCTGCCTCCTGTGGCGATTCGATGAACGGCCACGCCAGATATTATGACCGGGCCGGCGGATGTCAAGCGGTGGGTTCGGACGGCCGACAGCTTACGGTCTACGGCTCCTGGTTCATTATAATGAACCGCGTGGGGTGGGCAGCAGGCTGGATGTCGGAAGTGCAGACTCCTACACTATGAACTAGGAACTGGGGACTGTGAACTCGCGCCGTTGGCGCGACGGCAGGGGAGGGGGGCTTGCTGCGCCGGGGCGTGTCTGGTAGAATCCTGCTGCTGGGAGCGTTGCCAGCTTGCGGCCGAAACACACCTTCGTGATGACCGCCGGCGCGCTCCCGGCTTTGCCTTGACTCGCGTTGGAGGACGGCCGAGGCTTACGGTGTACGGTGTGCGGTTCACGAACTACGGTGCACGGTTCACGAACGGCGGATTCGGGATTCGGGTGAAGCGAAAGCGGTTACCGGTTCCGAAGGTCCCTAATAGGTGACTGTCCCTGATTCCCCCTCGTGTTCACGCAGCACCCGAGCCGCACTCGGGACTGACTGGGTTCGGATTCCACCGTGGCGTGCTCACTTACGAATCGCGGCCCGGCAGGCGGCTCCGGCGCTTGCGGGCGGGTTTGTCGGAGACGAAGGGCAGGACGCTTTGGGCGTTCCGGCGTTTGACCGGAGGAGATTCCAGTACGATGCGGCCGTCGTCGCGCGGCCCTTCGGCAATGGTCTTGCGCGTGAGGGTCGTGAGCTTCGCGCCCAGTCCCTCAAGGAACATGCCGATTGACTTGCGGTTGAAGCCGGTAATTCCCAGTTCATGCAGACTCGCGCCGGGAGGGTCCTCGACCGTGAAGACCGGCCAGCCTGCCTCTTTCACACGTTTGGCAAGCGCGTAGGTCTTGCTGCCTTTGGGTGCGTAGGGGATGAAGATGAAGTCGGCAAGGGCGCAGGCAATCCAGTTGCGCTCGACGACGTTCAGGCGCAGGCTGCGGCTGGTATTCGGCTCGACCAATGAGAGTACAAGCAACTCGTCCGCTTCGGCACGCCGGTAGAACTCCTTACGTTCCGGGAATTTGTCCATCGGCGGGTAGAATCGGTCAAGCAGGTAGGAATCAAGGGTCTCGTGCCCCAGGCCTTTGGCGGTGAAGAGCGTTACAGTATGGTTATAGCGCCAGAGTCCAAGTCGGAATATCTCGGTCTCCATTATCGAGTGCCAGCCGCCAACGTAATTCAGGTCGTACTCCCGGATGGTGAACAGCAACTGGTTCGCAGCCATCATGGCGATGCCGCCTATCGAGTCTGCGCACATTGAGGCAAGCGTAGGCCGGGCCAACAACTCCAAGGGGCCGTGATAGTAAAGCCGTGCCGGCGCTTCTGCTCCCAGCCGTTCGATGAGGCGCTTCGGGTAGCGCGAATCAGACCGCTCTAGGACTTGATATTCCACAGCTTCCTTACGGCCTCGTCTACCTGCCTCTCGATTTCATCGGTCGCCTTGTCTGCCTTCACCAGCGCGTGCGCCTCTTCGGAAAGCTCAGCCAGCCGCGCGTGCAGCTTGTTCTTGGCGTCGAACTTCGGGAACGCCACGTTCTCCATCACCGAAGGCGCGCCAAACCCGCGACCGGCTGACGAGAAACTCCGTATGTAGTCGTCAACCACGTGCGAGTCCAACACGGCGCAGAGATAGTGTGCCTCCTGCCGGTCATCAAGCGCGAAGAAAGCCGTCGTGTCGGTGGAGATAAGCGTCTTGGTGCTGAAGGGCGTCTTGAGAGTCGAAAGCACAACGGCTTCAATCCGGCTGGCCATCCGCTTCCAGGTAACTCGGTACTTCGCCACCGAGTATTCGCCGATACCATACATGGCGTAGAACTCGGTCTTCTCCGCGAACTCGCGCACAATTCGCGAGCCACGCGACAGCAGGACGTTCTTGAACTGATTCAGGTAGGCATACGTCAACGGGACCTCGGACATCATCCAGTCGTGCGGGTATGGCTCGCGCGTCTTCGGGTCTTGAGACATGACGACGTAGCAGTTCGACTTGATGCCCCAACGAGTGATGTCACCGCCCGAAACAGCAGGGTGAACGAGCGTGGGCTCTATCGAGACCGACACAGACTTGATTTCCCGTTTCCCACGGTCGTGCATGTTCTCAATCACCAGCAGCCCATCCGGCCTGACTTCCTTCACGCGAAGCCAGAACACGCCGTAGGGCTCTGTGCTGGCACCTCGGTAAGCCTTGTAGGGACTCGCGCCTTTCAGGTGCGCCAAGACCGCTAGCTCGTCGCAGGATGCCGTTTGCCATGAGGAGCTCGGTCTGTCCGGGTCAACCGGCACCGCATCCATGGATTGTCGGGTTGTACTGCTCTTGACCTTCTCCAGTTCCCATTGAGGCGGAATCGGGCCGACGCCCTGTTTGCGCTCCCAGACCTTCACGGGGACAGGGTAGCGCGTGCGCTTGCCCTTCTGCAAGGCGAAGATGGCGGTCTTGTTCGCGGCGCGGAATGGCAGCAGATTGACCATGTCTTCCATCCAGAGCATCTTGAGCGGTACGCGTTTGTCCTTCAGCTCAAAGCCCCGGAATCCTTCGCCTGCGCCCTTGGACTTGAAGACTTCCATCGTGATGACGAAGCCCAGCTTGCCGCCCGGCTTCAGGTAGTTGTCGGCGCAGGCATAGACGAAGAGCATCGAGAAGTCCTTCTCGCCCGCGCCCAGCCTGGTCTCGTGGCCTTTGAGCGAGAAGAGGCCGTAGTTTTGCCACATCCTGAGCGTGGCCTTGCGGTATTCAGCCGAGAGGTAACCCCAGCGAATCCATGGTGGGTTGCCGACGACGAAGTCGAACTTCTCGAGGAATACCGGGGCGAATGCGTTCTTGATGTACCTCGCCCAGATGCCGTTCTCGCCTGCCTCGTCCAGCTTCCGTATCTTCTCGTAGACCTTGAGCAACATCTCGGCATCGGGTTCACGCAGCTTGAAGTCTCGCTCCAGCCATGCCCGGAACTCGGGCACCGGCATCCGCCTGCGTTCTTTGCCGATGCCTCGGATGGCTACGTCAACCATGCCGGTGAACTTGTCTATCATCTCGCGGTTCTGCATGACCAGCGGGAATTCATAGTCGCCTTTGCTCGTGGTGAAGACAAGCCGGTCGTCCAAGTCCAGCTTGCCTTCCTCGACGTAGCGCGAGGGCGCGCGCACCGAGTCGCAGAGGTAGACCGGCAGCGCAATGGGCCGCACATAGGGAATGAACCGCGCAAAGGCAATCAGGTAGTTGGTGCGGGAGGCGAGAACCGCGAGCGGGTTTAAGTCGAATCCGACGATGTTCGCGAGGATGTGCTCGCCGAGTTCCTTCATCGCCGCCGGCGTTCGGGCGCGGTTGGTGTGGATTGCGCGGTGGATTGCCTGCACCAGGACTGTGCCTGAGCCGGAGGCCGGGTCGAGAAAACGAGTGTCCTTCTTGCCTTTGTAGCCGGTGCGGTCTATCAGGTATCCGGCCAGCCAGTTGGGCGTGTAATACTCGCCGAGGGTATGCCGCAACTCGCGGGGCACGATGTCTTCGTACAGGTTCTGCAACAGGTCACGAGTCCAGTCCGGCTCCAGTATCGGGGTTGCCGGCTCGAATTGTGCCAGCCCGCGAATGACACCGCGTATCGCCTTGCCGAGGTCATTGTCCCAGGCATCGATATACCATGAGAAGAAGTCGGCCTCAAGGAAGTTGGTGATTCCGCGCTCCAGAAACTCCGCCCCGCTCTCCATCTCTGACAGTCGGTCGCGCAGCGTCGAGTCCGGGAGAGCATCTAGACCCGCAACAAATGACTCGATGTTCGCGTCGCGCTGGAGCGCAACCAGTTCCAGCGCAACGAGCTTCATCAGCAGCGCATAGTAGGTGTGAATGGCAAACAGTAGTTGAGGCAACCGCACGCCGCCCGGCAGTTTGTACAACTGGGCTGTCCGGGCCGCGGCTTCCTCAGCCTTGCCGATTTCCTCGCCGTAGACGATACCGAAGATGCGTTCCCACTCGTCGAAGAACGTGCGCACGCGGGAGAGTGACTGCTGACGTTGAGCGCGCATGACTGCGGCATAGAGCTGCGATACTGCCTGGCAGGCGATGTCTTGAGGTGGTGCAAAGACCGCGGCAAGCGCCTGAGCGGTCAGGGGCTGGCGTTCGGCCGCGCGCAGGTAGATAAGCAGGCTGGCGATGCTCGCCGTGCTGACCGGATAGGGTCCGAGCACCTGGAAACCCCGCCGAATGTCGGCGTCCGGGAACAACAACTGGTCAGCGCCCACCTGAGGAACCGGGAGTTGCAGTTGCGTTCCGCTCTTGCTGAAGAGGACGAACATGACCTGCTCGCCGTCAATGGCGATGCCGACTGCTTTCTCCAGGTAGTCCTCGTGGTCCCCTCCAGACTTGGCAGCGTCTGCCGCAAGGTAGCCCTCAAGCTGTTGCGCGGCGGCGGCGGCGTCAGTCCTGCTTGCCAGTCGGCCGGGGCGCTTGTATTCAATCGTAAGGTAACCGTAAACACTGTCGCGACGACCCCCGAATACAGTCGTCGTCTTCTCGTAACGGACCATGCTCACGTCAATCCCCATCTGCTTCATTGCCGACCGAAGAATCGGCTCGACCGCCATCTTGACGTCCTCTTCAGAGTGGGACTTCGCGGCCGCGTCGAGAATTAGCCGCGCGATCCGCTCAGTATTGACCTGCCAGTGTTCTTTCGACGGCGTCATCCGCAGTTCATTCCGCTTCTGTGTCTCGCTGGTGCCATGATAGGCTGTTACTATGCCACGGCTCTCGTGTTAGGTCAAGGTTATCGTCTGCGTCGCAGACTCGGCGGAGGGCGCAGCATTCGCGATTGCCGTTCGCCGGTTTGGACAGAGAGCCTGACCAAGAGCGGGTCAGAGAGCTTGACCAAGAGCTGGTCAGAGAACCTGACCAAGAGTGGGTCAGAGAGCCTGACCAAGAGCGGGTCAGAGAGCCTGACCAAGAGCCGGTCAGAGAGCCTGACCAAGAACCGGTCAGAGAGCTTGTCCAAGAGCGGGTCAGAGAACCTGTCCAAGAGCCGGTCAGAGAACCTGTCCAAGAGCGGGTTAGAGAGCCTGACCAAGAACCGGTCAGAGAGCCTGTCCAAGAGCGGGTTAGAGAGCCTGACCAAGAACCGGTCAGAGAGCCTGACCAAGAGCGGGTCAGAGAGCCTGACCAAGAGCCGGTCAGAGAACCTGACCAAGAGCGGGTCAGAGAGCCTGTCCAAGAGCGGGTCAGAGAACCTGACCAAGAACCGGTCAGAGA
>Ga0265595_1000647_pt1 | contig 30212 bp, 25 predicted proteins | sample saktaG_15_FD_190148 | JGI IMG/M metagenome (GOLD analysis project Ga0265595, IMG submission 190148) | Saline water microbial communities from Sakinaw Lake, British Columbia, Canada - sak_2013_06_06_50m | ecosystem: Environmental > Aquatic > Non-marine Saline and Alkaline > Saline ...
TTGATCTGATGCTGGTCACAACTAAAAAAGAAACTATCGAGGAATTACAGGACGCAATAATCTCTCTTGAGATTGGACGCAGTATTCAGCCGGTTATCAGGACTGAAAAAGAGTTGGCTGAAACTGATTCCGGCCTCTTGCAGAATCTCTTTCTTGAGGGAAAGATTCTCTTCCTGCGCGAGCCACTTGATCTTGATGTTTCTACACTTCTTAAGCTCAGGCCATTTCTTGTTTATACCTTTGATCTTGCCAATCTGGATCAGAAAGCAAAGGCGAAGTTCAACAGGGCCTTTTATCCCAGGATGCGTGAGAACTACAAATACCCTGGTGTGCTCACAGAAATACAGGGAGAGAAATTTGCCAGTGGCTGTGTCATGGTCCCTTTTTCCCAAAAGAAAGCTATCGAGAAATTTTTCAAGTCGCAAAGAGTTAAGTTTAATCCCTTGCGTATATGGAAATGATATGCCCCGACTTCAAGAGATAAGATTACCAACAAAGCTAATATAATGAAGAATCAGTACTTTGGCGATATTAATGATTACATGAAGTATGGCCTGCTTCGATTACTCTCACATCAGAATGAAATGAAGACGGCAATATGCTGGATGCTGACTCCAGATGATGGCAGGACGGACGGAAGATTAACCTCATATCTAAATAAACCGGAGAAGTGGCGACAATATGCTCCGGGGCTTTATGATGCACTGAAAAATCTTATTGTAACCAAAGAAATGCGAAATGTTCAAATGGCAGAAAGTCCCGCCATATTAACTGCGGCCTATTTTCACTCTGAATTTGTTCCAGATGATGTAATAAGCAGAATTCGCTATTTTGAAGTGCTGGGAAATAAAGCCAGCGGCTGCAATCTCCTCTTTTTCGATCCCGATAATGGGATAGAAGTAGAATCAAAGCCATACGGCCACAAAGGATCTGCGAAATATATTTACTTGCGGGAACTTACTACTTCATATTCAGATGGACATTCACTTCTGATTTATCAGCACTTCCCACGGATCAAGAGAGATCAATATATAAAGAAACTCATCCTGAAACTATCTAAAAATATGGGTGCTGAAATCGTGTATTCTTTCAGAACTCCACGTGTCCTCTTTTTACTCATACCGCAGAAAAAACACAAAGAGTACTTCCATTCCCGCTGCAGAAAAATTGAAAACAAATGGAAACCACACATTCAGGTAGAAATGCATAGACTTACATAATCTTTGCGTCCTCGACTTTGGGTTCAGTTTTCCTTGACATTCCAGCCTTTTCTGTTAACTATACAAAAGTCTTAACGAAATAATAGCAGGTACTATTCATTAAACAACAAACGATCTTTTCTTTAACACAAAAGAAAGGTCCTGAAGATGGCAGATAATCACACAAGACCCCGTTTCTCTTAAATAGAGATGGGGTTTTTTGTTTATAATATATTAAAGTAAAACGATAATATATCGAATCTGTTCTCAGGGAAAAAATTATTGCTCATAATGGGCAAACAGTAGTTATAGAAGGCTGACGTACCGAAAATAGCAAGGGTTGTCTGGATGAAAATTAAAATTCCGCAAATACAGAGTATGCAATTGGATCAATCCAGTTTTGAAAAACTCAGGAATGAGAAGTTGCGTCCACAGTATAATCTCGATGGTTTAAGAATTCTGCGTCTTCAGGCTCAGCGCGAGCGTGATCTGCGGGAGCTTTACCGAAATAGAGCGCCTTATGAATTATTACAAAATGCTGATGATTCAGGGGCATCAAAAGCTATTTTCATTCTTTCACGTGAAGGCATGGCTTTTGTTCATGATGGTAGTTGGTTCACTATTAAAAATTTTAGCAACCTTTCAGACGGTTGGAGCGATAAGGACCCGGATCAGTGCATTGGACACAAAGGGCTTGGATTTAGGTCTGTATTGGATATTACCCCTGCACCTTATCTTATTAAAATTGATTCACAAAACTATTTTGCAGCTAAATTTTCCTGGGCTTTGAATAATGGTCACATAAATGAAACGCTCAAAAAAAATCCATCTTTACGTTCCGACTATACAGAGTGGACGAAACATGGGCAGATATGTTGTCCGATAATGTCCATACCTGGATTTGTAAAAAAACAGAGTTTAGGCGCAGCCTCTATCATTTTTGAGTCACTTGTTCGAGGTGCGTATGGCGATGGATTTACAACAATGTTTTGGTTTCCTTCTACTGATCCAGACATCCAACAAAAAGTCGTGCATGAGCTTGGCCCTGTCCCAATATTAGCCGATAAGGGAGGGATTAAACGGTTATTAGGATTCTTAGAGAAAGAAATTAGTGTCTTGCTTCCATTTCTTGCTTCAATAACAAAAGTTGAAATTTATGAACAGAAAGATAGGATTGGTTCAGTTACGATACCGGAGGAAAATGTAAAGAAGCAAAAGTTTAGAGAAATGACAGTAATAACTGAGATCAATGGTCATGAACAGAGTAATATTCTTTTCCAGATGACTTTTAGTGACAGTATTCCGCAGGGTATTCGCAATTTGCCAGAAACACCTAAAGCGATTAAAGAAATGAAAGAGGTGTCTATAACTCTATCTGTTCAGATTGAAAATGGACAACCAGTTCCAAACGATGAATCATACTTTCATGTTTACTTTCCAACAGAGGAAAAAACAGCAATTGGGTTCATTATTCATGCAGATTTTTATGTCACACCTGATCGAAAGCGGCTTATGCCTAATGATGACTACAATAAATGGTTGCTTGGTTTGGCAGCAAAAAAAGCAGCGAATGAATTCTTAACCCAACTTTTACAAAGATATGATGAAGATGCTGTATTTTCAACGCTTGCTTCAACAACGTACGCGAGTACATATGCTGCCGAAACTTTCTTTTCTTTTTTTTCAAAGGAACTTCAAAGTCGGACCATGCCTTTCATCCCGACACGATTAGGAATATTGAGCCGTGATGAGGTTATACTTCCACATTCCATAGACGAAGATGGTTTCTGGGATGAGAAATTCTCAGATGTAATAAGCCAGTATGACGAAACAAGAAAAGCATTTTTGTTGCCTGAAATCGATGGTAAAGGGACAAGGGATTTTATGAAGTTGGCAGATGTCCAAAAGGCCGAACCTGAATTGTTATTGACCTTTATTGAAATGCTTTCAAATAAAAAAATTTCTGTTGAGTGGTGGTATGATTGTTATACCTACATGGCTGACGATGCAGAAATCTCCGATTACGATTATGATTTTTTTAAAGATCATAAAATTATTCCCTGTTCGGATTCAAATATCATAGAACCATCATCGGGTGATAAGGGCATTGTTATTTGTTTACCTCCTTTTGATGGTGGTGCTTTGTTTAATGTTCCCCAATGTTTTTCAAATGTATTCGTTTTTTTGGATCATAAATTAACAAAACTCCTTAGAGAAGGTGATGATAATGTCAGCAGTTGGGTTTTAAACAAATTCGGAATTTCTCGCTTTGATGCTTCTGATTTATTGCCCAAGGCAATTCGAAGCATCACACAGCAATTATTTGAAGGATCAATGCAACTTAGCATTGAAGAGCTTATAGATGCATGGACATTTATAAAAAAGACCATAGATTCATCAAAGACAATTCATGATCCATCATTTTGGCAAAACATAGGACGATTCCCTTTTCCAGTGGTAAAGTCTATTAAATTCAACGATGTCTTAAAGACTCAAGATCTATGTCCTGCTTTTTTAACTTACTGGCCTGATTCATGGTTAAAAGATGATAATTGTCTATTCAAGTTGGAAGGTTTGACACGTATCAATGAAGAGTACCTAAGTGCACTTGTAGAGAAAAGCGGCTTTTCTGATACTGAGTGGAGGGAATTCTTTTATAAGATTGGTGTATCCGACAAACCAAAAGTGCTCCGGTATGCTCGCATAGTGGCAAGTGGAAAAGAAGTTCCATTTGAATCCGATGCGTTTGATCATCTTCAGAAAAGAAATTTTACTGGCGAACGTCAGCATGATGAAAATATTGCAGTAATAAAAACTTTGCAAAAAGAAGGTCTTTGGGAAGAAATTACAGAAAATCTGTGCTATTGTGAACACGACACCAAAAAGGCACTTCAGGCGCTTGCTTTAATTGAAGGCTTGAATATCTGCTCTCAAAAAGCCATCCAAGAATTTCAGACTGGGAACCTTAATTGGGAACACAGGCTTTGGTCATTTATATCGGGAATTTCTATTCCTGAAGAGGAAGACTCTGTTTTTTGTTACGGTGGAAAAGGACATTCTATTTCTTTTGAGAAATATCTCGAAAAACAATTACACCATTATCGTTGGCTGCCTACTTCTCAGCATGGACCTGCAAGCTTATCTGAGTGTTACTTAAGACAATCAAAGAGTCGATTGATTTCAACAGGAAGGCACGAAGACGAGATCGGAGACAAACTATTACCCTACGTCACTGTCGATAGCTTTGATGAAATGGCAAAGCTTCAGGCGCTTGGTGTTGATGTTCTAAATGATGCATCTTCAGCTGATATACCCGTTCTTGTAAGAGCACTCCGTGATATTGGTAACAGACTTTCAACAGAATGGGGTCAAAGAGAAATCCTTAATGTACCTGGACGGTGGAGATTAGTACGCGGTGCTATACAAGATATATATCGGGTGCTTAATAGATCAGAGGATTCAATAGATTTTTCTCAAGACATAAAGTTTGCCATAAGATGCCCTGAAAAAGTTGAATTCAAGTCTTTACCCCTTTACTATGCTGATCCGGGATCTGCAATAGAAAGGGCATTTTTAGGTGTACTTCCCCTTTTTGATGCGGACCGATGGTATGGGAATTTGTTTGACCAATTAGGCATTGTCCGATTGATTTCGGGTGACACTGTCATTGAGAAATTTATAGCCGAAAAGGATTCTGTACGTGCTGGAGATATATATGATGAGATCATAAATGGGTTAACACCATACTTTCTCGCGCTTATTCGAGTAAAATCAGACAAATCGAAACATGAAGAATTAGTTTCAAGGCGATTGAGGGAACGCTTCGATGTTAAAAAAGCAAGCCCCTTAACTGTCTCTTTAACTCTTAGAGATGATGAGTCTATTGAGAAAACTGTTGAATTCCCCAAATTTTATCTGCAACGAAAGCGTGTTAAAGGTGCTGGAGCAATTGAAGAATTCCACTATACCTTGTATGTGACAAGTAATGAATCAGCCTCATTTTCCACCTTTGATGCTGATGCTCTGGGTGAAGCGCTAAGCCCTGTTTTTTTGGATGGAATCAGGGGAGATGAATTGGAAGGATTTTTTCCACGGATCGCATCTCGATACCAGTTTTACCAGGGACAACGCGACAAAATGGAAGAATTTTTATATTACCAACTGGGTGTTTCTAAGGAATCACAGGACATGGCATGGGATTTGACGACAGGAGAAGCCATCGAACAGTCACGAACAATATCCACACCGCCACCCCCTGTCCAGACTATCGATATGAGAAGCAAAAGTATATCGCCTGATTATGGTTTGAGGCTGAAAGACAGAATAAAAAGGCATCAAGAAGGGTTGAGTAATGAAACGATTAGCTTTTTGGATTCATTGATGATTAGTGCTCCAGGAAAGCAACAACCACAGGTAACTTCCGCAAATATTACCAAGGATAGATTATCGTTTGTTTCAGATGCAATTACACCTGAACAAAAGGAACGGGGAAAAAGAGGGGAAGAAGAGATTAAAAGACGATTGAAACTACCAGGTGGATGGGGAGGTTTAACTCTAATCGCTGATAAAAGAGCCGACAGATGTGGATATGATTTTTTGTGTGCTATGAGTAATAAGGAAATCAAGTTGGAGGTTAAAACATTCACTCGAAATGGGCGGATTGTTGTAACAAGTCGAGAGTTACAAGCTGCCGCGGAAGATCCGGATAAGTACTATCTCGTTGGTGTGCTTGACGATGAGAATCCTGAAACTGAGTGGTCTACATTTCTTATACTAAACCCGCTTGAGAGTCTTCTAATTAAAGGAGAATTTGATTTTCAAACTACTCTAAAGATAACAGCTGCTGAAATATTTAATTTGGATAAAAAATCGTTGCATTAACTGTATAGAGGAAAACAAAAGGACTTAACTCGGAAGCTATGAACTACAAATACGAGGTAGCATTATCATTCGCCGGTGAAGATAGAGAGTTTGCTGAGGCTGTTGCGACGGGTCTTCGTAAAAATGGCGTAGAGGTCTTCTATGATGATTTCTATGCTGCGGAATTGTGGGGCGAGGATCTGGGTGCAAAATTTGGTGAGATTTATTCTAAAGCAAGCAAATATTGCATTATGATTCTTTCTGAAAATTATCTGAAAAAAATGTGGACCATTTTTGAACGTCAACACGCAATCAAAAGGTTAATTGAAGAAAAAGGGAAAGCTTATATTCTTCCTGTTAAACTTAGTGGTTTTGAAGGAGATGTGCCAGGACTTCCCGGAACTATAAAATATCTCAAAGTTGGTAGCGGCGAGCCATACAAGGTCGTGGACACTTTTCTGAGAAAAACTGGTAAGATTCCACTGCAAGAAACGACACAGAATGCAGATAGTGCCCCTACTAAGGCCTACATTCCAAAAATTAGAAAAGAGTTTTCAGATAAGGAGAAAAATCAATTTCTCAGGAAATCATTTGAGGAAATTGTCAAATGCATAAATCATTTTGCTGAGGAAACACACAAACGCTATCCCCATATCGAACATGAAACGGATAGGGTTACATCGAGAAAAGTAATTTTCACCATATATGATAGAGGCACACAGGTAGAACAATTCAAAATATGGATTGGAGGGTTGCTTGGTGGAAATGAAATCGCATTTCTTCATGGAAGTCATTTAGATGTTGAGGGTGATGGCTCAATGAACGAGTCCATTTCTGTTGAAGACCAAGGCGGAGATCTAAAGTTGAAACCCATGGGGATGGGAATGTTCGGATTGGATAGAGACAAGCTTCTATCTCCAGAGGAAGCGGCAGAGTATTTATGGAAAATTGTTTGTCGAAGTTTTTCGTAACATTCTGCTAATCGGGGGAGGTGCATATGTTTACGTATACAAATACAGACGAGATGATATTTGAGTTGGAAAAATATACTTCGACTTACTCCGCTCTGGAGCGTAAGGCAAGAAGCGGATTTAAACGATTGATAGATATCCTGCTCGACTTACCAGAAGAAATGGGGAAAGTTTGTATTCAAAATAAAAACGGGAGTTTTGTAAGATTCCAATTTCTTGGGTTTAAGGTTTTGATAAGGTTCGTGAAGAACGTTATCAAAAACAAAGGGTGCATTCAATGGTATTATATTTTCTTTGATCCCGAATACCAACGAGAAAAAGGAAAGAAAATTTTTGAATACTATTTTGATAAAAATGGAAAAATCTATAGTGATGAGTCTACCATCATTAAAGGGCTTTCTTTTGAGCACTACTTCAGGTGTTTTATTTATCAAAATCTTCTTGATTTTTGCCAAAAGGTTGATGAGGATACTTATTCTGAGTTCCAGAAAGAAAAGGAAACGAAAAAGTGAATCCGTCTGAAGCTGTCGTACAAAAGCACAATAAAAACCCTTTCACATCAAAAATCATCCGGGCACCGGCTCTGTTAAATGATACAAAGATATTTTTATCCAATTGGGATGAGGATCTTTCCGTTGACGAGAATATCAATAAAGCGATTGAGGAAAATATCTTTGGGCGTCCTGCCCGGTCATATGTGAAGCAGTTTCTGGTTGCTTTCAAGGAACGTTATCTATTTGGCGATGCGCGGGATGGGGCTCTGCGCACTCTTGTACGAAAGGGACACGACGATACTGTAATCAACAGGATTCTTTATTATCACACAGCACAAGCCGATCCCATTATTTATGAGTTCGTAACCGAGTATCTTTTTGACCTTCACAGAAGGGGCGAGTCTTATCTCACTACGAAAGAGGCGCAGCGATACATCAGGAAACTTTCGGACGAAGGGAAAACCACAAAGGAGTGGACCGACAATGTCTGTAATCGTGTGGCACGCAATATTCTCACCACGCTGCGGGATTTTATGATACTGGAGGGCAATGTTAAAAAGAAAGTTGCGCCGGTGTACCTGCCAATTAAAGCCTTTGTCTACATTGCCTATAATTTAAACGAAAAAGTCCACGCGGGAGAAAAAGTGTTGAATCATCCCGAGTGGCGGCTCTTTCTGCTGGATTCGAGAACCGTTGAGCGCCTTTTTCTTGAAGCGCATCAGCAGAAGATGCTCGATTATCGCTCTGCCGGAAACATTATCCGAATAGAGTATCCCTACAAATCAACAAAGGAGGTTGTGGATGCCATCGTTTAATGAACGTCTTTCCATATTAGAAGATGATCTGAAAGCTGACCCCATAAGAATCAGTGCATACCATGACCTGCCATTTGCCCTGTTCAGGTATGATCCCGCCGATGAATTTTTTATGCGAAAAGAAGCGTCCCTTCTGGCAACACGGCTGGGAAACGTCGGAAAAAGCGTGAAGATCATTTCATTAGCGGAACTGTTATGGGCCGCTATTGAAGAGAACGACGATATCGATTCTCTCGCGGAGGAAGAAAAAGAATTCGGGTTTGACCGGGCGCAGCAGACCGTACATAAATATCTAACAGATGAAGACTTCACCCCGTTGCCGGATTTGCTTGCGGAAAAACTTTCGGAGCTCGATCCACGGCATAACATTGCTTTTCTGACAAGGGCGGCGGCTCTTGCGCCCAGTATATACCAGATTTCTCAGCTACTCGGGCAAATGCAGGGGAAGACACTTGTTCCCACGGTGTTGTTCTACCCGGGCGCCATGGAGGGAACGACGGGGCTGCGGTTTATGGATATGTCGGACAGAGTGCCGATGGGAAGCTATCGGGTAAAGATCTATTAAAAAGGAAAACTGATGAATACCGACAAACGCAATCTTATCAAAAAAATGGTTCAATCCGCCCGCGCTCTCTTGATTCAGGAAGCCCGCGAGTCTCTGGAGGGTACATTCGGTCTACATGCTCATGGTTCGTTTGAGGATATTTCCTCACTCCCGGAATTAAAAGATGCGGACAAGCAGGAGACGAGAAAACAGCTTGAGAACTTTTTCAGGGAAGAAGCAAAGACGGGGTTCAAAGGAAAGGAAGCTGTCGACAAGCTTGTTAAGGAGATTGCTTTTACCCATTTGAACCGGTTTGTCGCCTTCAAGATGATGGAGGCAAAGAAGATCATCAGGCAGACGATCTCCCGTGGAGCGGACTCCAATGCCTTTAAGTTTTATCTGGTCGATAATCCTGAAGATGAAAGACGTTATAACGAAGGAAAAATTGACGAAGCCTATCGGAACTTCCTGTTGTGGCAATCGGGAGAGCTTGCGAAAGAAATAAAAGTTCTCTTTGATCCGGAAAACCTGCCAAGCAGACTGTTCCCCCGTCCGCGTGTTCTGAAAGAATTATTCGATCTTCTCAATGATGAAACCATCATGGATATCTGGCAGGAAGATGAAACTATCGGCTGGGTCTATCAATATTTCATTGAGGCAGATAAAGACAGAGTCTTTAACAAAATATATACACAGAAAAAGAAGATGGACCTGCGCGATATCCCCTCGGCGACACAGATATTCACTCCGAAGTGGATCGTCCGGTACCTCGTTGAAAATACGCTGGGGCGGCTGTGGTTGCGGATGCATCCCGATTCAACCCTTATGGGAACAATGAAATATTACGTTCCCAACGACAATGACAAACAAACAATTCCCATGAAACCAGTCAGGGAGATTACGCTTCTTGACCCGGCATGCGGCACCATGCACTTCGGTATGGTCGCCTTTGACCTTTTCTATGAGATGTACCTGGAGGAAATGAAAAATGCCGGCAGAGATGGCTGGCCGGGGCAACCCTCACTGAACGATAAAGAACAAGTTCCGGCGAGCATAATCGAAAACAACCTCTATGGCATTGACCTGGACCTGCGAGCCATACAGCTATCGGCGCTTTCTCTCTTCATCAAGGCGAGATCTAAAAATGGTGGTGTGACTATCAAAAAGCTCAACCTGACCTGTACTGACATCCCCGAATTCTCAGAAGCGACTATTAACACATTCATAGACGGTCTTGACACTTCGCATGATGTCACAAAAAAACTGCTCAAGGAAATCCTGCCCGTTCTCAACAAGGCGTACTATCTTGGTTCCCTACTGAAAATCGAGACCGTTGTCAGCGATTTTGTGGACAGGGAAAAAGTTGCGCTGGGATACCGCCGGCAGGGGTCGTTGCCCGGACTTGAAAAAAGGGCGGAGCAGCTTGAATTTGATTTGTTCACAGAGAGAAAGATTGCCTGGGATAAAGTGAGCCAGGAAATTCACACCGCATTTCATTCATTCCTTGCAAGCCATAAAGGAGCTGAGGGCGCCTTTGTTGCAAACGAATCAATGAAGGGGTTGAACCTGATTGATGCCCTCATAAAGAAGCATGATGTGGTCGTCTGTAATCCTCCTTATTCCGGCAGAAGGAATATGAAGGAAGTGATCAGAAATGATCTAACAAAACTGTATCCCCGAAAAGCAGGGGACCTTTACACTGTTTTTATAGACCGCTGTCTTGATTTAATCTCTGAAGATTACGGATTCTGCGGAATGGTCACGATTCATTCCTTCATGTTTACATCTTCGCATGAGGAAATCAGGAAGGAGATAATAAACAATACAGAAATAGAAACCATGGCACACTTGGGAACGAGAGCGGAATTTGATGTCGCCAACAAGACCGCCCAGGGTTTTTCAATGTATTCTCTTGGCAAGGTGCCGGGAGTTCAAGGCGATACTAAATCTGGAATCTATTTCAGGTTGGTTAAAGAAAATGAAGAAGAAAAGCACACAGCGTTTTGCAACGCTTTAGAAGATTACCTGGACAACAGAGATTCTTTTTCAGACCTGCATGTATTTGTCCTGCAGCAGGAAAAATTAAAAGCCATACCAGGCTGGCCGTTTGTTTATTGGGTGAGTGATCGACTTTTGAACATATTTCAAACTTTTAAGCCATTAAGTACATACGCAAAAGCTTGCACAGGCCTATCTACAGGAGATAATTTCAGATTTTTGAGGCTTTGGTGGGAAGCGGGTACTTCATTAATAAAGTATAATTGCAAGTCACTATTAGAAACTGAAGACGGCTTTTTCAAATGGTTTCCTTGCATGAAGGGAGGCTCTTTTAATCGATGGTATGGCAATCAAGAATATATTGTTAATTGGTATAAAAATGGTTTTGAAATAAAAAATAACTACCATAAAAATGGACGACTAGTAGCACGGCCACAGAACCAGAAATATTATTTTAAACAAGGAATTACTTATACATATTTGACGATAAGTGATTTAAATTTGCGTCTCTTACCCTATGGCTTTATATGTGATCATGCAGGCAATGGTATATTCCCCAACAGCGACGAATATGTTCTACAATATTTAGGAATACTTAATTCAAAGTTATCAATTTTTATTTTGAACCTTTTAAATCCTACAGTCCATAAAGAGGTGGGAGATATTTCACGCATTCCGTTCCCTTTAGATAATGCTAATAGAGAAATTTCTCCGCATGTCATAAGCTGTATAAAGCTGAAAAAGGAATTAATCATTACTAATGAAACAAGCTGGGATTTTGTTGCCCCCCAAAGCTGGAACTCCGGTATTTTTGATAAATTAAAAGTTGAAAAAGGTTTAGTAGTTATTGAGGCAAAAATTTCTGAATCAGTGTACAAACTTTATGAGATTTCAGATATTGATATCGAACAGATAGAATCAGAATTCGGCACACTCACCGGCAAATTTCCAAAGGTGGATGATCTTACAGACCCTCGATTACAGATAATTGAGCGCTTGTATCTCGAAAAACATGTTCCCGACGAAGTAATCCGCCAATCGAGTCAGAAAATTGATGACGATGATCCTGTGGTAGAACCTTCAAAGGGAAGAGGACGCCGAAAACGCTTTCTCACCTTTGAAGAATTATGCCTTGCGTCCGGCTTTCATCCCGACACAGTCTGTGGCTACATTGTGCAAAACAGGCTGGAGCGTCAGGAAGAGCGATATGAACTGGCCGTTCAATGGGTGTCCTATGCGACTGGGGTTGTTCTCGGCCGGTTCAAGCCCGGAAGAAAAGGTGAACTGGGCTCAGGTATCGATGAGGATGGGGAGGTTCTTATTGATGCGGATTTCGAGAAGCTGAATAAACTTGTCGATGATGACGGCATCATGGTTCTTGATCCGGGACATCCCGATGACCTTCCTGCCCGGGTGGAGGAAGCCCTCACTGTGCTGCTCGGTGAAAAGGATTGCAAAGATGTAATTTCTGTCCTTGGTGGAGATTTGAGGAAGTTTTTTGAGCGGGAGTTTTTTACCAAGTGGCACATTCCAATGTATAGAAAGCGTCCCGTTTACTGGCTGCTCCAGTCCGCAAAGAAATCGTATGGCATCTATCTCTTTCATGAAAGGCTGACCGGCGATTCTCTGTTTTTAATCAGAGAAAAATATGTTGAACCAAAAATTTCTCTTGAGAAAAACCATCTGGCGGAACTCAAGGGCCGACTTTTTGATCTTCCGGAGGGAAAGGACAAACGGACCCTGGAGAAGGAGATTGAAAAGCTCGAAATCTTTATTGATGAGTTGGCAGAGTTTCAAAAGAATATCAGGGGTGTTTCCGATATGGGATATGATCCCGATATCAATGATGGTGTCATCCTGAATATGGCGCCGCTCCATGAGATCATTCCATGGTCAGAACCGAAGAAGTACTGGCAAGAACTCAAAGATGAAAAATACGACTGGGCTCACATTGCCATGAAATACTGGCCTGAACGGGTCAGAGAAAAATGTAAAACGGACAAGTCGTTAATGATAGCGCATGGCCTGGAGATGTGAACAAAGGAAGGTAAATCGAATGTTAAATTACCCGCCACACAATAAATAGTCGCAAATATCATCTTTGCGACTTTTTATTGACATGTATGCCTTTTTATGTACAATGGGGCCGTGAGGTAATGACATGGAACGAAAACCGGTAAACTTAGAGAAAAAAGCGGCTATTATCAGGGATAAGCTCAGCGGTAAGGATGTATTTACCGTTTCTGACGCGGAATCGGTTCTGGGAGGAAAGCGTTCTACCATTTATTGGACATTGTGGAACCTATCCAGGAATGATTATATCCACAAGGTCGGAAAGGGCTTATATTCCTTAGAGAAGAAAGAAGAAGCTGTTCAGCCGATACTCTCACACCTTGCCCGCACTGTTTTGGACATCCTGGAAGAAAGCGGGTATCAGTTTTTTATATCTGGCCTGGATATCCTGTCCGTCTTTATGGAACATGTGCCTGAGACCTATCCTGTGCTGCTCTTTGCTGACAAGTACAGTATAGATGAGGTTTATGAGATACTTTCGAAGAATAACGTTGACGTGGTTATTTCTAAAAACAGCAGGGAGTACGCTGCGATCCGGGACATTCCCTCCATCAGGGAACTTACGCTGCTTTATCCGACAAATGAATTTGCCTATTCTGAAAATGGCCTTGCCTCATTTGAAAAGGCGTTTGTCGATCTCTATTACGAAGTGACAAGAAGGAAATATCCCCTTTCCCTTCAGGAGTTGGCAAGAATTTACCTGAACATGAAACGACGCACATCCCTGAATACGAACCGTCTTATTAAGGCAGCATCCCGGCGTAACATTCACTATGATATTCGATATATTGTCGATCAAGATTACATAACAAAAAATGCCCGCGAATTTGCCACTATATTGAAGAAACAGGAAAGATAAATGAATTTTAACGAGAATGTTCTGATACATCGGGAAGAAAGCTTCGAACGTGCAACTCTGATAGAGCGCCTTGAAGAGTTGAAATTCAATAACCTGGCCAGAATGGAACTCTTTCTCTGGGATCTGGAGATGTTCCTGCAAATCCAGAATATCCTGAAAGAGAGGGTTGTGTTAAAGGGCGGCGCGGCGGCGCAGTTTTACCTGCCTGTTGAATATCAGCGGACCAGCGTAGATATTGATATGGTTTGCTCTGTAACAAAAGGGGAAATCGAAGATGCTCTGAGAATAATCGAGACGAAATTTAACGGGAAAAAAAATCTTTTCAAGGCGAGGGAGCATAGCCCAAAGGAACCCAAGACGGATCTGCCAATGTTCACCTATTATATGGTTGTTCCGTCAGTGTGTACCGAAAGTGAGTTATTCGGAGGGATACCAGGTTCACAAGAAATTAAGATAGAATTCCATATCTCTGAAGATGATCTTCCAATACATGCAATCTCGTCCCCTGCTATCTTTGCGTTAGAGACCGACAGAACCTATCAGATACTCCCATTGAATACGTTGCTGGGAGACAAGTTGACGACGTTGGGACCCAATACCATTGGTATTCCGCAGTCAAGATCAGATGAGCAGATAAAACAGATATATGATATCGCGTCGCTGGTCGAATTTAACAACAGTAATATTGACTTTGATGAGGTAAAAAGGGCTTTTATTACCTGTGCGAAATCGGAGGCAAAGCATCGTGAATTGTCGGCAAGTATGGAAGACATCTTTTCTGATATGCTGATTCAAATGGAGAGGTTCTCGTATGTTGACATGGAGAGGGATGAAGAGCTGATAAAATTGATAAATGACTTTCAGAGTCTTTACGTCAGAAAGAGCCAGAACAGGTCTATTGCTGAATGGGCAATGATAGGGGCAAAGATTGGACTGATCATCGATTATTTAAGAGATGGAGCGGACATACGAAATAAAATGGATCTCATTTCCGCAACAGAAAATAGTCTACAGTTCCATAGTCTGGCAGGCGCCGACAGGGGAAAAGCAATAAGGATGTTTAAAAATGATTTTTCACTTGCATTTGAGAAACAGAGCCGTTACCCGGCGAAAATTCTGAAGGGCAAGAATCCCATACGCATGATTTGGGCAGTTGTTTCAAAAGACAATCTGGATGAAGTGGCCTCATGGGTAAATGAATTTATCAAACAACATTGTTGAGAAAAACGGGTGTCACAATGAAAATCAAGGATCTATTTCAGAAAGATATTCACCGGAAAATAGAAGAGGTAATCAAGGTAGATCAGGCAGACCAGGAAACGGTGAAAAACGAGCTGGAAGAATACATCGTTACCGATTCTATTAAGGACAATTATTTGCAAGTTCTTGAAGCCTACAATGCAGCCAGAACGTCCCTGACGGAGGGCATAGGAGTCTGGGTTTCAGGCTTTTTCGGTTCAGGCAAGTCCTCCTTCGCAAAGAATCTCGGGTATATCCTTGCCAACCGGGAAGTCCTTGGAGAAAAAGCCTCGGATTTATTTTCCGCCCAGGTGAATGACAAAAAAATCACTGATCGGCTGAAGGTAATTAACACAAGCATTCCTACGCATGCGGTTATCTTTGATGTGTCCATGGATCGCGGAATACGGACAGCCAGCGAGCGAATTACCGAAGTTATGTATAAGGCTCTGCTTCGTGAGCTGGATTACTCCGAGGATTTTGACCTTGCAGATCTGGAAAGGGGACTGGAATCAGACGGACTGCTCGAAGAATTCGAGAATCTATTTGAAAAGGAATTCAAAAAACCATGGAGAAAACGGCGTAAAATCGGCCGCTCTTTAAATGAAGCGAGCGCAATCCTTCACAAGATGGACCCAAAGATCTATTCGCAGGCAGACTCGTGGGTTAGGTCTCTGGGTGTAAAGGATGAAAACGGAGATTTTAAAGGACGGGCCGATATTTCGGCAAACAGGCTGGCTGAACTTTCCTTTGAGCTTATGGCACGTCGGCAACCGGGGAAAGCGCTTATCTTTATTATCGATGAAGTGGGCCAATATGTATCGAGAAGCGTCGATAAGATGCTGGATCTTCAGGCCATCATCCAGGCCTTCGGCAGGGAAGGCAAAAACAGGGTCAAGGCGAAGCAGGCTATTGCTCCTACCTGGATTGTGGTTACATCTCAGGAAAAACTGAATGAAGTCGTTGATGCACTCGATTCAAAGAAGATTGAGCTTGCGCGCCTGCAGGATCGTTTCCCGGTACCGGTTGATCTCGCCCCTACTGATATAGCGGAAGTGGCACGAAGACGGGTCCTGCAGAAAAGGCCGGAGGCACGCAAATTACTGGCAGATCTGTATCAGAATAATCAGGGCCGATTGGCATCATACACGAAACTCGAAAGAACAAGCCGAGCAATTTCATTGTCCGAAGATGAATTTATCGATATCTATCCATATCTGCCCTACCAGATAGATCTCTGCATTGACATTATGTCCGGCATACGCAGTCAGCCGGGAGCACAAAGACACATAGGCGGGTCCAACAGGACGATTATCAAGCAGGCCCAGGAAATGCTGATTTCCAATAAGGTAAAGCTTGGGGACGAAGAAGTTGGGGCATTGGTAACCCTCGACAAGGTATATGATCTTGTGGACGGTAATCTTTCAAGTGAAAAGAGAAAGGATATTTCGGACATCTCAAAGACATTTGCCGGCAAACCTTTCTATGCAAGGGTTGCCAAAGCGATCTGCCTTCTGGATGTTGTCCGAGATCTGCCCCGAACGCCTGAAAATATTGCTGCTGTTCTGTATGATCGTATTGATGGCGATTCATGTCTCAAAGAGGTGCAGCAGGCGTTGAACGATCTGGAGAAGGCACAGTTTGCCCGTCAGGTTGCTGACGGGTATAAGCTGCAGACGGCACAGGAAAAGGACTGGGAGACTACCCGCAGGGGAATGACTGCCAAACCTGCTGACCGAAACAGGATAAAGAAAAACGTTCTGAAAGAGATATTTTCAGATCACCGGATGAGCACCTATCGTTATAAAAACCTGAGGAATTTCAGGGTTGGGGTCGCAGTTGACGGCGACAAACTGGGAGACGAGGGGGATATCCAGGTTTCTATTTCAGTCGCTGACGATGCCGATGCATTTAAAGAAGAGGCAAAAGAAGCACGAGAGATCAGCAGAGGCGATGACGGAAAGAACAGGATATTCTGGGTTATTATGTTTTCTGAAGAGATTCACCGGAACATAGAAGAGTTGTATCGGTCGCAGGAAATGGTGGCCTCGGGAGAGAGACAGGCGGCACAGGGAAAATTGACGCTTGAGGAAACAAGTTGCCTGACCGATGAAAAAACCAGGAGAGACAGAATCGCAAGAAACCTGAAAGGGAAAATAACCAACGCCCTGCAAAGCGGTGTTGCATACTTTCAGGGTATTGAAAAAGATATTTCCTCACTTGGGAAGGATTTGTCCGGGATGACAAAAGGATTGTTTGATTTTGCTGTGCCTGATCTTTACCCGAAACTTGAGATGGGCGCGCGGAAACTGACCGGAAAAGAAGCGGAACAGATCCTGACTGCAGCCAATCTTAGGGGGTTACCGGCGGTTTTCTATGAGGGAGATGCCGGTTTGAATCTGGTTATAAAAGAGGGGGCTAAATTTGTCCCGAATCTCTCTGCAGAAATCGCCCGGGAGATTACGGATTATCTCAATAAAATGCATTCCTATGGAGAAAAGGTCACCGGAAAGGGTTTGGAATCCCATTTCGGGGGTATTGGCTATGGCTGGGAGCGTGATATCCTCCGGCTCGTTCTTGCTGTGCTGCTCCGGGCAGGGGAAATCGAAGTGACGTATCAGGGTCAGAAATACAGCGATCATAATAATCCCAATTGTCGTCAGCCTTTTATCAATAACACTGCTTTCAGGGCTGCGTCGTTCGTCCCCTATATTACCGATGTCACATTGAAAGTACTTACCGATGCGGAAAAAAATTATGAGACAATTACGGGCGAAGAAATCAATGTGGAGAAGGGAACCATTGCCGTTGCTTTTAAACAGATCGCCGCACTTGATCTGGAACAACTACTTCCTGTAAAAGCTACGGTGGATGCGCTTTCTCTACCGTGCAGTGAATTTCTGTCGGAGCAGCGGGAATGGCTTCAGGCTGTGTCAGCAAGCGGTGTTGATGATTGCGTGAAGGTATTGGCAAGCGAAGGAAAAACCTTTGTCGAGGTGAGAAAAAGAGTCAAAAAAATTGCAGATGCAGTTGCCGAGCCTTCGATTTCGGGACTTAAAAAGGCAATGTTGACACTCGACCAGAAGTACACGGCGATCAAAAGCTTTGCTGACATAACTGAGGAGATTGATATCGCTGCTGCACAGCTATCGGAGGCGCTCAAGGCAGCAGACTTTTATGATAGAATCTCAGATATCGTAAAGTGTGAAAAAGTAATCTCAAGGTTTTATGAAAAAGCGTATAGAGAACAGCATAAACGGCGTTTTGAGTTAGTTAACGGAGCAATGGAATTTATTAAAGGGCATCCTGAATGGGGTAACCTTCCTGAGGATAGCAGCACATCGATTCTTGCCCCATTAACGATCAGAGCATGCGAAAACGCTCACATGAAGTCGGATTCTGTTGTGTGTGCCGACTGCCAATCGCTATTGTCAAAGATCGAATCTGATATTGTAATAGTCGAAACCTTAAGGAAGAATGCATTCCACAAGATTGAGGAGCTGATCAGACCCGAGGTGAAAATTGAGCGAATAAAGATTTCCCGGTACCTGACATCCTCCATCGAGACGGAAGATGAGTTAAATGATTTGCTTGAAGAAATCAAGAAAGTAGCACTTAAATATTTAACCGAGGGCAAAAAGGTACTGTTTGAGTAAAGGTAACAAGATGGGAAAAGTAACGAACTATCTGGAAAGCTTAATCATGTCCCGGATCAAGGATAAGGGAATTATTGTCTGGTATGATCCGGAACATACGTATGAAGCTTATCTCCAGAAACTGGATTTTGGTAATATCCCGCTTTACCGTTACGAGGGGAGTTACTTTAAATTACGAAAAGAAATTGACGGTTATCTTTCAGGGAATGAATTCGGAAAATGTTTGATCTATGTGCCCTGTGAACGAAAGAAGGGGGCATCACCTCTGATCGAAGCCGAGGCGGCAGGACAGGCAATGGAACCGGGAGCTGTCTCGGGTGCGAATACTCGATTGGAGGTCATTGCCAGGGGAGCATTGTCGGACATTCTAACAGCCGATAATGTGGATGAGATATGCAAGGGCGTTGCTCAAGGGTCGCTTAACCTTGAAGACCTCGATAAAATTGCAGAAAAAGGCAAAGAGGTTGGTAAAGGGGCAATCGTTCTTATCTTTGGAACCACCGATTCTCAGGATGTTGCTCTCAGATTTGCTTCATCAGATGAATTTGATTCTCTACTGGTAGAAAAAATGGGCATTGAAGAACTGGTTATGCTTTTCAATGTTGCCTACGGACTTGAAACAACTGCTACAAAACCGGAAGAAATAAGAAAGGATTTTATCCGGTACGTCCTTCTGACGGAATTTCTTTCTTATGTTGTCGATAAAGGAATTCATGGCACTTTTGAACATGCTCCAAAAGCTGCCAAACAAGCGCATATCGATCCCTGCCGAATGCTTGCATCGACTTGGCGAAACAGGATTGATCTAAAAAAATCTTATGAAAGATTATCTATAGACATTGAAGAAGTTTTTTCTATTTGCGATCTGAAAATCGATCCGAAAGAAATCGCATCATGCGACACCTTTACCTGCATTGATAAATGGATATGCGAGCACGCATGCGAATTAATCATTTCAAACAACTTCACAGCGGCGATTAAATTAATAGAGAACCGGAAAACTTCTTTCTGGATCATGGCAGATCCGACTGGTTTGATACGCTGGAATCTTCTGGATACGGCAGCATGTCTGATTGAAAAAGCTCAGGAAATCATGAACGAGCTCAAAAGCAAACCTTTTGATCATAGTGCCCTGATAGATCGGTATATTGAGGGAACCGCTGATGCTTCCGGCTGGTACAAGCTGGACTATTTCCATCGACTCCTTGAAAAACAATATGCGAATTATGATGAAGGAATTTCAGGTGATAATGGCACCTTTATCTCTAAACTTATTGCAACAGCCCGAGCGGAATATTCTGAAGCAATTGGTGATATGACCACGGTTTTTATCGATGAATCCTCGAAGAATAAGTATGATTTTAAAAACTTGCCGCTTCAAAAAGACATATTCAAAACTTACATTACAGAAAACGTTAAGATACATAAGACCGCATATATTCTTGTTGACGCGCTTCGCTATGAAATGGGGAAAGAATTGTTTGATTCCCTGAGTGAATTTAAGGATAGACAGATAAAATACGCGATTGCCGGTATTCCCACTATTACCCCGATTGGCATGGTGTCTTTACTTCCTGAAGCGGAAAAGGGAATTACAATCGCTCAATCGGGAGATGGTTCTATTCAAGTTCAAATAAATGACTATATATTCAAAAACAGGCAAAACAGAATTGATTGGATAAAAAATTCAGTCGATGAAGATGTAGTCGATCTGAAGTTAGAGCAGCTTACTAAACCCGGTAAAAAGGTAAAAGAGAAAATAAACGACAGTCAACTTGTAATAGTAACATCTCAGGAGATTGACGAAATAGGTGAAGGTGATAATGTCCAGCTTGCCAGAAAAATCATGAATGATGTTCTGGATGAGTTGGTTAGAGCATTCAGAAATCTTTATCATCTGGGTATTGAGTATTTTGTAATTACAGCTGATCATGGATATTTATTCGGTGAAGAATTAGCGGATTCCATGAAAATTGATCCCCCTGGCGGTAAAACGATAGCCCTGCACAGGAGGTTTTGGGCAGGTTATGGTGGGAAGGATGAAGAGTCCTATGTTCGTATTCCATCATCCCGGTTAGGTGTTAATAGCGATCTTGAATTTGCCTTTCCTAAAGGATTGGGCGGCTTTAAGGTAAAGGGCGGAGGACGGGCTTACTTTCATGGCGGATTATCTCTTGAGGAACTTTTGATACCGGTGATTACTGTAAATGCCGGTGAAATTGAAAAGACCATTCAGAAACAAAATGTATACAAAATAGCAGTTGACCGTTCAAAGATTACGTCACGCTTTTTTACCGTTAAGGTAGAATACGGCTGGACAGGTTTCTTTGGTGATGAAAAGCATCGGGTACGAATAGCTGTGAAAGCAGGAAACAAAGAGGTCGGTAAGGTTGCAACCGCTGTTTATGGTCATGAAACGGGGACTTCAGAAGTAATACTTGAAAAAGATAAAGAGAACTTTGTAACGCTCATGGTTGATGAGGGGATAAAAGAAAAGGATATAGTAGTCTCTATCCTTGATCAAGAAACAGGGAAAGAACTTGCAAAATCTGAACAATTGGAAATTGTACTTACATTTTAATTATCGGGGTGTATGTCATGGCGGAATTGGATAAAAAGGCTAATCAAATATTTGCTGGCAAGGTTGTCAGAAAAGACCTTGTAAGGAAAGTTAAGGTGGGAGCCAATGTTCCCGTGTATGTTCTTGAATACCTGCTCGGTAAATACTGTGCGACAGATGATTCCATGGCCATTGATGCTGGACTGAATATAGTAAATCAGACACTTTCCGAAAATTTTATTAATCCTGATGAAGCCAACAAAGCACAGTCCTGGGTTAAAGAAAGAGGGTCCTATACATTTATCGACAAAGTGAAAGTACGTCTTGTTGCCAAGGAAGACAAATACTGGGCGGAACTTTTCAATTTCACAGAAAACCATATCCATATTCCGGATAACCTTATCCTAAAACATGAGCGCCTTCTGGAAGGCGGCATCTGGGCACAGGTTGAAATGGAATACCGGTACGATGATGAACCATCAGGCAAAAGGAGTCCGTTCTGGATTAAAAAGCTCGATCCGATTCAATTATCTCACTACGATCATGAAGAATATAAAGAAGGTAGAAAACAGTTTACGACTGATGAATGGATAGATTTTCTCCTCCGGTCTATCGGAATGGAATCATCGAAATTCGACAAAAGATTGAAATTGCTTTTCCTGTCCCGGTTGATCCCGATGGTTGAGACAAATTTCAACTTTGTCGAACTTGGCCCCAGAGGAACTGGCAAATCATTTGTTTATCGAGAAATCAGCCCTTATACTATCCTTGTTTCCGGTGGAAAAACCACCGTACCAAATCTGTTTTATTCAATGAGCGGCAAGGGGAAAATTGGCTTGGTAGGTACATGGGATGTCGTTGCCTTTGATGAGGTTGCGGGTATGGATATGAGGGAACGTGATGTCATAGATATTATGAAGGATTACCTTGAAGCGGGATCGTTTTCACGAGGCAAGGAGGAAATCACTGCAAAGGCCAGTGTTTGCTTTCTTGGCAATATAAATCAGCCTGTCGAAGTACTGGTTAAGTCAAGCAATTTATTTCAGCCGCTTCCGGATAAGATGAGAGACCCTGCTCTGATTGACAGGTTCCATTTCTATTTTCCAGGTTGGGAAGTTCCCAAAATGTCGAATGAGTTATTTACAAATCACTATGGGTTTGTTGTGGACTATATTGCCGAGGCATTTCAGGAACTGAGAAAATACAATTATACCGAAGCCCTGGATAAATACTTCTCATTGGGAAATCATTTGAATGCAAGGGACACGAAGGCTGTAAGAAAAGCTGTTTCCGGGTATGTGAAACTTCTGCATCCTGACGGGAATTATACAAAGGAAGAAGTTGAAGAATATTTAAGCATATCTCTTGAAGGACGGCGCAGAGTCAAAGAGCAACTCAAGAAGATGCTGTCTTTTGAATACAGCAGGACAAGTTTTTCATTTATTGATAATGATACGCATGAGGAGTCATTTATCGGTGTCCCTGAAGAGGGTGGCCGTGATTTAATTTCTCAGGATTCCCTCGCCCCGGGAACGGTATATACAACATTCGTAAGTCATGATGGTAAGGCCGCTCTCTATCGCATAGAGGTGGGGATTGCACCGGGAACAAGTAAATTAAAATTTTCCGGTAGTATGAATCGATCAATGAAGGATTCTCTGAAACGCGCCTTTGATTATCTGAATGGCCATAAGGTTGAATTCGGTGTTGGGCGAGAGTTTGACACATCCGATTTTCATGTTGAAGGAGTTGACCTTTTGCATACCAATATTGATTGCGAAATTGGAGCCGCATTCTTTGTTGCCCTTTACTCCGCCCTAAAAAAGAAAATGATACGTTCAGCGACTTTAATACTTGGAGATATCAGTATCCAGGGAAATGTGAAACCCATTCCATCACTGAATGAACCTTTGCAGATAGGTATGGATAACGGGGCAAAGTGCGCATGCGTACCTATAGAAAATAAACGTCACTTCTTCGATGTCCCGGCAGACATCGTCGAAAAAGTTGATCCGATATTCTATGGTGAGCCGATAGTAGCTGCACAAAAATGCCTGACAGGAGATTAAGGCACAATCCATATAGCGTAGATGAATTGGATTGCCTACTTATGAAATTTTGCAAGAACTGTTACAGAGAATTTGATGAAGAAGATGTCCTGGATGTTAGTCCCGCAACAGAGGTGGGGGATATTTTTCTACAAGATATCGGTGTTGCGGATATAAACGACCTCTGCCCTGAATGCAGGGAAGAGCTTGGTGTCATGAATCTGCTGGGTTTTGGGCAGTGAATGAAAGAGAAATTCAAATGGAAGATGACGACAAGAAAAAACATTTTCAAAATGCCTTGAGCAACTATTCGGGCGTGATGAGTATAATCGATCGCTATGATGACGAAGTGGTGCATGACTACAATGTACCAGTCCCGGATAATTGGATTGATGATCCTCTTTTACTCTTGGGGGAATATCTTGATGTTTTGGATATTCCCGAAGGGATGAAAGATGCTTTCAGGGCAAATACTGTGGAATTGGTTGAACGGTATGGTGTGGAAGACGTCTGGAAGACCAGGTGCCGATTTGCCGCAGAAATTGAGTTCATAATAAACTTTTAGAATATACACTTATCATCGGGGGCAGTCAGGGTATTTATGACTTGATGCCTTAAACGCAGAGAGGCGCTGGGGGTTGGGCAGTAAATAGCGGCCATCTTTTAATGCTCGTCAATGTAAACTTCGTAAGCCGCGGATTTGTCAGGACTCTCAATCAAGACCCTGTCGTCTTGAACCTCTCCTTCCACGAAAAACTCGTTGCCATTTTCGGATTTAAGGTATCCTTCCGCATAATCGTAATCGTCTGTTTCCAGGTATCCGGAGATGGTTGTTCCATCACTGGTTTTTCCCTCTACATATATTTCATCAGCGTAGCATGCAGATGACATCAACAGGATGGCGATTATGATTGCTATTGTTCTCACCGCGTCCTCCTTCTTGGGTGGTATAGGCCATGTAAATAAAAGAGTGCCACAATATAGAAAACCCTAAAAACGGGTTTGGCCTTTATTTTTGGGGGCTGTTGTTTGATATTTCTGTAGTAGAAGAAATTTGTAGCGGGTTATTTTAAGAGGTGGAGCTTGGGCCGTTTGTCTTTGGTCGGTACATCCCACATCACCTTGGCAGCCTGAGGGCGGTGCTTGGCAACGGTTCTGAGAAACTCGTTGAAGAATTCAATATCTTCATCGGTATAAGCTTCTCGATCATGTCCCCAGACGCCCTTTTTAAATTTGCCTTCGATTACCTCCATTTTCTTCTTCATTGTGTTTCCTGTATATGTGGTTTTCAGAAGGCTTTTTGTCACAAAACAATTAAAATATCAAGCTATTTCACAACTTAGGGTATAAAAAGGAAAGAAGGAACAGCAGAGAACCCCGGAAAAAGCCATCGCAGAGTGTAAACAATATCAGTCAGAAATCAGACGGGGCGAAAGTATTAGATGGACACAAAATGCCCCAAAAAGACCATAAACCCCGCAAAAACGACCACAAAACCCCCAAAAGTGGACATTAGGGGTATCGAAAATATTTGCACATTGCTGTGTTACGGAGAAAGAAAATTAACAGCCTTGCCGAGGGCAATATCGAGCATTACCACTTCCTGGTAGTTGAAATATTCTTCTTTGTCTACGCTTCCGTCAATTCCGCAAAGCTCAAATTTAACAAACTGTTTCCCATTCTTCTGTGTTCTTTTTAATCGTAAAAATTCAATAACGAAATCTTCTGCAGGTATATCTCCCATGCGATTATGTAAAAACGCTTGCAGAACTGATTTGATAAAAGCCAATCTCGTTAAGCCGTTAACATAGTATTTCCAGAACCAGATACCTACCTCAACATTACGAACAGAGATATCTCTACCGGTACCGTATCTGTCTTCATGCCTCTGCAGAACCCGGGTTTCTGTTATTTCGATGTGCACGTTTTTCCAATGGTATGTTATCACAATTATTTCTCCTTTTTCTGTGTTTCAATTTCCGTCCATAGTTGTTGCAGGTACGACGGAGATACCTTTAGTCTCCGGTATTTGCCTAAATATTTTGCGATCCTGCGAAACCCGAAATCATCTTCTTTCAGTTCCTTAACTTCGCCCCAGTAAACCATAACTGCTCGCTTTTTGGATCCGATATTGTCTCTTGCCAGGTTGTCAGCCCTTATTTTTCGTATGTTCTGCCAGTCCTCATATTGTTCTGGCCCCGCAACTCTGTATCCCTTCCCCCTTGTGGTGTTCCACCCGGCTTCTCGTGCGGCCAGGATCAGTGCAGCGTATCGTAGCAGCCTACCCGTAACTTCCGGGTTTCCGTCTTTCAGTTGGTAATATTTTTTCTCGGCCTTCTGGTGGATTGAGACATAGGTATCCTCAGGCATGGAGGCTATCCAGTGGCGTATCTTGGAACGCTCTGAAGGGCTTAAATAGCCCGTTAATTTAAAGATTAAGTCCGGATTCATCCCCTTACCCTTTTGTGTATGTGTACGTTTCGTAATATCGAAAATGAGACGTTTCCAGCGATGTCTGCTGCATGGCCTGCTCGTGGGTGTGGCCATTGGCGACGCACTCTCTGTACCTTTTCTGTGCAAAGTTATGTTTCAAGCCGTGGGTTCCACGACCTGGTTCGTACTGTCCGGTTATTTTACCGGCTTCGCTGATAGACTCGTTGTACTCCTTGTAATTGCTCTCCAGTCTTCCATATATTTCAATGTGGTTCTTCAGAGCAGCGTATGTTTCGGCAGAAATCATGTGGTCTGTGGCCTTGCCCCCCTTCTCGACGACCTTTTTCAGTATGCCGACATCTTTTCCCGTTACGGGATCTTTCCCGATTCCACCCAGGTTTTCTTTGTTTAATGGGTTTGGGCGGCCGTTTGAAGGCGCACCCACTCCCTCGGTACGGCATCCCCCCTCATACTGGAGCTTTGCTTGTAACTGGTGGGTGGGGTCGGAGATTGCGGTGATGAGATTTATGGGGTCGGGGTAGGCTCGATTGTCGAAGTTCCTGCTGGATTTTCCCAAATTGGCGTGGATGAGTTCGGAGTAAACTTGCCTCGCTTCGGATAAATCCAATCTTTCTCCCTGGACATTTCGATCTGACATAAATGTATTAACGGCCATCTCGAATTTGCCCAGGGCCGCATTCCGGGTTTCTCCTGTTTGGAGGGATTTTCCATCCCGAATGGCCTCGTTGAAGCGTTCTTGGAGGTATTTACCCGTCAAGCGGGCAACTTCCGGGATATCCAGGATATTATTACAGCCGTTATTTTGGAGAAAATCGGCCAACCGGTGCGCCTCCGAGCGATAGGTTTTCCAGGTACCAAAAGAACGTATCCCGTTGGGATTGTCGATTTTACCTTGGCCTATAGCCCGGACGGAATGAAAAACAGCCTCAACCTGCGCATGCACACTTTTGGGCCATCGTAGTTTCATGGTCTATTTTGTTTCCTTTTAGCCGGAGAATTTTCGTAAAAATTCCCAGGGCCATACGTGATGAGTCATTCTTGCTCTTTCTGGGGTTTTAATTTTATCCCCGCCTCAGATGGCTACTGAGATCGACTCACTCACCGGGTTCACTATCCTTTAATGTAGGTTATTGTTCCCCCTGCGAGGTTTGTCCGCGGTAGCAGCTCCGCATATATATTTTTAACGTTCGTTGCAGCTTATTTTGCTGCCTATCAGCATAATCTAATGGCCTTATTGGCTGACTATGCCTCATCTAACAATCCCTTGCCGAACGGGTTACAAAGAGATTGTTGTGCCTCATTGAGCCGGCAAAACTTTTTTCCTGACAGCACCAAGAAAGTAGGTATATAATTAAAATTAGTAGTGCGCAGTCGATTGAATTTCAGTCCTTTTTGCACGGTTTTGTTAGAAATATCAAAACCGTGCAAGTAATAGTATTTTCTTTGAAAAATGCATTAATCAAATTCCAAAATGTACATGGTAGTGGACACCTGTAATGGACGATTTGTGGACGGTGTGTGGATCATAGTCGTATCTGCAGCCAGAATTCTCATATTCGATCCTCCATATTCTGTTCCATTTCCCGAAGTGCCCGTCGGAGAATAAAAATTGCAAGTTCACGATCACCTAACCTTACGCCTAAGGGTATTGGTTTATCGATGAATTTTCTCTTACCATCTTTTAAGTAGTTAATATTGCACCACATTTTATCATCTTTCTGCCAGCAAGCTGTTAACGAATATAAACCGTTATATCTGGTAAGTTCAATACCGTAACCCTTTTCTTCATTTACAATGATAAACATTTTTTCTCCCTCCTGGAAATTCTTTCGTTATATTTATGTCGGGATACGAGTGTTACTTCTGGTCAGCCTAGCGGCTTTAATTTTTAGGAGGATTGGGGGAAGTTCACCCAGCTCATCTTTAGCCAAAGAAATATATTTCTCCTTAATGCTTTCTGGAAGCGCATTGAAGTTCCGTAACATTTCTTCATGTTTTTTCCTTTCCTTCTGAAGTTGTTCCTGTTCGGTTTTGTCCTTTACCAGCCGTTTAGCCTCAGCCTCTCGGCGGCGTTCCTCCATCATGGTCCGCTCTTCGGGGAAAATATAGCCGTCGGGAATCACAAGTGTTCCCTTTTCGGCTTTCCGGATGAGCGAAAACAGGTATCTATGTGGACTTTCTATCGGGGTATTCTGTGAAACCTGAAATTGGAGGACATCAGCAGCCAATTTTTCCGCCAATTTTCCTTTAACAGGTGGAAAATAGCTAAGGCTTTCACTATTATCCCCCTTTTGAAAGAGGAACGACGACTTTGGTGCAGTAGTGGTTGTAGTCTCTGCAGTAGTCTCTGAGGTATTCTTTGTTAATGTTCTTTCCCTCTCGTCTATTTTAGAATTCCCCTTCGGTAAATTTTGAAATTCCCCTTTCGTCAATTTTAAATTTACCCTCTGGAGGAATTCATCTTCATTAATCCTTATGTGTATTGTGGGTGAGTTATTGTATTTGTGGATTTCTGTAATGACGATTCCTTCATCATCTCTCAGTATTTTTATGGACCGGTCGAATTGTTTCGGGGTTATTCTAACCTCATCCCACCAGTCTTCTCTCTTCTTCACTAGCCAGCGATAGCCATTTTGTTCTACTCTGAGCTTGGTTTTTCCTTTTCGATCCGGTAGATGCCAGAATACTATTTGAGAGAGAAGTATCCCCGAAACCAAATCCCCGGCCATATCAATGTACATCTTCTTCACATCTATGGTGTCACGAGTGGATTGTTCCCAACGTAAAAATTGCGCAAAATCCATTCAGATATAATACCTTCCTACTTAGAGTATTCCTTATAACACTTTTTTTCCTATCTTCGTTTTTGTGGGTCCTTTCCTCCGGATCATTCTCGTGTCTTCTTCACCAAAACTGGATCGTAGTCAAACTTAATGCGGAAATATGAATCTGTGTAGGTAATTTGCATAGTTTTATTCTTTTTTACCCCTTTCCTCTGTGAACTCAACGAAATATCTGGAGAGACTGAGATTTCCCTTGATTTTCTTAATTATGGCTGGCTTTATTTGTTGGTGGTTATTAATATTTACCACATTTTCATCTGCACCCCGGTCGTGGTTGGCAGATCGCTCCGGGGCACTTTCTTTTTTCCCGTCATTCATTGGTCTTTACCTTCGTTGCCGGGCGATAATTCTTCTCGATAAATGCTTGAATATCTTGCATTTTTAGGCATACCCGACCACCTAATTTCACGGCTGGCAGTTGTCCACCGTATATCCATTTTCTGATGGTTCCGTTTTTCACTCGAAGCATTCTAGCTACTTCCGGGATTGTGGATAATTGATCTATCACTTCTTCTCCTTTCCCTATATATATCATTTTTTAAACCTAATACATGGTCAGGTAGGCTATATATATTATAAATAATAGCCTGTCAAGCAAAAAAGATATTGCAAAAAGAAAAAAAATAGTGTTAGTAGTAAAAACTATGAACCTAAAGCTAAATGTAGCATTCCAAATAGCCAGAGAAATCAAAGGCAAAAAGCAGCAAGAGATAGCCTCTAAAGTAGGCATAAAACAACCTTCTCTGCAAAGATTTGAAGCAGGACAGGCAAAACTATCGAAAGACACCCTGCTTAAAATAGCATCTTTATTGGACATTAACCCTGAATATGTTACCGACCAAATAAAAAACCCTTTTAATAGCAAAGGGTTGATCAAAATGTTTTTTTCTGAAAAGTTTCTTGATCCGACTTTCGAACCGATACTTACGCTTATACTTGCCAACTCTCAGTTAGAATTTATATCTCTCGTCACAAAAATGCACTTAATCGCCAGAATTAAAAACATAATGCCGTTTCAAAGTCCGGTATACGCGATTGCTATCAGAGACCAAGATAACAATATTTTCCTGTTGAGAAAAAAGTCCAAAACAGATTTTGTCCTCGCCTACAACAACCTGTTGTACAAGCAAATGTCGTTTCTGTTAAAATTAATTGCTAAAGAAAAAAAAATGTCGTTATACTTTGCCATTCTGGAAATTGATAAGAATCTTTATGAAAAGGTGATGTCCTGGACGGTTGAAAGGGAGGACATTGAGCCACTCTTTTCGCAATGTGAATTTATGTCTTATATTGATCCTACCCGGCAAGAATTGACCCAACTGATAAAGCAAAGGGATATGAACATCGAACCTTTAACGGCATTGGAACTTACGCTCATAAAAGAAATACGCTTAGCAGCAATTGGTTCCGACCAAGCCTTACAGTTAATACAATCAGGAAAAAACAATAAGCAAAAGGTATGATCCATGGCCCTCCTGCAAGAATGTCCACTTTGTAAAAAAAGATACAGCATATCCCGTAAGGTCTGCACCTGCGGCTTCAAGTTTGAAAAGGCCTCTGGCAAGAGCTACTGGGTTGAATACTACCTGGATGGTCGAA
>Ga0265595_1000649_pt1 | contig 30145 bp, 18 predicted proteins | sample saktaG_15_FD_190148 | JGI IMG/M metagenome (GOLD analysis project Ga0265595, IMG submission 190148) | Saline water microbial communities from Sakinaw Lake, British Columbia, Canada - sak_2013_06_06_50m | ecosystem: Environmental > Aquatic > Non-marine Saline and Alkaline > Saline ...
AGTTTTTAGAAGCTTAATAATCTTTGATTTATTTTCATTTTTACTGTATAATATGTTTATTAATAGAATGCAATATACTTTGAGAAACTATGAGTCCTATGAGTCCTATGAGTCCTATGAGTCCTAATAATCTTTATCCTCCTTATAATAACAACGGAAATACACCCTTTCCAGATACAGAAAGAGAAAGAGAAAGGCATTATTTAAGGCGTTTATTTGAAGAAGTAGAAAGGCATGTGGTATCAAATCATATTCCCCTAGAAACAACATGTCAAGTATTGGGTGGGGAGGTAAGGTTTGATTTCGGGGGAATACGAGTTCATTATCATCCGGAAAGAATGGCTCATTGTGTTGAGTGTTTTTGCGGATTACATTGGCAGATGAGCGATAATGAATTTAGATCAAATAGTTTTCATTATGAAGCGGGAAGGATAATAGAAGATTTTTGTTCTAGGGTTAATCATAAGTATGGGGCTAGGGATGATTACAGGGAGAGGTTAAATAGGACGTATAGGGAAATGCCTCAGATTCTTTGGGATGCTGCACTAATTCCACCAATTCCAATTCCAAACTTAACTTTAACTAAGAAAGCTCAGGCTGAATTGGATGAACGTAAAGCTGAAGAAGAGAGACATAAAGTTATAGAAGCAAGGCATAAGGCTAAAGAAGAGAAACGTAAGAGGGAGGAAAATAAACGTAAGGCTGAAGAAGCGGAGGTGTTTAAGGAGATATTGGCAAGTAACGTTACTGATGATATAAAAGAGCAGTTAAATAATTTGTTTTAATGTTGTATAATAAACCTAAATAAGGAGAGATAAAATGTTCGGTAAAAAGAAAAAAGATGAGACGGTTGGTGTAGAAGAAAACGGTGTGGAGACTAGCACTTCTTTTGAAAAAGAAGAGGCTCAAGCGCCCGTTGTTTTAAGCCATAAGGAAATAAGGGCGTTAACAAATAGCAAGTATGAACAGAAAGCTCCTTTATATAAGAAGAGTTTTGTTATTAAGAACAAGCGCACAGGAATGATTGTAGAATTAAGGGCTGTATCTCCTGTTCAAGCCGCTCATTTTATTGGGTGGAAACCTAATCATACTGTTTTAATTAAAGAAAAAGATATTGCGGCAGAAGTAGAGGCACAAGCTAAAATAGATGGTGCTAATGCTGAAATAGAGAGTAGAAAAGAAAATAGTCCGGCATTACAGTAATTACAGTAATTACAATAAATTAGGAGTTAATGGCATTGAAAAATAAAAGTGGTGAGCCTTATATTATAACTAGGGCTAGAAATTGTCAAGTTAGATTAATAGATACTTCAAACGTCCTTGAGAAAAACAAGTATTATGAAAGTATCTCTATGACTGAAGCTTCTAATATAGCTATAGCCGCTGGTGTGGATTTAGTTTGTTTTTCTGAAGCTACTGGTGATAATTTAGCTTTTTGTAAAGTCATTAATTTTGGTAAGTGGAAATATGAACTTACTAAGAAGAAGAAAAAGCAACAAAAAGTAAGCAAAAAAGTAACTAAAGAAATTAGAGTTTCGCCTGATATTGGAGACCATGACCTAGAACACAAGATAAAGCAGGTTAATGGCTTCTTGGATGATGGTGATGATGTTATTTTTAGCATGAGGTTGAAGGGCAGACAAAGGGCGCATGTAAAAGAAGCTCAGACTAAAATATTGGAAATAGCAAAAATGTGTCAAGATTCTGAAATTGTTAGCCAGAAATTAGATGGTAATAGTCAATTCAGCGTTAGGGTTACAAGGGGCAAAGCGGTTAAAGAAGGATAGTTAATGGAAAGAAAATTAGTATATTTAGCTGTTCCTTACTCAGATAAAGATTGGGCTGTTAAAGAAAATAGATTTGATAGAGTTAATCAGGTTGCGGCTATTCTTATTGCTAGAGGGGAAAATATTTTCTCTCCTATTGCTAGAGGGGAAAATATTTTCTCTCCTATTTCTATGGCACATCCTATCGCTAAAGCTGGAGATTTGCCGGGTAATTGGGAATTTTGGGATAAATTTGATCGGGCTTATTTAGAATGTTGTAAGAAGATGTATGTTTTAATGCTTGATGGATGGGAGAATTCTAACGGAGTCAAGGCTGAAATTAAAATTGCCGAAGAACTTAAAATTGAAATAGAATATGTTGATTATGAAGATATAATAGAGGAAAAGGATAGAATATGAAAAATATAGCAGTATTAAATGTTAAAGGCAAATCACTGGCAGAGGCATATGAAAAGGCACTTATTGAGCTTTATAAGAATGGAACAAGGTTTAAGACTCAATATGATAAGGAAGGTGATCCTGAATCTATTGATGCAACTATGAACATTACAATTGAAGAGCCAATGACAGACCCTATGATTCATAAAGCATTTCCCGGAGGTCCTGCTGATTTGAAGGAATATGTAATGGAAGTTCAGGGTGTTAAGGATCATTGGGTAAAAAACATGAATGACCCTCAAGATACTCGTTGGGAATATACTTATCATGGTAGATTAAAAAGATATGGGCAATGGAAGCAGAGAGAATGTCATGAGATAGTAAAATGCAATCACAACCTTAAAGACAAAAATCATACTAATAAATGCCATCTTGATGTATATTGGGAAGATGGGTGGAGGGGTTTTGTAAATGAAGGTATTGACCAGATTGAAACCGTCATTGATAAACTTTGTAAACAGCCATTCACAAGACAGGCCCAGATGATTACTTGGATGCCTAATTTGGATTTAGATATATACGACCCACCATGTTTACAGTCTGTTTGGTATAGAATGGCAGAAGAGAATGGTGAATATTATCTTAACTGTAATATTAGATTTAGAAGTAATGACGCTTGGGGTGCTTACTTTATGAATTCTTTCGGCTTTACAATGTTTAATAGAGAAATTATTGCCGATGAGATTGAGAAAAGAACAGGCAAGAAGGTTCATTTAGCAAGAATGAATTGGCAGGCAGATTCTTGGCACATTTATGGGAAAGATATTCAGCAGGCAAAAGAGAGATTATTTGATAGGCTTGATACTACAGATTTTGAAGATAGAGTATATAATTTCTCAGATGAAATGATTAAAGAAATGTATAACGAAGCGGAACAGGTAGTTATAGATAAGATTAAAGAACAAGACAAAAAAAGATCTTGATTTTAGTCAATAATTTAATATACTGATATCAAATAAGGAGAATTGCAATGAAAATGACGTTTGTAGGTACAGGTTGTTCTTTTACAATGAAGAATTATCAAACCAATACTATGATTGAACGTAATGGTAAGAAAATGCTCATTGATGCGGGTGGTGATATTCGTTAAGAGATATTGGTTTGGGATATAAGGATATTGATGCAGTATATATTACACACCTTCATGGCGATCATTGCGGCGGCTTAGAATGGCTTGCTTTTGCCACATATTTTGACCCATCTGTAACCGAAAAGATATCTTTAATTGGAAACAATGATGTTATTAGAGAATTATGGCAACACACTCTTCGGGGCGGTTTAAAATCAGTACAGGGCAAGAAAATGACCCTTAATGACTATTTTGACGTTCAGATGATTAAGCGCAATAGTAAATTCTCTTGGGAAGATATTGATTTTCAGATTGTTCAGTCTGTTCACATTATGGACGAATATTCTATAGTTCCTTCTTTTGGGCTTATGATTACAGATCCCGATACTAAGAAGAAAATATACTATACGGGCGATTCACAATTTAACCCTAACCAAATCAAAGACTTTTACGAAGAAGCTGATTTGATTATTCAAGATTGTGAGACATATCCGTTCTGTTCAGGAGTCCATGCTAATTTTATGGAGCTTAAAATCTTATCTCCTGAAATTAAAAAGAAGATGATTCTACAACACTATGCTGATAATATCTTTGATTGTGTTGAACATGATGGCAGTTATACGATATCAGATGAGTGGTATGAGAAACTGGCAAATGAAGGCTTCAGGGGTTTTGCCATTAGAAAAGATACAATTGAAACCATGGACATATTTAAATGAGATACGCAATAATATCAGATATTCATTCCAATATTCAGGCTCTTAATAAGGCTTTAGATAATATAGAGGAAGACAATGTTGATAAAATTATATGCTTAGGGGATATTGTAGGTTATAATGCGAAACCTATAGAATGTATTGAGGCAGTAAGATCTCACCCTAAGATGTCAGTTGTTATTCAGGGCAACCATGATCTTTCTAGTACATTAAGCTATTCGTATTGGGGAGGCTTAAGTCAGGATGCTTATGATGGTATTAAGTATTCTAGTTCTATTTTACGTGAAGAGCATAAGGAATGGTTGACATCGTTGCCAGTACAAGAGATTATTAAAGATAAAGACATGCCATTTTGGGTCTCACATTATTCTCCTGAATTTTGCACAATGTATGGTTATATTCTTAATAAACATCAAGCAATGACATCTGCGGCATATCTAAAGGAAATGGGTAAATCTAACCTGTTCTTTTTTGGACATTCTCATATCCCATCATTTATAGAAAAAAACAAAGATGAGTTGACGTTTGATATGGGAAGGCATTTAGAGGACGATACATATGTCATTCATCCTAATTCTTATTATTTAATTAACCCCGGTGCTATTGGTCAGCCTAGAAGCGGAATAACTTCTTATGCGATAGTAGACTGTAAAGAAAAAACTGTTGGTATTAGGGGTTTTGAATATGATTTTGCATCAGCCCAAAAGGATGTTATTGATGCAGGATATTCACTTAAAATAGCTAAAAGATTAAATGCAGATTACGATCCTGTCAAAGCGGCTAAGAAAGCACAGAAAGAGCGCTGTAAGAAGGCTCAACAGCGCCATTCACCTAAGAAAACTAAATAATCTTTAGTTTCTCTCATTATATTAATATCCACACCCGATTTATACCTTTTTTTCAAGGTATATTAGCCATTCCTATTGAAGTATGTAGGGGGAATAATATATTTGTGAAGTCTCCCACTAACCTAAAGGTTAGGGGCTTCTATAGGATTAACCTAAAACATTAACTTCCTAATGTCTAAAATCATTATACAAAAAAATGAAAAATATTTACAAATTATTTAAGTAGTTCGCTTACATCCCCGCTAGCCTGAAGGCTTCAACAAAAGCAACAAGCTTTTGTTGACCTGCTACGCAGTAGGGGTTTTACGCTCACATTATAAAAGAACAAGTAATTAGAATATACGGAAAGGACATACTATGACCGAAACTAAAGCAAAAGAGCAAAAGGAAAAAGAGCCTGCAAAAAGGGATTCTCAGAATATATCATATGTAGAGCTTGTCGGTAATAGCAATAAGTTCGCAAAACTAAAGAAGGAGCTTACTGTAGCCACGAAGTTATCTTTAACGGGAATAACCAATCTTGTTACTAATTACGAAGATCCTTATCTGGTTAATTGTTTCCTTAAGACGTGTTGGAAAGCCTCAGAACTTTATAATGAGACATATGACATAGATGCGGTTGAGTTACAGATGGGTGCTCCCGGACAAGGTAATGCAACTGCTCATTTAGATTCTCTTATTTTCGGATCTCCAATAACAGAAGAAGATACTGATGGGTTAGGTGTGGCTTCTTTTGCTACAGATCCACAGACAGGTGCTCGTCAAAGAAAGACCGATGGATTTGTTAATCGTAAAGAGGTCGCCATAGGTGAAGCTAAAAATAAGACTTTAATTATAAAAAACATTGATTATTGCATGGATTTTTTTCAGAAAAAACCCGGCGAAGTAGACGCTAGGTCTTTGCCTATGTTTGACAACTTTAGAAACCCCGATATTAAATGTGGTTGCAAAATAGTTCTAGTTACCAATGAGAAACTTAAGTTTCCATTTGCTATTAGGACGATTGAACTTGAACCAGTTGATGAGTTTGAAGCAAACCACATATTTTGTAGCTTTATTAGACTATATCAGCGCTACAATGTAGAGGTTATTTTTTCAGAAGCCCAGAAGAAACAAATTATTAGAAAATTGTGTGGACTAACTTATTCAGAGGCGGGAGATGCCATTGCAGAAGCTATGTCTAGGTCTATGTCTCCTGAGAGCAAAGGTTCTACTGAGAAGAAGATTATATCTGCCATGGTGGTTAGGGAACTAAGGGAGAAGATTAATCGTAGTTTTATGGAAAAGGCATCTGGATTAACCCATCTGTCTCCTAAGCCGTGGGAAGATTATATTTGTCCTGAATCAAGTAATTTCACTGATGATGTGGGAAAAATTCTCAGAGATTTTAGTGAAATTGAAACACTAAAGGAACAGAGTGAAGTATTGTCGGCTGAAAATAAAGATAATACAGTATTGGAAGATGATATAGAGGCTATTCAGACTAGGATACCCCATGTTATCGTTCTATATGGTAAAGGCGGAGTGGGAAAAAGTGCATTTCCTGTTCATTTTGCTGATTTGCTTAAGTTTGATGTATGGGATTTTAACGTGGGAGCTTCTCATAGTAAATGGATTGGCGAGGGTGCTGAACGAATGAGGGAGGCTTTGTCTAAAATAGATAAAGCAAGTCATGTTGTAGTAAGAATTGACGAGTATGATAGGGCAATGGGCGCAACTGATTCTTCTGGACAGGGAATGCATCAGGCACATAAGCAAGTTGAAGCTGAGTTTATGAATTGGCTTCAAAATAGTCAAGAAGATAACTTATTTGTTAAAAATAACATCTTTATAGTTATGACGACGAACCATAAAGATAATATAACAGGACCTCTTCTTCGTTCAGGCAGGGCAGACCTAGTTATTGATATTGATAATTTTGATGAGAAAAGCATGATGCAAACCTTTAAGTCTGCAGCGAGAAGGACTAAAAATAGGGGTGTTAAGATGCTAGGGCTAGGAACTCAGGCAAAACTAGAAGAGTCCATTGACAAGCTAGATCTGAATAAATTAGCTGAACTTGCTACTGCTAAGCATTTTACAGTAAGAGATATTGATATGCTATTGTTAGAGATGGCGGCTCACGACTATTACTTCAGAAAGGGTCAGAAGGGCATACAATGGACTACCGAGAACTTTGTAAAGGTATTGGAGTGTAGTTCTGGGTCAATAAAGGGAGATTCTACTTGTGAATTAAAACTGGGAGATAGAGAAGTTATTAATGGAAAAGTATCTGATAACAACCCTCAGATGCGATTTGCCTTTGACGAGGAATGTATTGGTGATGACTTTAATATAGATGCCTTTAAGAATTCTGATATTTTTAGTTAATCTTATATACTTACGATTTGATCAAAAAACGATTGTTTTCACTTTATTGTGAAAACAATCGTTTTTGTGTATAATATAAGAGGGTTATTTTAATTAACTCTAGAAATATTTAGGTGTATATTTTAAATTTAAAGGATTATTCCCTTTTGTTTTTGAAAAATATCTATAAAAATGGGGAGAGTTTATGTCAAAGCATATTTCAAATTTAAAGCTAGGATCGTTTTTTGACAAGCTTGCGTTGAAGAGCAAATCCAAAGATAAGAAGTTAACTAAAGAAGCATCCGTAGGTTATTTTAATGATATCATCACCGAAGAAGATGTTGAAAAGAATGCTAAAATGGTTTTTGAAATGCTTAAGTTACCAAAGTATCAAACTATTAAGAATAAACTTGAGAATTCAAATGGTATTGTCAATTTTATAACCGCAGATGAATATCCTCCTCTTGTTGAGTTATTGGTTAAATATTGTTTTCCCCCCAATAACAATGATATTTACAATATGGGTGGACAATCTCTTCCTGATGATTATTTCGTAGATGCTAAAACATTTTTTGGAGGAGTATCAGGCGGTGTTCAGGGAGATCCAGAGGCTAATCAAAGCGCCAGATATAAGCTTTCAGAGTTGTTATTAGGTAGCCGTAAAAAGATGTCTACTGAATGGGCTAAAGAGAGTGGAATGGATCTTTCAGAATTAGATCAATACTTTGGCACACCCGGAGGAGATACGGCAGATTATGGTGATGAAGCCCCGGCAGGAATTTCTCAACAGATTTTGGCATATGAAGAGGGTTTGAAAAAGTTAGATGGACTAAGGACTAAAATTAATGATTTAAATAGGAAAATAAGGACAAACGATCAATCTGAAAGGCACTATTCTCCAGTTCAGCTTAAGGAATTAACACTTCAATTTAAAAGGCTAAGGGGGCTTTATACAACCCTAAAAAATCAATTAGATGCAGCGGGAAGGGATTTAATTATACCTGATTCATATGGAGAGCCTGAACGTAATAATGATGGTTTTATACAATACGATCCCATAGAAGAGATTAAAATAGTCGGTATTGAGCTTATAAGATCTATAACAGAAGATGAGGTACAGCCAAAAATAGCAATGAATATCATGAATTTAAAAGATAAGATTAGGGAGTATAGAACAAGTGATCCTATCTTATTAAAGAAACGTAATGAGCTATTAAGTTTCTTGGGCGAGGAGGGTGATGATCCTAGCCAAAATGTTGTTCGTTTTCTAACTACACTTAGGCAGTTCGGAAAATCTTGTGTTGAGTTTAATGAACGAGCGAGTGGGCATGGTAAGGTTATTCTTCTTAAGAACGTTGAAGATTCGGTTCTTTGTACTCCTCCCGGCAAAGATGAAACAGAATGTACTTTAAGAGATGCAGGCGTACTAAATGAGTTTGTGGCGGCGAATACATCTAATTTAACGAGAGATAAGTCTAGGGCTAAAGAGGGAAAACCAACTAAGGGCAAAAGAACCTTGGTTGTTATATCTGATAATCCCGTAAATAGATTACCAGCCAACGCCAAAGTCGATCTATCTGATTATCCCGTAGACCCTGCTGAAGCCGAGATCATTGTTAGGAACATACTAGAACAATATGAAATAAAGTCTAAAAATGTAGCCGAATTAAAAATGTATAGTGACATTGACGAGAAGTACAAGGATATAATAGCAGCAGCTCCGAGCCAAAAAGAACGGGTTCCTTTATCAAATAAAAAAGCGCTAGAGGTCAGAGCCGTTCCCATGTTAATTGAAAAAATGGATAATTTAGGAAGCGTTACTCCCGATGGAGAAAACGCAATGGCTAGAATGATAACTGGCTTGGGGCAAAAGGCGGCCATAAATAGCGTCATTAATGCGTTGGCGTCTAACACTGTTTATGAAGAAGATGAGTTAGGGCGCTTAAGTTCATTTGGGTTAAATACTGAAGCTATTTTACCTTCACTAACTGCTGAAGTTAATACTGTCGCAGAGGGTAGTTCTTTAGGGGTAGAATTTAGGTATCCTAAGGTAGCCTTTGAGGGTTACGTTTATAAGGAGGCATCTGCTTGGGGTGAACATGTAGGTGATGTAGGTTCTATTGCCAAAGAGATAGACAGACTAGGGGAGGTTATAAAAGACGCATATAAGGAGATTAAAGGGTTAGATGCCGATCTGTTAAATCCCGCCCTTTCTGTTGAGAGTAAAGAGTCCATTCAGAGCAGTAAGGAAGGGTATTACAATCAAATTAAATGGGCAATTGGTAAGAAAAAAGATAAAATGGTATCTATACCTCATTTTTATATTCTTTATGGAGATGCCGGTACTGGTAAGTCAGTGTGGTCAGACGCACTAGGTTCTGTTCTTGGCTTTCCTATTCAAACTATTGATTGTAGTTCAATTAAGGATAAGTGGGTTGGTGGCACTGGTAAAAATGCAAGGGCGCTTATTAAGAGAATTTTTGGATCTAAAGATACCGTATTTTTAATGGACGAAATAGACAGAATGTTACAGCAAGGAACAGGGGAAGGACAACAATCTGCTCATGAGACAACAACTGAAGCGGTAAAGTTATTCTTAGACGCTTTTGAAGATAGGAAGAAAGACTTAACCACGAATAATATCTTTGTTATTATGACTACAAATAATATTCAAGGGGTAGATACGGCGTTAAGGTCTAGGGCTTTAGGGAATGAATATAAGGTTGAACGACCAGAATCAAAAGAAGATTATGCTAAGTTTTTAAAGCAGTTTATTCATAGTAAATATAAGGAAAATCCAATGGTTCCTTGGTTTGCTAAGTCTACAGATACGACAGATGAAGAAAAATGGAAATCTACTTTTGAATTAATAGACTCCTTAGATACAGATATAATAGCCGAACAGTTTGCTGGCAAAAAAATTGGATTTAGGAGTATCGAAGGTATGATGTGGCAACTTTTTAATCTTCACAGGGTTTACTCAGATAGATTAGAGGTAATAGGAAGGGGCGAAACTAAAGAGATTAGGGGGATGCCTTTAACTTCTGCTAATATCGCCGCTTGTGCCAGTATCGCCGAAGATGTTCAATTAGGTGGTAGTGCTGGTGCTTTTGGTACTACTGAGGTTTCCCGCCAGTTAAAGGAACAGGCACAAAAAGTTTTAGATACATTTGAAATGGAAGCCAAGCCTGTTCAGAATTATTTCACTAAAGAAATGACTACGGAGTTTCAGCTACCCAATGAGGTTATGGAGATAATGAATGGAACTATCCCATTAGAAATAAAACCTCCACAATTTAATGTCTTAGAACAGGATATTGAAGACGCTGAAACTGGGGCTACTAGAAAGCGTCTTGTTTTACAGGAAGACGATCCCAAAACTATGGACGAATTGGTTGGGGAAGGCTTTCAGGAAGAAGAGCTTTTACCTGAAAAATCACAAAAATCACAAAAACCTCAAAAGGCAAAACCCACTAAACCTCAAACTCCTAAACCTCAAACTCCTAATGCTGTAGTTCCAGAAGAGACAGAAGAGCCAGAGAAAAATGCTACTTCAAATACGGATTATTTGTTTAATTTTCTTAGAACGAGTGGCATAATAAATGAAAACAATGAAGTTACACGTCCTTCAATGTTAGCGCCTCCCGAAGATAATAAGCCTATTCCTCCACAAATTAATGCAGGAGAAGTCCCTACCGAAGGAGAAGTACCTATTAAAGAAGTACTTAATAATGATACTAATTACGAGGAATATAATTCAATGGAAAATTTAGAGAAAAGAGGAGTTTATTATTTTTCAGGTAAGGGTGGCGGGTTTATAGGACCAAGCAGATTTTAAGTTAATAATAAAAAGGGTGAAAATATGAAGATAAATAGAATGGCATCAGAAAAAGAAGTTCCAGATTGGGCTTTTGGGCTAGACAGTAATAATGATGTCCAAAAGGATTTCATAGAAAATGTTTATATTAATAAAAATGATATAGGCAGAATAGCTAATTGTAATTTTGATGAAAACAGAATAGTTACAGAAAGAAATATCATAGAAAATCGTATAGCTAGTGGCAGTCCTTATTACTATAATCAAGATTGGAACGAAAGTGTTAAATCTGATCTTAAAGAATATGCATTAGCTTGCAATATGGATATGTCTAAGTTCAAACCCATTGCTTCTCGTAAAGTTGAAGCGTCTTCTGAATCTATAATCAGAACAGCCCAGTCTAATTCTAATGAACAGAATGCATTAGTTTTAGATCCATTTCATTTAGATGTAGAAGAAAGGAATGTTAAATCAGATTGGGAAAAAATTAGTGGAGAACAAAGATTAGGAGATAAACCCTCTATGATGTTCGGAGCTATTAAAGGAGTCAGAGGCGGAGAAGATTATTCTATCAACTCAGATATTAATCCAGCCGCTAACCAGAATAGCATTACTAATCCTAACGCTATTGAACAATTGGCAGAGAGCGAAAAGGAAGATACTGGAGTAAGATTAGCTAGAGAAAGAGACGAGAGAGAACTTGCTAAAGAAGCTAAGAATAGGGATTGGGAACAAGAGAAGATTGCTTCCATGAAACACCTTGACATTATTCCTAAGGGTAATGTTTTCCCAACTGAAGTTATGAACGCTCAGCCCGGACTAAATACTCCTTCTTCTCAGATGGGGGTTTATGCTAAGTTTGACGTTGACAGTATTCCAGAGAAAACTCAGGGAGAGAAAATAGCTGAGGCAAATGAAACGAGAAGGAAGTCTATTCAAGGCGAAGATAAGGCTAAGGGTGGTTTTCAAATGAATAAAGCCCCTGTTCGTTCTATTTCTGATGTATTTGGTGACTCTCTTAAAAAAGCTTTAAAGTAAACAATATAGGAGATTAAAAATGGAATTCTTTACAAGTCCAGAAGATTTAAATGGATGGGTTAAATCCCAAGGGTCTGCCGATGAAGCAGCTCATAAAATAATAGATATCATAGGCGTAAATGACGAGCAAGATGTTATTGATACTTGTAAGGCCATTTTTGATAGCGAAGAGAATAGCGAGGCGACTCAAGTTCTTTTTGGTACGTTAGCTAAAAGTGACCTAGTTAGACTCATAACTTCTTCAGCACAAATGGGTAAGTTAATTAAAGAAGCTCAGTCACAAAGAACTGGCTTGTATAATGATATGGAGAAAAGAGTTTGCCCCAAGTTACCAAGACGTAGCAGTATAATTAGCACATGGAACTGTCGTGAGCATTGTCTAGATAGTATGGTTTTAGATGATGATCCAAACAGAGTCTATTGTAAGGAAGCTTTATGGCGTAGACACGTTATGGATAAGTTTTCAAGAGATTTCAAAGATAAAGATGGTAAATTAGTCGGTGGCTATATCAATGAAAGATTCCAAGTAATGAAAGACGACGGTGGAAATCAAATGGAATTAGCCAACGGGGAAAGAACAAGAAAGCCTAGACCTCATCAGTACTCTACAGAAAGAAGGCTAGAGGAAGCAAGGGGCGAAAAAACAACAGATATAACGGCTTCTGTTAATGATGGTAAAATAGTTAAGCTCGCATCGTATAGTGGATGCAGTAAAGATGATGAAAGAATACATAGCGTTTTTTCTGATATTGTTGACATGACAGAAGCAGGAATGTCTTATGAGAATATTTTAACAAAAGTATCTGAACATTATGATATGTCAATAACTAGCGTTGCTCAAGTTCACAAAGTTGCGATGAGTAAGTTTAGGATGCATGCTGGAACTAAATATGCTTATTCTAATCCTAGCTCAATTAAGAAAACTTCAGGTTTGGCTTCGGGAACTCCAATGATAGCTGTAGATTTAATTCAAGTTAGAAATGGCAACCCGGTACAACCAAATACAAGACTTCAAGTTATAGACGAAAGATCAGGATCTTATCTCCTTCCTAACGGACAGCAGATAGCATTAGCCAACCCATTAGATGCCAGCAAGTTAATAGATGCTGACGTTCAATCTGGTGCAGACGAAGTAGGTTTATCAGAAGACATGTCAAACGTTGAACCCACAAAGCCAGACTACAACATTGATGAAGCTCCTGAAGATTTCGCTATAAAAGATGTGTAAAATCACATAAACCACTGTATAATGAATAAGATACACTTGATTTGTTAGGAGATAATTATGGCGGCAGAAATGATTCAGACTTCAGATTTACAAAATACGTTTAAGGCATTGCGTAATCAAGACCCCGCTAAAATGATGGCGAATAAAATCCCTTATTCTCCAGATTATAAAACAATACCTCAACAAAATTTAGCCCCCACTTCAAGCGCCAATACTGGTTCTTGGGGTAATGGAATGGCTAAATTTGCTTCAGGGGTAGTTTATGGACAGCCTCAGTTCTTCTCGCCCGTTCATACTCCTATTAACTGGCAGATTCCAAGTAAGAGATTAGAACAATATCAATGGGCTAGGTTCTTCTATGAAAATGAACCCAAAGTTGCATCAGCTATTGACTTCTATAGTTATTTTCCTATGAATAATTATAATAACGAATGTAAAGATAGGAAAATAAGGTCTTATTTTGATAAATTCAAAAAGCGCCTAGAATTACCAAAATGGACAAGGCTAATGAGTCATGAGGTTCATTTATTGGGAGATTGTTTTCCATTTATAGAGGTAAGCTGTCCAATATGCGGTGGAAGTGGCAGAATAGGTGATGAGCTTTGCGAACATGAAGGCGGAACAGTTAGGCGTATAGTTATTCTTAACCCCGATTACGTTGAGGTTTATACTTCTCCATTAAACCCCGAACCTGTTATAGCCCTTAAGCCCGATGAAGAACTCATTAATATGGTTCAAAAGAAAACTCCGGGCTATGAAAGATTAACCCCTGAAGTTATAAAATTAGTTACTTCAGGACAGCCCATTAGATTAGACAATAGAAACGTTTTCCATCTAAAATATGGAGAAGGCGGTTATAGTAAATATGGTGTAGGTATGGTAAGAAGACTATTTCCTATTCTTTCCTATAAGACTAAATTAATGGTTGCTCAATGGATTGTTGCAGAAAGACTTATTGTTCCTATTAAGGTTATTAAGGTAGGTACTGATGAGCGTCCTGCCGGTCCCGCTGATATCGCCGCCGTTCAGTCTCAGCTTGCTCAAACAGCTAATGACCCTAACTTAACTATTGTTACCCATCACGCTTTTGACCTCGAATGGTACGGTGCTTGTTTTAGTTCTGATACTGAAGTACTTACAGAAAACGGTTGGAAGAAGTATGAAGATGTTTCTAAGAATTTTGATGAAAAAATAGCAACATATAATTTAAACAATGAAAAAATAGAATATGAAATTCCACAAAAATACCATGAATATAATTACGATGGAGATATGGTTAGTTTTGAATCAAAAGATATTGATATTTTAGTCACTCCTAATCACAAAATGTTAATTAAAATCAATGATAAATGGGGTAAAGTTGAAGCTCAAAATGTGGAAGAAATTGATGGATATTATTCAATTAAGTCTTCTTCAACTTGGGATTATGATTTTAGTTTGTTGCCAGAAGATGTTAGTATAAATTCAAAAGATAATGTTAGTCGTAAATATTATAATGGAAAAGTATGGTGTTTTACTGTTCCTAATGGGTTCTTTATAACAAGAAGAAATGGTAAGGTTACAATTCAGGGTAATTCAGGTAAAGTTCTAACCCTCTCTAATGAATTTGAGTTTATCAATCAGGAAATTTTAGATGGTTTAATGATTAATAATGCATTACTCAACGGTGAGGGACCAAATTTCACGCATTCTGATGACACAAGATTATTGACAAATAATGGACTGAAATATCGACAAGAGTTTGATATGGAAAATGATTTAGTTGCTACATTTAATATTCATACTAAAGAAATTGAATATCAAAAAGCTACTGAAAAATTTGAATATGACTGGAATTCAGTTGACGGAGATGATCCCCCCCTAAAACGATTTAAAACTAATAGAATTGACATGCTTGTAACGCCTAACCATAGAATGCTGTGTTCTGAAAGGAAGCTAACAACAAACGATGGGGTAGGTGGGCAAAATGTAAACGGTCAGAAAGAAGGTTTCGGCGAGTGGAAATGTATAAGGGCGCATAACGTTAAGAAAAGAACTAAATTTAGGTCATGTGTTGATGGGTGGACAGAAACAACTATAGATGAAAAAGAGTATTTTGGTATTAAAACCCCAGAATTTCTTCAAATTTTAGGTTGGTATATTAGTGAAGGGTATAGGAATAGATGGATTAAGAAAGATGACACTGAAAGTATAACAAAAGTTAGCTTCTCGCAGTGTGAAAAAGCTAATAAAGAAACCTATGATAAAATGACCAACGTTATGAAGAAAAATGGTATTTATCATATGACTCCTAAATGTAAAAATGTTTTTTATATAAGAAATAAGGATAATGAAGGGCTTGTTAAATATTTAGCCAGTAATTGCGGAGGAAAAGCTAATTCTAAATGTATTCCTAAAGAAATAAAAAATATGTCACAAGAAAACTTAAAGATTCTTTTAAACGCCTTAGTTGAAGGAGACGGTAATGTTCGTCCAGCAACAAAGAAAAAAGAAACAGATAAAAAATACTATAGTTATACAACCGTTTCAACACAGTTAAGAGATGATGTTGTCGAGATTCTATTTAAACTTGGTTTTAGTCCCCGATTCGCCAAGATTGAATTTGAAGATAATAAATTACAAACTCAGTATACTGTCAGTTGGTCAGATGGAGATGTAGGTAGATTCCCTGTTCTTGATTCTAGAAAGTGGAACGGATTCGATAATCCTCAGACGCAAAACCAAGTTATATTTGATGAAGATTATATTGGTAAGGTTTGGTGTGTAGAAGTTCCAAATCACTTTATAATAACAGAAAGAAATGGTCTTTTTGGGGTTCATGGTAATAGTTCCGCCGCTGTAGGTATTGAGGCTATGATTGAGAGACTAGAAACCTTTAGGAATGAAATAAGCGATTGGATAGAAGAATGTATTTATAAGCCTGAAGCTATTCGTCAAGGTTTTGTGGAAATAGATCCTGAGACTGAAGAAGAAGAGCTTATATATCCTTCTATTAAATGGAATTCTATGCATTTGAGAGACCAACAGCAGCATAGAACATTTATGATTCAACTTTATGAGAAGGGTCTTGTCAGTGCTCAAACTGTATTGGAAACATTTGACTTAGATCCAGACCAAGAAATAGAAAGAAAGAGATATGATGCTGTTCAAATGATGGCTCTTGGTCAAGGAATGGGTCAAATGGGTGGAGCTGCTGGTGGGGCAGGTGGCGGTGGTATGCCTCCTATGGGTGGTACTCCCGGAGACATGGGTGGTATGCCCGGAGGAGATATGGGAGGCGCACCCGGAGGAGATATGGGAGGGGGAGCACCAATAGCACCCGGAGGAGATATGGGAGGCGCACCAGCTATGGCTTCATCATCTAATAGGATGACTACCGCTAATCCTTCTGATTATGGTGGTAAGGTTTTAAAACAAAAAACTAGAGAGCGTTTAGATCAAGAGAAAAGCAAGATGTATCACCAACAAGAGAGAGTTTCTACCCAACAAGCTAAAAAGGGAGAGGAAATGAGAGATGGCAAGGGAAGAATAGTCTTTACTAAGCCTGAAAGATTATTGATGGATCAGCTTGTAGAAAGTCAGAAAAATGGACTTATTAAGTATCCTATTACCCCACAATACGAAGTGGCTCACGTAACTGGTCAGAATTATTTAATAGATTTTGCCATTCCTTCATTAAAGATCGGTATTGAGGCTGATGGAGAAGCTTTCCATTCATCCCCTAAACAAGTACAGCACGATAGTGAAAGAGATATGCAGCTTTCTCAAACGGGATGGACTATTTTAAGGTTTTCTGATAGCGAGATAGAAAAAATACCAGAACGAGTTACCAGAACTATTATTCAGAACATTATGCAGAAAGAACTTTCAGTTAAAAAACAACAGGAAGATATTAAGTCTGGATAATTGTTATTATTAAAAAAGGATTTATCATAGTTTCTTTTGAAAAATAATGGAGAAACTGTTATATTTTAATTTTTATTAAGAGACAAGATGAAATCTAAATCCAGAGAACAATTGAAAAAAACAGCTAGAGAGAAATTGGTTGAAAAAGATATTGATTGGGGACAAGTATATACCGATAAGACACAATTTCTTAAAGATCAATATAACGATATAATTGGTGTAGGTAGCTATTTTAGATTTGAGGGTACAGCATCTGATGGAGATAGTTATTATTGTATCATAGGTCCCGCAAAGGTTCATAAACCTAGAGCTAAATGGTTTGCTGGTGTAAGAAAACTTCCCGCTACTTATTCGGCAGGAGGTAAGTATTTTGATAGTATGGATGGCGCAGCTAAATATGCTAAAGAGACATGGGGCGTTCCTACTCCTCAAGAATTAAAACCATATACATCCTCTCAATTATATGGTATTTCTGAAAAGATACATAAGTGGAAAGCTGAAAGAGAAGAGGCAGAAGAAAATAAAGAAAATAAAGAGGATAATAAAGATAATTTAGAGAATAAATCGTTTAATAGGAGTTTACTAATGACTAGTTTTAATTTAGCTCGTTTTAATAAAGAGGCTATGGGATATGTTCGCCAAGAGAATAGACCAGTTTATTCTTGGTTTGATGTTACTGATAATTTGGAGAGTGATTCAGATTGGGCTTCTTTAACTATGAGCACCCCCAGCTTGTCTTCAATATTAAGAGAAGCTAAAAACAAACATAGAGAAAGTGAATTTGAAATTGCGCAGAGATATGGATTAACCCTTCCCCAAATAAATAAATGTCTAAAAACTTATGTAGGTTATGAAGTTAATTTTGGAGGTTATATTCTTTCTGTTGGTCCGTATACAGGTGAGAAGCTAAGAGATGCATGGGATAAATTTGGTTATTTTATTCTTCGTAAACGTTATGAGACCGAAGAAGCAATGCAAAAAACAGTGGCGGGACATGTTCAGAAATATATGGAAAATTATGGAGTGCAACTAGAGCCATCAGACTTTAAATTTATAGGTAAGTCTCTTGAAGAAGAAGGGGAGGGTGCAGGAAGGGGATCTCACCTATCTAGATATGAATTTAACGTAGACCCAAACGACCCGGCATATGAGAATTTTTATGCTCAAAATAGAATGGTAGGAGCAGGTAGCGGATATCAACTGTCTCCCTCTGGACAGGTTAAGTTAATGAGAAATAACTGGGGTACTCTTTATAATCAGGCTGTTACCGAATTAGCATCAACTAGAGGCATAACTCCTGAAGAGGCAGAGATTGTAGTCGCAAACGATCCTAACTTTGTTAATAGCGTTTTTAAAACAATTAAAAATAAATACGATGAAGCTGTTCTAAGTGGAGATGCTGCTATAACAGGTATGATTCCTCCTCCTGCTAACTATTCTAAGTTCAAGAATGTAGGGCTAGGCGGTGCACAAATTTATACAACGATTAAAGGAAAACAACAGTCATTATTGAAAAAACTAAGGCTTAACGACCAAGTTCTTCAGCTTATGATATCTGGAACAACGAATCCTCAAGACATATTAGGGATAGTTAATAGTTTTAGAAAGGAGAATAAACAAGTAACTCTTTCTGAAGTTCAGTCCTTGGTTCAAAATTATACAGCTAGGGCTTCTGAAGAAAATAAAGATTTACCTCAAGTTTATGCTGATTTAAGAGAAAACATTAATAATTTACAGGCACAGCAGATTGGTATGACAGATCTTAAGACCGCTTTTGATACGGCTAAGGCAGCCTTGGGACATGATAAAATTAGATTAGATGCTAATTTTCCCAATGTTACTGAAGATGATATTAAAGAAATAAGATTAGCTTATGAATATGCCAGACAACATGGCGAACCTTGGCCTCCTGAGGGTGGAATAACCCCTGTAGCACCTGAAGCACAAGATGTAGAGGGAGAATTAGAAATGGAGGTTGGTGAAGCATCTCCTACTTCAGCCCCAGAACAAACTCCTACAGGTGATGAGGTTGCCCCAGTAGCTCCCGCTGTTGAAGAAGAGGAAGAAGAAATATTGATGCCAACCAATATGATGAATATGTTTGGAGGAACTATGAATAGCCTTATGAAGATTTCTACTGAACTTAGGCTAGATGGTAAAATAGCAGCTTCCGAAGAGATTAATAAAATTATTAAAAAATATCAGAAGGGGAAATAAGTAATGTTATATAAATTTGCATTATGTGATGCCGTTACTATACCTTCTAATCTAGATAATAAGATTGGAATGGTTAGAACAGCATCGGGTAGAATTATAGTAGAGCCTAATTCAGAAAAGGCTAAAATAGTTGAAGCTGAAATATCTAAGCATCCTACGGCTTTGTTCTTTAGGGCTAAGGCTATTAAAGCAGATGAAATGAATTCTAATGGAGATTACTTTTCAGAAAAAGAATTATTGAAGGGATATAAAAGTTTTGAAGGAGTTCCTTTCTTTACTAATCATGAAAACCAAAACATAGAGAATGCAAAAGGTAAAATTATTTTTGCAGAATGGGTACCTGAAGAAAGATCGGTCTATACTATCGCATTTGTAGATAGAGAAGCCTTTCCTAACATTTGTCGTAGCATTGAAGAAGAATACGTTACGGGCGTGAGTATGGGAGCTATTAGTGGAGAGTCATTGATAGTTATGGCTGATTTAAGTGAAAAAAGAATTAGTGACATTAATGAGGGTGAAGAAATATTATCAGCATATGGCAATAAAAGAAAGGTTAAGAGAGTTCATAATGAATATCTTGGTAAACCTATGTATTCTTTTGATCTTGCCACATATCATAAAACCCCGATGTTTACAGATGACCATCCTATATTTATGGTTGAAAAATCCTTAATAGAGGCGAATAAGCAAGAAGCAATAAGGGCATGTAGTAACAGCAGATATGAACAAAGAATGGGACGCATAGAAGAATCTATTGGACAAGATGCGTGGAGAACTAAGGATTATAATGCTGATGCTAAGTTTACCCAAGCAAATAAAATTCAAAAAGATGATTTTATTCTTATTCCTTCTAAATTTAAGACAGAAGATGGTTCAAGCCTTAATTCTGATTTTTATTATATTGTCGGAGCTTATTTAGGTGACGGGTATTTAAAGAAAGATAAGAAGGGTGAATATGAAGCTATTAGTTTTTGCCTTGGGTTAAATGAAATAGAATTGGCTCAAAAAATAACAACTATACTTAAGAAATATTCTAAATCTGAACCATGTGACTTAGTATGTGAAGATAGAAATGGACTATATATTAGTTTGTATGATAGGAAATTAGCTAAATGGTTTGCAGAAAATATAGGAACGGGAAGTAAAACTAAAAGACTTAAGTTTGATTTAAAGTTCAAAGAAGATGCATTAAACCTCTTAGCTGGATACTTAGATACGGATGGCTGTATCTCTAAAAAAACAAATACTAACCATACCAACTCTTATCAGTTTTCTAGCGCTAATATTGGTTTATTAGAAGATATTCAATCCCTATTAATATCATTAGATTGTATTTCTAGAATTAGTTCCTTCAATAGGACCCCAAGCAAAAATAGTGTAGTTAAAATTAATACTATTGAACACACTCTTGCGGTTGGTTCTAATAACTCAAATTTATTTAAGAATTCCATTAAATTCAACCTTAATGGATGTCACACTGCAAAAATTAAAGCTGGTAAAACATTTATAGTTAATGTTAATGGCAACAAATTTATGGCTTGTCCGGTTAAGGATATCTATGTAGAAGAGTTTAGTGAACCTGTTTATGATATTACAGTAGAAGAAGATGAATGTTATATCGCAGATGGAGTAGCTGTTCATAATTGTAGCGTTGAATATAGCGTATGTAATATTTGCAGTAACAAGGCTGAAAAAACAGATGACTATTGTACTCATATCAGAAACAGAAAGGGTAGAAAGTTCTCTGGCAAAGCTAAAGATGTTGTTACTGGCGAATTAAAGGAATTTAAAAACGTAGATGTTTATGAATATAATTATGGGCTTAAGTTTATAGAATTAAGCGCCGTTGTAGACCCCGCTTGCGCCTCTTGCCATATTGAAGGTATTATTCCTAATGACGATTACCTTAAGAGAGTGGCAAATATGCAAAACCAGATGTATATGGTTAGAACGGCCGCTATAGAGAAACACGCAGGACAAGAAGAGCTTACTCAACTAGAACAAGTTCTTTCAACCTTAGAGGGTATTGCAGTAGGCTTAGTTCAAAATAGGCAACAGGTTGAAGTAGAATTTGCAAGTGATTTAGTCGGAATTCTTGCTGACTTGCAGAAATTTACAGATGAGCTAGTTGGTGCAGGATATGGGAATGTTCAGAGTATACCCGGAACAATGGATGCCCCTGAAGGAGGAATGCTTCCAGAAACAGAACCACTTCCAGATGCAGGTTTGGGCGGAGAAATATTACCCGTAGCTGAAGAATCACCTCTTGGAGATGTTGGTTCAGTATCGGGAGCGCCGGGACAACCACCAGTTAATTCTCCACAATTACCTATCACAGCCCCCATCAAACCTATGGCTTTTGATACAGGTAAATTAGTTAGAATGGCTAGTTTAGCTACAAACTTATTAGGAAAAATACAATCAGTAGGAGATAGTGATATGGTAAAAAGAAGAACAAAATCAGCCAAAAGAGAGGATAAGTTGACTGCTATCAAAATTTTATCAAATTCGTGGCAGGAAAAACAAGAATTTTTCGAGTATATTAAACAAATGCCTTCTTTGCAAGATAATAATTATAAATTATCAGTAAAGAAGAGAGATGATTCATTTATTATCGTGGCAGAAGACAAAGACCCTGCGTTAACAGGACAGAGTGAAATGGTCTGGACGTATGAAGATCTTAATGAGGAAGAAAGAAGTATTATTAAGGAGTCTCCTAAGGAGGCTTCAATAAAATTGTTGGAGACATTTGCGAGTAGCTTAAATAACAAAAAAGAAGGAGTAGATCAAATGGCAGATAATATTAGAGTAGAAGCCGGGGCTAGTTCGATTAACAAGCAGCCTGAAGTTATTACTGAAGTACAGCTTGAGAACGAGAAGGGTTTATACCACCCTCGTACTAATGAACAGCGTGATAGTATAACAGAAAAACAATTAGCTGATGACAATGGTCGCAATAATAACGAACAAGATGTTATTACAGAGGCTCAGTTAGCAGCTAAGTCCAATAAACTTAACCCTAGAGTAGAGCAAGAAGTTGATGTTATTACAGAAGCTCAACTTAAGGCGTCTAGAGAGGGTGATGCTCCTGAAGTTATTACCGAGAAGCAGTTGGATGCTCAGAGAACAGAGGTTGAAGCTGATGTTATTACCGAAAAACAACTTGATAATGCATCTACACCTTGGGAAAGAGCAGCCAAGAGAAACTCTTCTATGTTTAAGAGTGCTGGCGAACACATGCAGGCGGTTGTTGGTGTTATGGCTGATAGTGTTATAGCTACAGGTAGCACAATTGATGAAATTACTTCCGTTGCTAAGCAGTTGATTAGTTCTACCACAAGCCGTTATAATCTTGTTGGTAATATCATGACTGCATCTAAATCTAACAAGGGTGTTGATTATGCTAAGAGATTGGCTTTCTGGAGTAATAGGAACGTTAAAGTTTCTGGTATAACAGCAGATGAAGCATCACAGTTGCTTATTAGTGGTTTAAGAAAGGTAGCTTCTGATGAAACTATCAATCCTGAAGTTGTTGTTGACGCTATTGAAGTTATTACAGAGGGAATGTCAGGAACAGACGCTATCAGTAAGGCTATTGATGCTAAGATGGCTGTTGAAGCTGAAAAGGTAGCTCCTGTAAATGTTAAGGATGAATTAAGAGCGTCTTTAGCTCCTGTTAAAGATACTGCTAAAGAAGAAAGAGCAGAAGAAAGAGCAGAAATCTTGGCTTCTGTAGAGAAAAAAGAAAAGACAGCAGATACAATGATTGAAACTTCTTTTAGCGAAGTAGGTATAGCCAAAAGCGCAAAAAGAGATCAGGGGTTTAGATCGACTATCTCTTCTTTCGCAAAAGGCGCACTAGCTTCTAAGAATATTAAATTGGCAGCTATCACTAATGTTACTATTAATGGTGACACTATTCAGATAGCAGTTCAAACAGATGCTGGCTCGGAATCAGTTGAGATTCCTATTGGAGAATCCGTTAGCCCTTTAGAAGAAGAGGTTGTTCCTGAAGTAGATTTAGATGGAGAAGGTCTTGAAGAAGCTTTTGCATCTAGGAAATCTATGAAAAGGGTAGCCCAGTCTCCTATGGGTGGAGGCATCCCAGGAGCACCCGGAGGTAACGCTGGAGGACCTGGAGCACCTGAATCTGGTCTTCCCGGAGGAGCACCTGCCGCTGACCCAATCCAAGCATTAACAACGGATGGGGATTTAGATGGTATGGTAGATGAGATTCCTACAGCAGGAAAACAACAGATGCCCTACGCTATCTGTCCTGAATGTGGTAGCTCTGACGTAGATATCAAGAAAGAAGGCGGTGGTGATATCAAGGGTTTTTGTAACGCTTGTTCCGCTGAATACGAAGCTCTCATAAAGAAATCTATTGAATTCAGAATTACTAAGCCTACAAAGAGTGTTGGGGAAGATGGAGTAAGTGTCCCTGAAGGACCTGAAGTTCCTGCACTTCCTGTAGCCGCTCAGACTAGGGTAGATAAGAATAGCCTTGTGAGAATTGCAACTAACCAAGAAAAGCATGGACATGTTTGCCCTGCTTGTGGTATGAGCAATTGTAAGGTTGCATCAAGCGCAGATGGACACCAAGAGTATTCTTGCCCTGCTTGCGGTACTGATGTAAAGAAAGACCTTCTTGTTAATGTTGAGAATCCTGATGAAAGTTACCTTAGGGTACAATGGGATTTAGTTCCTCAGATTGATGAGAGTTGCGAAGGCTGTAAAGAAGCGGCTGAAGTATTTGCCTCGGTTTTGAAAGTTGAAGGATTGATGAAACAAGCTTCCTCAACAGAATTCCCCAAGGCTAATTGTATGGAAAGAATAGCTAGAACTTATGGTGGAAACGCTGTTGCTAGTTTCGGACCTTGCAAAGGCAAACCTTTAGCAGATTGCGTATGTAATCAGCTTGAGCGTCTTGGTCTTACTAAGGTTCGTCATCTTGATAAGCTTGCATCTACATATTCTCAGGAAGATCCTATGGATGAGTGTATGAAAGAACAGAACGGTAAAGGTTTTGACGTTAAAGAAGCTGAAGCTATTTGCGGATGCTTAAAGAAGAAGTTCGCTTCTAAAGTTGACGACAATCCTTTCATGCAGGCTTTTGCTAGCGATATTGAAAGCGGAAGAGAAAAGGTTCTTACTGCTCAGGACTTAGGCGTTATTAACGATATGTTCACTGAGGAAGAAGCTCCTGTTGAAGATACGTTTGAAGATATTGATATCGGAGATGATCTTGTAGATGAAGATCTTGGAGATGATCTCGGAGAAACAGTAACTATAGAGGTTTCTAAAGAAGCAGCAGAAGAAATTGCTGATGCAGTTTTAGAAGCTACAGAAGTAACTGTAGATGTTGAAGAAGTTGGAAGTGAAATTCCTGAAGTTCCCCAAGTCCCTGAAATAGGGTCTGCAGCGGGATTAGAAGTTGCTGATGAAGCACTTAACCTAGAGGAGAAAGAAATGGCGTTAGCTATGCAGACTCATAAATTAAGAAGGGTTGGCGAAGATGTTGTTAAGATCGCTGGAACACCTAAGGTAGTTAAAGATATTGAAGGTAATGTTGAAGCTGGAGTTCCTAGAGCTAAAGCTACAATGGGCAACGAGGGTGCTGACAATATCGACGTTCCTATGGCTAAACCTAGTATTCCTAGGGGCAATGCTGAAATGGGTAACGAAAGCGCAAGCAACATTAACCCCAAAGCTGGACTTCCTAACGTTCCTGTAGATAGTTCCTACATGGGCGCAGAAAAGGCAGCTCAAGAAGGTATGCCCGCTATCAACAATGAAATCAAAGGCACTGTTATTGCCAAGAAATTAAAGGAAGTTGATACTGTTGAAGGCGATGTTGAAGCTGGAGTTCCTAGAGCTAAAGCTACAATAGGTAACGAAGGTGCAGATAATATCGACGTTCCTATGGCTAAGCCAAGCATTCCTAGAGGAAACGCTGAAATGGGTAACGAAGGTGCAGACAATATCAATCCTAAGGCAGACGGACCTGATGTTCCTGTAGATAGCGCTTACATGGGTGATGAAAAGGCAGTTCAGAAAGATATGCCCGGTATCAATAGCGAGATGCTTAAGAACGTTCAACAGAGCAGAGATGTTCAGATGGACAGAATAGCTTCAGCTAGAAGGACTAAGGCTATTGAAACAGCAGCGAAGTTACTTGCTACAAATAGAATATCTGAGCAGGCTTATGAGGATGTTATTGAAGCATTATCTCATGTTCAGATTGATAGGATAGCATCTGTAGCGGATAACATGTATCCTAAGAAAGCAGTTAAAACTGCTTCGGCTCAGGATAAGACTGAAGTTACAGCATCTCATTCGATTCCTGCAATAGTTATGGAATCAAAGAACTCTTCTAGTGATGTTTCTCTTACTGATAAAATCAGTAGCGCCTTCACTATCGGTAACAAATCTTTTGACGAAGATTTAACTCGTTATGGAGTAAAATAATCCTAACCATTAAATAATTAGACAAGAAACAAGCTCCTCAAATGAGGAGCTTGTTTCGTTTTAAAAATAAGTGAAAATAAATAAAGGGTTTTTTAAAGTTTTATAGAATAAAGTAAGTATAAGTAAATAAGATTAAAACCAATGTTTGAGTGTTGCAGAATTAAGATGAAGTAAGAAAGTAAAACTATTGATAAAGTTAAAGATGAATTAAGTTGATTAGGTTGAATCGAATAAAATTAAATTAAAAATTAAATGGAGAAAATAAAATGGCTCTTATAGAGATATATCATGTCGTAGCGGCAAATAGAGTTGTAGCTACTGGTGAATCTATCAACGAGGGAATGGTTGTTTCCTTGGATAGTTCAGGTGAAGTTGTTAAGCAAAACTCAACGAATAGTGTTCCTTATGGTATCGCTGGTGATACAAAATCAACTAGCGCATCTTCCTTGCCTGGTGTTGGATCTGGTTTTCAGAACAGAGCTTCTGATTACTTTGATGAGACATCTGCTTCTAGTAAGATGACAGTTTATCATAGTGGTGGTGAGTTTGCTACAGATCAGTTCGTTGCTAACGTTGCATCGTCCGCAATTGGAGATCCTCTTTACGCTACAAACGGTCTTCTTTGCACAGCAGCACAGTCTACACAATCAGGTATTGTTGCTAGATTAATTAAGGCAGCAGGAACTTATCCTTCTGGTGTTCCCGGTATTGACATTAATGGCGACCAAGCTCTTAGTGGAGATAACAGCAACACGTATCTTGAATTCAAGTTGGTTATATAATTAAATAAAGTTCATTTTGTAGGCAGTAAAATCCCTATAAAACAACTAAGGAGAAAAATAAAATGGCTATAGATAAAAAAGCAGTTAACGCAGAGAGAGAAGCTCTTATTGCACAGGCATTAGACACACCTGAGGGTCGTGTTGCACTTGCTCAGGCAATGGTTGAGCCTATTCGTAGGGCGTTGGAGTATCAGGCGGTTGGTCGTAAACTTTTGATGGTTGACGAACTTCCTCAGGGTGCTTATGCACGTTATGAGAAGGATGTTAGAGCTACAGCATGGGTTATTTCCCGTCGTGGCGCAGTCCCAGATATGATCGTAGAAGGCGAGGAAATCCTTGTTCCTACATTCGAAATTGCTACTAATCCTGTAATTCGTTTGTCTGAAGTTAAGGCTCGTAGGTTCTACATCGTAGACAGAGCACAGATCAAGGCTAAGGAAGCTATCCAGAAGGAAGAAGATCTTAACATCTTCAACGCAGTAGAAGCAGCTGTAACAACAGCAAATACTGTTATCTCTACTGGTGGCGCTCTTTCTTTGAACGCTCTTAACCAAGCATTCGCAACAATTGAACAGCATGACCTTACAGTTGGTAAGATTGTATGTCACGCTCTTCGTTATGCAGATATCCGTAACTTAGGTAAGACTATATATGATGAAGCTACTCAGAAGGAAGTTCTTACAACTGGTTTGTTCGGACATCTTTTCACAGCAGATATTCATGTAAGTTCTAAGTGTCCTACTGCTACTGTATATCTTCTTGCTCCTGCTGAGTACGTTGGTGCATTCCCGATTCGTCAGGATATCACTGTACTTCCCGCAGATGACCCCAAGAAATTGAGGTTGGGTTGGGTGATATATGAAGAAGTTGGTATCGTAATCATCAACAGTTATGCTGTTGCTAAGGTTACTGTTACTGCTGGTTCGTAAGCACGTAAATAGCTAGTTTTAAGCTAGTTATAGAGAATTAAAAAGAGTCGGTTGTTAATTCAACCGACTCTTTTTTTATTTATATCTTTTATTTTGATTTTTTATGTGTATAATACTTACTAGTAAATAAACAGGCATTAAAATATGTATAATTTTGATAAATCGGAAACAGATAGAAAGATAAGAAAAGATTCATATGAATTTAAGTACGATATGAATATAGTATCGTCCAAGTTAAAGGAGCTTTATGTTGACCGTCAATTGTCAACTAACCAAATACCCGAAATATTTAAGATAGAGACGGGCATACCTATTAATAGCGGGAAATGTTATCAGATAATCAAAAAAATGGGTTTATTGAGAGGTAAGTCTGAATCAATATCTTTAGCTAAGTCAACTTTAGATTATTCAACTAGTTTTTTGGATGATAAAATGAAAGGTATTATTGATGGCATTGTTATGGGCGATGGGACAATGAATGTTAACGAGAATACTAAGGTCGCTAGGGTTTCCATAAGCGGGTCAAAAAAAGAATTTATTGAATATTGCAAGTTGCTTCTAGCCCCATATGAAGCTGGAGAGTTGTATTTTACCCCCTCTAGTGGAGATAAAGATGGGTGTGGAACATGGACAACTTGCTCTAAGTTTCATCCTGATTTATATAAAATATATCATAGGTGGTACAATAACAAGGTTAAAGATGTTCCAGAGGATGTTTCTTTTGAGCCGATATGTTTATTATTGTGGTATTTGGGGGATGGAAGTCTTTCTTCATCTACATTAAACAATTCTCAATCTCTTTATTTTTCAACCAATAGTTTTTCTAGAGACTGTATTGAGCGCCATTTGGTATCAAAATTTAATTCAATAGGAATAGAAATTAGTCGTATAACTTCCGATAATAGATTGTTCTTGAAGACCAAATCAATAGTTTCATTTCTACAATATATTGGCGGAGAATCTCCAGTCAAATGTTATTCTTATAAATTCCATATTGATTCATGGCGGTTTAAAAGGACGATGAAGCAAGCCTCATGTGAATTAGATTTAGATTATGGAAAATTAGCTAATTGGGTTAAGAATGGGTTTGTTAAACATTCTCGGAGTAAGGGGGGCAAAAAGGTTTTGTTTAGCGAGGAAGAGTTTAAGGAACTCTCTGATAGGTTATCTAGTGGTGAACTTTCTAGGGAAAAACATAAAAAAGCATTAACTCGTCCATTAAATATCAAAAATGATCTGTTTGACTCTCAAATAGCTAGATTAAAAGGGGAATCGGATGAAGATTACTTGGATAGAATGGCCAGAATACATATTAAAAATGGATTTCCTTATAAAAAGTATTCTGATGTTAAATTACAAAAAGAATGGTTTGGATTAGTAAAGAGCCAGTATATTATTCCCGATACGTCTGTAATAAAATATAGAAGAAATGGATTGTCTTTCGCAGATAATTTTCATCAACACATCTTCTCTTTAAACAGGAAGAATAAATTATCGCCATTAGAATTATTTAATGATATATCAAAATTGAAAGAATGTTTGAAGAAAAATAATGCTTGTAATGGGTTGTTGACATATGCTGGATTACACAGTGCCATATGTAGCGATGTTAGGTCTCCTAGGCTCAATAACTTCCCTCCCTTAATAGCAAGAGATTTGTATAATTATTATTGTGAAGATGGGTTTAATGTTTTAGATCCTTGCGCTGGATTTGGAGGGCGTCTTATTGGGGCTTCAGTTAGCAAAAGGGGCATTTCGTATATTGGGATAGATCCTTCAGAAAAAACTTATTATGGATTGGTAGAGACACAAAAGTTCATTAAGGGAGTAAAACCTGAATTTAACAGTAAGATAATGCTTGGCTGTGCAGAAGATGAGCTTAAATTTTTGAGAGATGATTCTTTTGATTTTTGTTTTACTTCTCCGCCTTATTTTGACACAGAAGAATATTCGCACGATTCTACACAATCTTCTGTTAAATTTGATGAATACGAATTATGGAGAGATAAATTTTTATATGTTTTAATTAAAGAGGTTTATAGGGTGTTAAAAGGTGGACGTATATTTGCTGTAAATATAGGTAAGTTTGGCAGACATAATATTTCTGAAGATATTATTAATATGTCTTTAAAAATTGGCTTTAGTCATGTTGGAACCAAATATATCCGCTTTCCTATTTATGGATTTACGAGTTCGGAAAAGGACTTTAGAGAAGAACCGTTGATGGTTTTTAAGAAATAAGCGGTAATTAATTCACATACGATACTATTTCGTATTTACCGCTTGACATTTTACACCAAGTTAATAATAGTCCCTGTTTGGCTAATTTATAACCGCCATTAGGTAATTTGAATTGACCGCCCCCGAAAGGATTCATTATATATTCATCTTCTCCGGGTTTGTGAGCTAAAATAAAATTAACCATTTGATCTCTAGCTTTATCAGTTCCACATTCAGCGCCACCGAGAAGCATTCCACTCCAAGGTTTTCCATCTTCTTGTAAGGCTACTGTATTGAATTCGGCTAGAATGTCAAATATTTGTTGGAGGACCA
>Ga0265595_1000656_pt1 | contig 29862 bp, 28 predicted proteins | sample saktaG_15_FD_190148 | JGI IMG/M metagenome (GOLD analysis project Ga0265595, IMG submission 190148) | Saline water microbial communities from Sakinaw Lake, British Columbia, Canada - sak_2013_06_06_50m | ecosystem: Environmental > Aquatic > Non-marine Saline and Alkaline > Saline ...
CTACAACACCAAAAGAGTTCACTGCGCATTCAAGAACAAACGAACGCCACTTGAAGTATTAACGAAGTCAGATTATTATGAGTCTAAATTACCAGCAGAGTGCAAAAATGGGTGGAGTTATTCAGCATATTGACTTTTTCAAAAGGTGGATTCACACTGTAGCTAGGTCGCAACACATATCAGGAAGGCTTCCCTAAATAAAATATATCGGGTCCAATTATATCCATGCTTAATGCTGGATCAGGACACCACCTAAAACATTTGGAAGTACTTTCCTCCTCGGTTTGTGGCCAATATGCACAAAAACCTGCCTCGGCAGGTTTTTGTGCATATAACATTTATTTTGTTATATAATTTACAATTAAGATTTGAGCCTATGACTTTTTTATTATATGAAGGAAATACCCCTATAATTAGGGGCATTTCATCATCAAACTACGCTTGTGGAGCTGGAGTTGTCGGCTCTGGTGGTACTGGAGGAGCCGGCGGAACCGGTGTTTGTGTTGGTTCTGACATGACATTAAGCGCGAGTTGATTAGCTCTCGCATCGCTCAGTATACACTATATTTGATTTTATGCAAAAGAAATGCCCGAGGAGGGCATTCTTCCGTCTAACTACACCTGCGGGGGCGTAGTTGGCTGTGGTGGAACCGGTGGAACCGGCTTCTTAACTGGTTCTGCCATCTTATTATCGCGAGTTGATTAACTCTCGCTCGTATTATTATATCGCTCCGTCAATCCAAAATATTTTACTATAATCCAATTGACATCAAGTCAAATGAATATATGTAATTTTGGCTTAAATTCGAACTCGTAGGGTATGATGTAATTTGTTATAAAATTACATCACATTTTTTCGACTAGTGGAATAAAATCACCTTGCTTTTCCCTGATTCGCGATCATATCAATCGCCTGCTTCAATTCTTCCGGTTGCGCGAGATAGTATTTCTTAATTGGAATTATATTATCATCGAGCTCATAAACAAGCGGAATTCCAGTGGGTATATTTAGCTCAATAATATCATCGTCTGAAATATTATCGAGATGTTTAACCATACCACGCAAACTAGTACCCGAAGCCACTATGATAATCTTCCTGCCTTTCTTTATTTCCGGCACTATTTCTTCGTTCCAGTACGGCAGAACTCTTTCAATGGCGTGTTTTAATGTTTCAAATAAAGGTATTTCATTTTCATTCAGAGATTGATAAAGAGGATTCTTACCTGGATACATATCACTATCCTTTGATAAAGGTGGAAGAGGTATATCATATCCGCGACGCCACAGCTTTACCTGATCTTCCCCGTATTTCGTTGCCATATCAGATTTATTAAGTCCTTGAAGTGCGCCATAGTGACGTTCATTCAATTTCCATGATTTTCTTATTTCAATATTTTCTTCCTTCATTTCCTCAAGCACTATTTTAAGCGTTTTAACCACTCTTTTTAAAACTGACGCAAATGCTAGATCAAATGAAAAACCCGATTCATTCAGTTTTTTGCCGGCATCATACGCCTCTTTCATTCCTCTTTCCGATAGATCGACGTCTACCCAGCCCGTGAATCTATTCTCGGCGTTCCATATACTTTGTCCGTGTCGCAGTAATACCAATTTATACATGTTGATTTGAATTAACTCCGTTTAATTACTATCTCGAATAATCATGGTACCTATATATTTAACAAGAAGTATCACCGCCGTCGCGCAGAATACGCCGAGTGACCAGCCGGCAACAACATCGGAAACCCAGTGCACATTAAGAACAATTCGACTTAGACCTATCGTGATAACCGCTAATACGCAGATCGTAATAAACAATTCCCTTTTTATCCCTGAGCTTTTCTTGGGAGTAAATAGATAAATGAGAACAATAAAGAATACCGCTGCCAACGCCGCGTGGCCACTCGGAAAACTATAATCATTCAAAACCAGTAGCGCATTCTCCGGCCTTGTACGCATAAAAAAAGTCTTCATCAGTTCAACCATGATCCCCGTTGAACAAATCGAAGCTATTATTATAGCCGCAGATCGCCACCTTTTTTTGAAAATGAAGAGAACACCGATCAGGATGCCAATTCCAATAATCACTTCGGTACTGCCGACCAAACTAATGAATTTCGCAATACCAACTAATGCCGATGTGATTTGATGCGTCAGATTATTCATGAAAAGATTGACCCAAATATCGAATTGCGCCATAAACGACCGCATTGCCCAAGCATCTTCAACAGTTTTTGCCAATGCCCAAAGTGAGACGATATTTAAAATAAGAGCGAATAATTCATATTTTTTGAAAATATTGAATCGGGCATTAATGAATTTATATCCCCATATTATTATAATCGATACTAATACTGCGATCATAACGCCCTTACCAATATATTGCGCGAAAATATAATATCCCAGTCCGAAAACATATCCGATCATAACGGATGCCGTTGCCCATAAAATTCCACCGATAACATTGTATACCCAGAACATAATAGATCGAACATGGCTGACCCCGACAATAAAAGGCATAAGCGAACGCGTGAACGGATTGAGTCGACCAATTATAAGAGCCATGCCTGTATGTCGATTGATCAGATCCCGTGCTTTTATTATATGCCGGTCGCTTATAAATAATCGAAGTTTGAAGCGATCCATAAACGGCATGCCGTATTTTTTCCCCAAATAAAAACCCGCCATATCTCCAATAATCACGCCGAATGACGCGAGTGCTATTACGATCCAAACATTGAAAACACCGATCTTTGCCAGAAAGCCGGAAATAATTATGGCCGTATGTCCCGGAATCGCGATACCAATAAAGGGAATAGATTCAGCTATTGATATGAGAAATAGGAATATATAACCGCCATGCGTGGCACCAGTTTCTATCACATTGATAATATTCGCGAATAAATTTTGAAAAGGCATAATAATAATACTATTTGGCGACTCTGACCGCCTCATCGAACACGATGGATATCAATCTCGATGCTCCGTCAGCTCCCATAGTTATACCATAAAGCACGCCGGCACGGGACATTGTTTCGCGATTGTGTGTTATGAGAATTAGTTGGGAATATTTGGAAAGATCTTCTATCATATCACCGTATTTCCTTGAATTGGCCTCGTCGAGCGCGGCATCAGTTTCATCCAAAATAATAAATGGGGGTGGATTGACCTGGGAAATTGCAAAAAGTAGAGCGATAGATGTCAGCGAACGTTCACCTCCGGATAACATCATTAATCCTTTGACTTTCTTCCTCGGCAGGCTGACATTGACTTCCAAACCTTCCGGACCGTCTTCTTCATCATTATTCATACCGATTTCTCCATTACCAAATTTCATATTTGCTTCATAGTTATCTCCATCGCTATTTCCAACCAGTGACTCTCCAAGTCCTTCAATCTCATTCCTTTTGTGTCTTCTCTTCTCCCTAATTACCGACAATTCGGCTTTACCGCCGCCAAACATAAGTGAGAAATATTTCTGAAATTCGCTATTAATTTTCAAAATGCCGTTTTTGAATTCAATATCGATTCGCATATCGAGATTAGTTATGAGTTTAAGTAATTCATCCTTGGCTTTTTCCAAATCATTCAATTCTCGCTCGAGGAATGTATCACGCTCCTCCGTTTCTTTGTATTCTTTCATTACCTCCATGCCTCCACTTCCTCCGGCATCCTCTAGACGAATTTTGATTTTCTCAATATGTTTCAAACATTCTTCTTGAGATTTTCTATCGAAGATTTCGTTTATTTCGCTGGCGAAATCCCAGACAGTTGCTTCCCGTCCGACAATAATACCAGCTTCGCCAATTTCTCTTTTCAGAGCTTGTTCGGCATTCAGGACAGTATTCAGTTGATTTGAAATGACTAAAATGACGCCACGCAATTCATTTTGCCGAGCGATAATTTTGAACACATCTTTTTCCGCGTCGCGATCCGTATCCTTCATTTTCTCGATTAATTGATTCAATTCATTATGTTCGCAATTTAATCTGATTTCATCATTGATAACAGATCTTATCCTATTCTCATGTTTTTCCTTATTTTCCTTCAACCTTGTCAATTCAACATTAATTTCAAAAACGTAATCAGAATTGATCTGCGCGCGATGTTTCGCGATGAAATCCCTGAGCATTCGAATAACCTCAGTGAAAAGACTCTTTACATCCTGAATTGTATTCAATGATTCTACGGAACTAACAACCTCCTCGACATCTTTCAGGCGCACAGTTCTGGTATGTTCATTTTTTATCTTATGTTCCTCCTTTTCCACCGCTCTTTGATTGGCATTAATTTCTCCTTCAATTCTCCCAAGTTCACGGATAATAGAGTCTTTTTCGCTCCGAACTAACGCGAGTTTATTTTCTAACGCGATGATAATATCACTTTTACGGTCACTATTCTTCGATACCGTGAGAATATTTCGAGCTTTTTCTAGGGAATGATCCAATTTTACCAATTCGCTCTTGGGGCCGGATAATTCCATTTCCAGTCGCTCTTTCTCAGTTCTCATATAATACTCCTCACGCGCAAAATATTCTTTATACAAACGAATTAATTCCCGATGCATTTCTTCAGCCTTCTCGACTTTTTCAACCTGTTTCTTCAAAAATTTCAAATGCGGAGCGATTTCTCGGCGCAATGATTCGACCTGCCTCATATTCTCATCTGTTTTCTCAAGTTTTCGGAGGCTTTCTATTTTCTTCCATTGGTAAATCTTCAAACCGAGCGCGTCCTCGATTATTTCTCTACGCTCATGAATCGACGCGGTCAGAATTCGATCGGCTTCACCTTGGGAAATTATATGGTGTCCAGTCGCGCCGATATGCGCCAATGCCAATATCTCGACAATATCTTTCAATCTGACCTGACTGCCATTCAAGAGATATTCGTTGACATTATCTCTGTGGACAACTCGCTCTACTGTCACCTCATCGAAATCTATGCCAGAAAAAATTCTTCTTGAATTATCAAAAATTAGTTTTACCGACGCGCGATTTGCTCTACCGGCATCGCCGCCGCCATTCCATATCATATCTTCTCCCCTTTTGCCACGCATAGATTTGATGCTCTGTTCACCGAGAACGAACTGGAAAGCTTCGGCGGTATTGGACTTGCCTGAACCATTGGGACCAACAATTGCCGTAATCGGTGATGTAAAATTAAGAGTCGCCTTTTTGGCGAATGATTTGAATCCAGAAAGCTCCAAACTTTTGAGATACATGAATACATTGTACCATTGCGTTTCAGTTTCGGAAATCGCATGAATTCACCCATCACATACTAGGATTCATTAAATTAAAAATTTTATATGTGTTTGAATTTATTCATTTTGTTCACTGTTAATAATTGAAAACCTCCACCTTGTCGGTGGAGGGCGTAAATTACTTCTCTCCATGACTAACCGTGTCCGGAAAGCGGTTTATTAAGACAACTATTTTGTCTCGCCCGTTTCCTCATTTCGTTTGTATGAGTACACTCATCACAGTTATCTCCATAGCGTTCGATAATAAAACACATCCCACCGGTATGTAGACATGTTCTGATACCGCGTCTCTCACGTTCCTCCGGCGTGAAGGATGATCTCTCCGGCAATGTTTCCGTCATTTTTCTAGCAAACATAACTGAATATAACTCTTGGTTAATGTTGTATTTCGAAAATCAAATCTGAATAAACATTAGCATTTTGTGAAATATATCACCAGCCCTTCATTTTCAAAGCTTTATCCGCCGCTAGTTGTTCAGCCTCTTGTTTTGACGATCCCGTCCCCGTGGCGATTTGCACGTCGCCGATGAATACGCCCAGTGTAAACTTTTTGTCATGATCAGGACCAATTTCTTTCAATGTTTTATAACTCGGCGTCAAACCTGTCTTCTCTTGTGACCTCTCCTGAAAGCGGCTTTTGGCGTCTATCCATGTCTTATTTTTTACGATTTCCTCGATGTCAATTGTATTCAAAAGATGATTAGAAATAAAATTCGCCGCGGCATTGTAACCTCGGTCAAGATAAATAGCGCCGATTATTGCTTCAACGGCATTGGCCAAAATTACGGAGCGAGCTCGTCCATTATCCTTCGCTTCCCCGCGAGACAACATTATATAATCGTTCAAGTTGATTGACTGTGCAACTTTAGTCAGACTAACGGTATTAACAAGGGCTGAACGGAATGATGTCAGTTCTCCTTCGGCTTTTTTGGGATACTTTCTGAAAAGATAAAATGTAACCACTAATTCCAGTACCGCGTCACCCAGAAATTCCATTCTTTCGTTGTGTTCAGGTTTTGATCCTTTGTTTTCATTCAGATACGAACGATGCGTGCACGCCGTGCGTAATAGCGAAATGTCGTCAAATTCAACATTGATTTGCTTCGCGAATTTTTCTATATCTATGTTCATTATTTTCAGATAACAATAAACTATTAAACGGCATTGCCAAGCGATGTTACCGCTTTCGTAACAATAGGCAAAATATCATCGTAGAAATTCAGGTCCAAAATATCGGCAAGTTTGAACCATCTAGCATCGTCAAGTCCGGGCTTTTTTACCAAGGTTAATTTATGAAAATCCGATTCAGTGAGATAATAATGCACCTGTTTTCGTATTTTACCAATTTCCGGATCATTGGCAATATATTCATTGGATCCGAGATCAGAAATTATTTTTACATCAAGGCCAATTTCCTCTTTCACTTTAGAAATAGTTCCATCTTTCGGATCCACGCCATCCGCGATTTTCCCTTTTGCTAAGGTCCAGTGACCGAATATGTCATGAACAAATGCCATGTATATCTCCTTACCATCCCTGCCGTAGACGACAGCACCGCCGAGATGTTGTATCGGCATTTGGTCATATGGTACATTCACTTTCTTTTGTTTCACTGACGCGGCATCTTTACCTGGTTCACCCAATTCCTTGTAGACCGCGCCCATAACACCGTTCACAAATCTGCCACTCGTTTCGCCGCCAAAAGTCTTCGCAAGTTCAATGGCCTCATTTATCGCTACCTTGGCCGGTACTTCATCACGATCGGAAAAGAGTAATTCAAAAAGTCCGACACGAAGCACGTTTCTATCAACAGGAGAAATCTTATCTATCGGCCAATCCGGCGCCGCTTTCATGATAATATCATCGATATCCTCTCTCTTTGCGACTATTCCCTTCATTAAAACTTTAATGAATGACGCATCCGTCATTCCAGGTGCGAATTCTTTCACATTCCTCTCAACAATACTCTTTATGTTTATATCACGCATACCACACACATCCCACTCAAAGAGTGATTGCAGAACTATTGAACGGGATAGATGGCGATTGGCCATTGTGGTAAAAAGAACTAATTACTCGAAACTCCGATAAATGTTATAACTCAAATCTTAAAATTTGAAACGTTTCTGATCCATGTTCTGTTTTGATATTTATGTTTCAAACATTCATATGACACACGTTTTACAACTATCTCTTCGCCTCCGCCGCTTTTTTCTTCGCTTTTCTGGCGGCTTTCGCGACTAGATCAAGAATCTTTCTTCCATTATACCACCCGCAACTCACGCACACACTATGACTCTTATGCTTGGCTTTGCAATTTTTGCACACCGAAAACCGCGCTGCCTCAAGAGCGTGATGTGACCTTCTATTATCGCGATGCGCCCGCGTTGCTCGCATTCGGACTACCATAAATAGAGTATTGCACATTATCAGCAATTGCGCAATTTATTTAGTCTCATATATATCCGCACATATTCGGTAAAACAATTTATGCGATTCAACGATAAATCCAAAAAAATATTCAAGAAATAAATGACTTGTGCGAAACCAATATTCATAATACAATAGCGCCATGAATCCCGATGAGAGCGTACAAAAACAATCTAGTTGGCATATCGCGCGCGAATGGACACAGACAATAATTATCGCCCTCATTATCGCCCTCCCTATACGATACTTTGTTGCCGAGCCGTTTATCGTAAGTGGCGCTTCCATGGATCCGACATTTGCTTCAGGACAATTTCTCGTTGTTGATCGGCTTTCATATAGGATTGGAGAACCAAAAAGAAACGATGTTATTGTTTTTAAATATCCCAATAATCCGAGCATATATTATATCAAACGTATTATCGGTTTGCCTGATGACATAATAAGCGTCATAGACGGGATAATCACAATCACAAATGAAGAAAATCCCGATGGATTTGTGTTGAATCAATCGTACCTAGCGTCCGGACATATTGCTCATGACACATTTACAATCAGACTCAAGCCTTCAGAATATTTCGTTATGGGTGACAATCGCACTCAAAGTTCCGACTCGCGAGTTTGGGGCACATTGGATCGTAATCTGATAGTTGGCCGACCTTTCCTGCGATTACTGCCGATAACCACGATTTCGTTTTGGCCGGGAGAGTATTCGAATGATCACTAACCGCCATTTACATGAGTAAAAATAAAAAGATAAAACAGGCCGATGGTAAATTCATCCAGTACGAGAATCTGGATAAGATCGGTGAGATACCCGTTTATTTCGGTTTTTTTCCGATGAAGAGCATCAGAATTACAAAGATCGATATTGATGGCGCTAAGGACCTGAAAAATGGCGATTCGATAGATGATGAAACGGACAAACACGGTCGTCTACCGCTTCATGCCGAAGAGAAAATCGCCCTTATGCGCACATATCAGGAAGAAAATATGCAAAACTTACCTCAACCGGTTATGCTCTATTTCAAAGATCCGTGCAAAGGCGGATGTAAAAAAGAAGGCTATCATCGTTATGCCGATCTGGAAATTATCGGCAGTGCAGGATGTATTGCTGAGGCCACTCTTATCGAGACGGCTCGGGTCATGCTTGCCGAGGAAGGGTATGTTGATACGGCCGTTGAAGTGAATAGTCTCGGTGATCATGATTCCATGCAAAGATTCGTGCGTGAGCTCACGGCATATTATAGAAAGCATATTAACGATATGAGCGCCGATTGCAGACAACTCCTGAAGAATGATCCACTCGAACTTCTTTCCTCATGCGATGAATCATGCGCGAAGTTGAACGAGCTCGCGCCGAAATCAATGGACTTCCTATGCGAAAATAGCCGCCGGCATTTGGAAGAATTGCTTGAATACTTCGAGACTATGAATATTCCTTATTCGGTTAACAATTCCCTCATCGCAAATCGCAAATATTGTACCGAAACGATTTTCGCTATTGTGAACACGGACCCCGACGCGCTGAAAAAGAGTAAACGCATACTGGCGATCGGTGTTCGTTACAATGGACTTTCGCGAAAATTGAATTTGAAACGCGATATTACCGGCGTTGGTATTTCCCTCCTAATAAAAGGCAATCGTGCTGATCTTCGCAAGTCGCTGAAAAAGACGAAAAGACCAATTGCTTCATTCATGCAACTCGGACTGGAGTCAAAACTTCTTTCACTTGAAATCATCGAAAAACTCCGACAAGTGAAAGTTCCTCTATATCTTTCACTCGCCAAGGATCGCCTGGGTGCTCAGGTCTCTTCCATTGAAAAATATCATACCCCCTATATCCTAGTCATGGGCAAAAAAGAAGCAATCGATCGAACTATTATCGTTCGGAAAGCCGATACGCACGCGCAAGAGCTAGTCTCGATCGATGATTTGCCGAAATATATGAAGAAAGTGGAGCGGGAATATTGGGGGAAATAATTTGATACCTTGCCTAACATTTATCAATATGTTATCCTACCCTCGCTATGATCAATGTGGAAATAAGCCGTAATCCGAACGAGAATAGTCTCGGTGTTTTGAGACGTTTCAGCAGAAAAATACAAAGTTTTGGCATGATTCCCAGAATGCGTTCCATTCGTTTCAGCGGAAGAGTTCAGTCGCATTATAAGGTCAAACAGAAGGCGCTCAAATCCATCGCTCGTAGAGCCGAAATATCCGAACTCATAAAGCAGGGCAAAGTAACCATAAAACCTGTAAGAAGATAAGTTTTTTATATAACGAAGCAAACCGCCCGGACATAATTCGAGACTAAATGAAAATTTCAATAGCAAATAATACTAAAGCCAAGATTCCGGCTATTTTTTTTAATAAAATAAAAAATGTCATGCTTGGCGTTGACTACAATCTAACTCTTATTATCACGGATTCGGCGACTATTCGGAAATACAATGCCACATACCGCGGTGTTAATAAGGCAACTGATATTCTAAGCTTTCCATATTCCAAAAACGACGGCGAGATATATGTTTGCCCAAGCCAAACAAAGAAGGAGGCAATCAAATTTAAGCGAACATACGAAAATTTTTTTGCTTTTCTATTTATCCACGGTTGTACACATTTGAGAGGATACGATCATAGCGCTATAATGGAGCAGGTGGAGGCGAAATTCCGAAAGAAATTCGGCATTTAGATGGCAACGTGAATTTTGCTCGAACATAAAAGGACACACATGTCTAGAAATATTATCACTGGCATAGATATCGGCACCTATCACGTGAAGGTGGTCGTTACGGATGCAAGAGAAAAAAATGAAAAGGGTTTTCCGAAAATTCTTGGCGTCGGTATTGCCGAGTCACACGGTCTTCGCCACGGCTATGTCACAAATGTCCGCGATGTGGCGACGAGCGTGCGTCGAGCGGTGCAACAAGTCGAAACGAAAACCAGTATCAAAGTAAAAAAAGCTTTTATCGGCGTTGGAGGTATCGGTTTGGGCAGTACAACTGTAACAAGTTCGCTCATCACTTCAAGGGCCGATGCTGAGATCACTTCTTTGGATCTGGAAAAACTTCATGCCCAATGTGAAAAAGATATTCCCAACGCGTCTATAGCAAATCGTCGCATCATATATGCCATTCCGCTTCAATACAAAATAGATAACGCCGTTGCCCTGGGAAAACCGGAAGGCATGAAAGGTAATAGAATCGAGCTCAAAATGCTTTTTATTACATGTCTCGATCATCATGTTGCCGATCTGGTTCAGGCTGTGAATGAAGCGGATATAGAAGTTGAGGATATTATGGCGGCGCCCGTCGCTGCTGGTTTCGTAACTCTGGCCAAGACGCAGAAGATCGCCGGTTGCGTGCTCGCCAATATCGGCGCGGAAACCGTTTCCATTGCTGTATTCGAGAACAGTATTCCAACTTCCCTGGAGGTTTTTCCCATAGGTTCTACCGATATCACGAATGATATCGCGCTCGGTCTAAAAGTTCCGCTCGAGGAGGCGGAGCAAATCAAGGTTGGCACTATTACTGGTAGTTCATATCCCAGAAAAAAATTGGAGGAAATTATCACGGCGCGTTTATCGGACATTTTCGAACTTATCGAAGCTCATTTGAAGAAGATAGGCAGGAATGGTCTCTTGCCGGCAGGAATTGTGATCACTGGCGGCGGTTCCGCGTTAAATTCAATAGATATTGTCGCGCGCGCTTCCCTTCGTCTTCCCTCTCGGGTCGGAACTCTCGGACTCATTGACGGAAAATCATCATTCAAAGACGCGACATGGGCGGTTGCATACGGACTTTGTATTTGGGGACTGCATAGTGACGATGATTCTGGACACATTGAAACAACCATTAATTCGCTGGTAAGACGTCTGTGGCAACGTTCTTCCGAATGGGTCAAGCAATTTTTGCCTTGATTATGTTATGCGCAGATTGAGTGAAATTACCTTATGTGCGCGCATTTCCGTGGTATATTGACACAAGACATATACTCTGATAGCATTTCTATGAATTGAACATGTTGTCAATATAGACAATAATCAAAAAACAATAGGAGAAAAATTGAATGAATAATGATAAGGCTGATAGGGTGGCCGCGCTTTTGGGTGTTAGTTTGGACAGGGTCAGAGATGTTCTGAAGATTACACCTCCAGCACCGGATATTAAGAACATAACCACTGTTCAGCAAGCTAAGGAGACATACAGCAATACTCCGTATGGAAGCGGAGTCAAAAGATTTGCCTTTGAGAAATGGATCAGTCTTTGCACCACCATCGCACAAATCAAGGGGGCATACGATAATGCTTCGGATGGAAGCGAAGTTGAGAGACTCGCTATCCAGAAGGTCGCAGAACTCCTATAACATGACCTCAATTAGTTGCCCGCACACTAATTGAGGTTATTTTTATTCATTTCCCATTTTGTAATATTGACTGATTTTACAATGTTTTTTGCATGGCGCGTATGTATAAATTACACGGATGAAAAACCACACTTGCTTACATAATTTCATATGTTAAGATGCATGCATATTATCCATCGCGCGTAACTTTGCGTTTATTACCGAAATATATAAACTATCCATATGCCCAATATAACTCCCGAAATTGAAGCTTTTGCCAGAATAAAAGTACTAGGCGTTGGCGGCTCCGGAATGAATGCGGTTAATCACATGATTATTTGCAAAGTTCGAGGCGTTGATTTTATGGCTATAAATACGGACTCCCAGGATTTACACCGCGCGCTCGCGAAGAAGCGTATTCATATAGGCAAGAATCTGACTAGGGGGCTTGGCACGGGCATGAATCCGGATCTCGGTCGTAGAGCCGTGGAAGAAAGCAAAGACGAAATTCAAGAGGCAGTCAAGGGCGCGGATATGGTCTTTGTAACATGCGGTCTCGGCGGCGGCACGGGAAGTGGCGCCAGCCCCATAGTCGCGAGGACCGCAAAGGAACTCGGATGTCTCACGGTCGCCGTTATTACAAAACCATTCTATTTCGAAGGACGTCAGCGCTCGCGAATCGCCGACGCCGCTCTCGATGAATTACGCAAAGAAGTGGATGCTATTATTGTTATTCCGAATGATAAGTTACTTTCCTCGATTGATAAAACCACAACGGTAAAGAATGCTTTTTCAACATGCGATGAAATATTACGCCACGCGGTTGAGGGTATTTCTGACCTTATTACCACACCTGGACTCATTAATATAGATTTTGCCGATATTCGTACGGTCATGGAAAATGCCGGCTCAGCGCTTATGGGCATTGGCACGGCGTCTGGAGAAAACAGGGCTATTGAGGCCGCGAAATCGGCGATCAATTCACCACTTCTTGATGTTTCCATCGCTGGCGCCAAAGGCGTGCTTTTCTCAATTGCCGGAGGAGAGGATCTGACGATGTTTGAGATCCAAGACGCCGCGAAGGTCATTACGGAGTCTATAGACCCTGAAGCAAAAATCATATTTGGCACAGTTCGAGACGATAAGTTGAAGAAGAATGAAATTAAGATAACTGTCATAGCCACCGGTTTCCCGGAAGGTAGTGCCTCCGCCCAGAGAGAGGTTTCTGCCGCTAATGCCAGTGCGGCGCAATCGAGAACCAATGACTCATCCGTAGCATCTATTATGAAAATTGGCGAGAAGGAGCGCGGAAAAATATTCAATTCCGTTACCGATTCCAATCAGAAAAAGGCCGACACGAACGGCGAAAAAGATAGGATTGCAGATGTTAAAAAGGACATGAAATCCGATGAAGACGATGACTGGGGCGCCATACCGGCGTTTCTTAGGAGGTCAAGGTTGAAGTAGTTCACGTTTTTAAATAAGAGATTCCGTAACATTACAAGGGGTTTTATTAACTTCCGAATATTCTATGTATTTGCTATCATATCCCCATGAACCCTGCGGACGAAAAACTGAATAATAAGAGGCATACTCTCGCGCATCTCCTCGCCGCCGCCGTTACGGATTTGTATCCTAACGCCAAAGCGACGATTGGACCGGTTATAGATAACGGTTTTTATTATGATTTTGAATTTGACAAGCCCATAATCGAAGAAGATTTGAAGGAAATAGAAAAGAGAATGCGCAAAATACTTCCTTCATGGACTGAGATCGTCGGCAAGGAGATCAAGGTTGCGGAAGCTTGCGAACTATTCAAGGATAACAAATATAAATTGGAGCTTGTGAATGAGATTGCCGCGACAAATGAGCCTATTTCAATTTACATATCTGGCGCATTCGTTGACCTCTGCCGCGGCGGCCACGCGGGAAACCCAGCCAATGAAATACAGGGAGACTCATTCAGACTTTCGCGTATCGCCGGCGCGTATTGGCGGGGGGATGAGAAAAATATAATGCTCACCAGGATTTATGGCCTGGCTTTCAATTCTAGAAAAGAACTCGATGAATATGAAAAGTTCTTGGAAGAAGCGTCAAAAAGAGATCATAAAAAATTAGGCAAAGAATTGGACATATTCACTTTTTCTGATTTGGTCGGATCCGGTCTGCCATTATGGACGCCGAGGGGCACCATGATAAGGGAAATCTTGAATGATTTCGTATGGGAATTGCGCCGAAAGTACGGATACGAAAAAGTTGAAATTCCGCATATTTCAAAAAAGGATTTATACGAAAGAAGCGGTCATTGGGACAAATTCAAAGACGAACTTTTCAAGATCACTACGAGGGAAGGACATGTTTTTGCCATGAAGCCGATGAATTGCCCTTTCCATACGCAGATTTATGCCCGCAAATTGCACAGCTACAAGGAACTTCCGCAAAGATACGCCAATACGACTATGGTCTATCGCGACGAGCAGAGCGGAGAACTGGCTGGATTATCACGCGTAAGATGTATTACGCAAGATGATGCCCATGTCTTCTGCCGACATTCCCAAGTGGAAGAGGAAGTTTTGAAAATTTGGGATATTGTGAATACTTTCTATGGCGCGGTTGGTTTTCAATTAATTCCACGTCTATCCTTGCACGATCCCAGGCATATGGATAAATATCTTGGAACTGAAGATATCTGGCGTCAATCGGAAGATATATTGAGAAAACTAATATTGGGCAAAGGGATCAATGTGTCTGAAGCCATAGGTGAAGCGGCATTTTACGGTCCGAAAATTGATTTTATGGCAAAGGATTCCCTCGGCCGTGAATGGCAAGTTGCGACTATTCAACTTGATATGAATTTGCCCGAACGATTCAATCTTGATTGTAACAATGAAAAAGGAGTTCGCGAGCGCATCGTCATGATTCACGCGGCTATCATGGGTTCGATTGAACGGTATATGTCAATCTTGATCGAGCATTATAGCGGCAATTTCCCTCTTTGGCTCTCTCCCATTCAAGTCAAAATCATTCCAGTGGCCGAAACACATCATGAAATCGCCGGAAAAGTTCATGAATTATTACGCGGCTCGTCTATCCGCTCCGAGCTTGATATTTCTGCAGATAATTTTGGCAAAAAAGTCAGAAACGCGAAAACGGCGCGAATCCCGTATTTCATAATTATCGGAGATAAGGATGTTGAGGTCGATAAAGTCACGCTCGAAAGTAGAGACAAAGGGCAGATTGGACAACTTACGGATGCAGACGTGTTAAAGAGATTGAATAAGGAAATTCAAAACAAACTTTGATTTTTTGAGTGAAATATAAATAATATAGATTACTTCTTAACTTTTTCCGGCAAATTGTGGCCGGATATGAACCAGTTACCAGGAGTGTTTATTCTGTTGCCATTTTCGTCGATTATCGGCGTCTCAAGAATATTACGGCTTGACTCGGATAAGGATGTTTGAAAACCATCAGTACTCATAAAACCCTTGAATATTAAATATCTCGGAGGATCGGATTCGTCCTCAGAAACGGAATCAAATGTGGCGAAATGGTCAAATCTGGACAATTTGTCACGTAGCACGCGGTATAAAGTATTATGATCAGTTCTTCCTTATATGCGGCAAAATATACAAGCTAAACAGAAAACCGACTCGTATTCGGGTCGGTTTTCTTTCCAATAGTAGAAATGAATCGTTTCCAATCCTCTTTTTATATCTTCGGCCTATTGAATAATAGATACATGACCGTGGCGAAAAGAACGAGAATAACGAGTATTCCGACCCAACCCCAAGGTATATTGGAAAGCGAGAATAGAGACATCGCCGATGTCGGAACATTCGCGGTCTGACTATTGTTAGAATCCTGTGTTTGTGCCTTTACCATCGATGATTGCGTTGACTGCTGATTTGATTGCGTTTGCTGTACAACTGACTGCGTTGAATCAATAACTGGTTGTGTTTTCGTTACCGGCTGTGTATTGATTATCGGGTTTGAATAACCAATATTGGTACTAGGAGCACGAACTGTTACAGTATTACTGCAAGCTTTCACGCCAGTTTTGCCATCCGCAGAAGTGACTGTGACAATAGCACTCTTTACACCACTTGTGCCGTAATATTTGATTATTGAACTGATAGTTCCGACAAGACTATCAGAACCGGTCCAGGAATATGTATACGGAGCTCGCCCACCAGTAACTTCTACCGACCAAGTGACAGGTTGATTTATAGAAGCAGTTGTTGGATCCACAAAGCAACCAATATCAAGGCCAGTGTTTAAATTCATCTGATAGGCGGGATATTGAATTGTCGGTACCTGTACCTGAATTGGAACTGGAACAGAAACGGGAATGATTTGAGGTTGAGGATAAACGATTTCATAAACATTGACCAAATTCCCGCAATTCACGGTTGTGACTTGATTTCCGGATGTCACGCTCAAAACTGCTGATTTTGTTCCTATATTGTAATAAGACTTATAAATAGCTGACGCATAACCATAAAGGTTATCCGTTCCTGACCATGAATATGAATATGATCCCGTACCACCCGATACGTAGGCATACCATGTTACGGTATCACCTGTAAGGACGGATAAATTGGAATTATTGTATGCGTTGTTCGAAGTCCTGGCAAAACATGAAGCTTGAAGTGTTGGATACGCGACAGTATAGACCGGAGTGTAAACAGGATAATAAACAGGAACGGAGATTGGAGTGGAATATGACACAGAAGTTGTTCTGCCATAACTGTATTGATTTCCAATAAGAGAGTTCACATTATAATTGTAACCGTATGAACCACATGAGCGATAACTGTAACCGTCATAATAATTACAATCGGCATTAGCCGTGATGGGAATAGCCGTAAAACAGACTATTAGAAATAATATAACCGTAGAGACAAGAAAACTTATGTTTTTGGCCGTATTTTTCATGGTGTATGTATTATATATTATAGCGTTAAAAAAGTCAATAGCGATTTTTATTGTCCCATAACCTCATATTAGTCACAAATGATCTGCGATGCAAGGATAAAAAACCATATTTTTTGATCGCCGCATAATGCCGTTTTGTTCCATAGCCCTTATGTTTTTCAAATCTATATTTAGGAAATTTCTTCGCAAATCTATTCATATATCTATCCCGCGCCACCTTCGCGCAAATCGATGCCAGGGCAATAATTGATTTTTTCTCATCGCCTTTTATTATTGTTTTCTGATTCGTATAACACGCCGGGGCATTGAGTCCACCATCGAGCAACACACGAATATTTGAAAGATTAATATTCGCTCTAGAATTGGAATTCAAATCGGAATCCATATTTGAACCTGAATTATTCTTCCAATGTATACTCAAACCATCTAATGTTTGTTCTAGCGCCTTGCGAATCGCGTACGAAATCCCTTTTTTGTCTATCACTTTTTGACCTTGAAATGATGCGTGAAAATCGATATATCCATCATCTTTCGCCTGTTCAATAATACCGAACCATTCTTCCCTTCTTTTTTCACTCAATTGTTTCGATTCCTTCACGCCGCGAAAAATTCTCTTCGCCTTCTCATTCAAAAAAACAAAAGCACCTACCACTACCGGCCCGGCGATCGGACCACGACCTGCTTCGTCGATACCAACGATTAACATATCTTCTCTAATCTTTTGACACGTATATCAAGCTTCCCAAATTCATCGCGTCTAGTGTAATTGAGTAGAACATAATCTATTCTATTCGAAAGACCAGTAAAATTACGATCAACTTTTTGTTCGAGACTTTCGAATCGTTTATCGACACCTTCAAAACCTTTCGCAACCATTCGCGCTAAATCATCAAAACTACTTTCGATGGCGATATTCATTTCTTCCTTGGTGACTAAATTCTTCAAATCGTCTTTTGTTGCCATCTTCCTAGACAATTCCGCAACCGACTTTGATACTAAATTCAATTCAACCTTAGTTGCTATTTTTGAAGTCAGGTTTTTCAATTCGTTTTTGGTAACCATCATTGAGGACAGGTTTTTCAATTCGTTTTTGGTAACCATCTTTGAGGACAGGTTTTTCAATTCATCCTTGGTTGCCATTTTTGAAGACAAGTCCTTAAACTCATCCTTGGTTGCCATTTTTGAAGACAAGTCCTTAAACTCATCCTTGGTTGCCATTTTTGAAGACAAGTCCTTAAACTCATCCTTGGTTGCCATTTTTGAAGACAAGTCCTTAAACTCATCCTTGGTTGCCATTTTTGTGGACAAAATGGCAATCGAATCCACAATCGAATCCAATCTGATATTAATTTTTGAAAATTCCTTTTCCATGCAGAGAATTATATGCCTGTCAAATTCTCCGTCAAGTCTTTTCAAGAAATAGATATCGTGTTTATATCACTCATTTGCGCAAAAAACATTTCAAATATAAAAAACGTGAATGGGGACCTGTCAATTATCAATCTTTTCATGTTTGAATTATACTATCATTATGAGTCACTTTACCCATCTCCACACGCATTCTCACTATTCTCTGCTCGCGGCATTACCGAAAATTGACGATCTCGTTTCAGCCGCGAAGTTACACGGCATGACCGCCATCGCGCTCACTGACAACGGAAATATGTACGGCACAATCGAATTTTACAAAGCCTGCAAGAAGAAAGATATCAAGCCGATTATCGGCGTCGATTTCTATCTCGCCCAAAGAACCAGACACGATAAGGAAGTCGGTATAGATAACCGTCGGAGCCGTCTCGTACTTCTGGCCCTGAACGAAAGCGGTTACAGAAATCTCATGAATTTGGTAACCGCGTCACATCTCGAGGGCTTCTATTATAAGCCCAGAATCGATCGTGAACTCATGGAGAAATATAATGAAGGATTGATCGCGATTTCGCCGGCATTTTCTGGAGATATCTCACTATCGCTAAAAAGCCGCACAAAAGATAAGGCCAAAGAATTCGCGTCTTATTATAAGAAAGTGTTTAGTAATCGCCTATATATTGAAATAACGAAACATCCGGAGATTGAGGGCCATGATCTAAACATGAAGGTTTTGGCTGACTTCGCGCGCGGTGAAAATATTCCAATTATCGCCGCGCATGATATTTTCTATATGAATCCAGATGATCGTGACGCGCGCGATACCATACTCCTGGTGAATTCACATACCGACACTTCCGATCGAGGGTCGGATGATAATGAGGAAGACTTTTCTTTTATTTCGCCCGAACGGGCCGAAGAACTATTCAGAGATATGCCTGAGGCACTGGAAAATACGAAAAAAGTCGCTAATATCTGTAACCTTGAACTTATTCTGGGAAAATGGGTATTCCCGGATTTTATTATTGAAAGCGGAAGAAGTTGCGATGATGAATTGCGTCATTTGGTGTTTGATGGATTTAGTAAACGCGATATACCGAAAAGTAAAGAAATGCTCGAGCGCGCGGAATATGAGCTTGGTGTGATTATAAAAAAGGGGTATTCGCCGTATTTCCTCGTAGTCGCGGATTTGCTCAAATTTTCGAGAGATAACGGCATTTTAAGTAATATTAGAGGTTCGGTTTCAGGTTCTTTGGTGACATACCTAGCCGGTATTACAAACATCAATCCGATTGACTATGAAATACCTTTTGAACGATTCTTGAATCCCGATAGACCGTCGCCGCCTGATATTGACATGGACTACGCCGACAATAGACGCGATGAAGTCATAGAATACGCGCGCAGGAAATATGGCGCGAATAGAGTCGCGCAGATAGGAACATTCGGAACGATGATGGCGCGCGGCTCCGTGCGCGATACGGCGCGCGCTCTCGGTTTTCCATTTGAGATCGGAGACAGGATTTCTAAATTGATACCCATGGGTTCGCAGGGTTTTCCCATGACACTTGATCGCGCGCTGGAAGAAGTTCCGGAATTATCGGCGTTTTACAATGAGAACGCGGACACGAAGAAAATAATTGATTTAGCGAGGAAAGTAGAAGGTTGCGCTCGCCACATTGGCGTTCATGCCGCCGGCGTCGTTATCGCGCCGGAGGATATTGCCAATCACACTCCACTGCAATATGATCCTAAAGGCGAAGGCAAGATTATTACGCAATATGATATGTATTCCATAGAAGAAGCCGGACTTTTGAAATTTGATTTTTTGGGATTGAAAAATCTGACGATTATCTCCGACGCGATTGAGAGAGTAAAAAAAATCGAGCATGTCACAATTGAAATAGATAAGATTCCGGTGAATGATAAGAAAGTATTCGAGATGTTGGCTCGAGGCGAAACGGCAGATTTATTTCAGTTAAACGGCGACGGCATGACAAAATTCCTGAAGGACTTGCGCCCGACAACAATTCATGACATCAATGCCATGGTTGCCTTGTATCGCCCCGGCCCGATACAATTCATACCCGATTATATAGCGCGCAAACATGATTCAAAACGCATAAAATATTTGGATCCTTCACTGGAGAAAATTCTAAAGAAAACATATGGCATTCTGGTATATCAAGACGACTTGCTTATAATGGCGCACGATCTGGCCGGCTACACTTGGTCAGAGGTTGATAAGTTCAGAAAGGCGGTCGGCAAGAAGATTCCCGAAGAAATGGCGAGGCAAAAAGATCGTTTTATAAAAGGATGCATGGAACACAGCAAGTGGAGTGAGAAAAAAGCAAAGGAAGTCTGGAAATGGATAGAACCTTTCGCGGCTTACGCTTTTAACAAGGCGCACAGCGTATCATATGGTTGGGTGGCGTATTTAACCGCGTATTTGAAAGCCCATTATCCTGAAATCTACCTCTCGGCGGTTTTGACCTCGGAGCAAGGTGAAACTGAGAAAGTCGCCGAGACCATCGCGGAATGTAAGCGTATGAATATTCCGGTTTTGCCGCCGGATGTGAATGAGAGTTTCAGTCAGTTTACCGTAATAAAAAATACAGACACGGATTTATTATCCCGCGACGAGGTTAGCGCATGCCCCCCACGAGTTTTTAATCGCTCCGCCTTGCTATGGCCCGTGGGAGGAAGTGCTGACTCCGTCGCGGCCAACGAGTGTCAATACCACATCAGATTCGGACTAGTGACAATCAAGAATTTCGGACAAGGTATTTCAACGGCCATAATTGAGGAGAGAAAACGCGGAGGTAAATTCAAGTCATTGGCTGATTTTCTTGACCGAGTGAAAGATAAGAATCTGAATAAGAAATCTCTGGAGTCACTGGTAAAGGCCGGCGCAATGGATTGTTTCGGCGAGGATCGCGGTGTTATGCTTGGAAACATTGAACTTATGCTCGCGTACAATAAAGAAATTGAGAACAGAAATACCAGTCAAAATTCCCTTTTCGGCATGATGGTGGATGTTTCTAGCGTGCCGAAGCTTCGTTTGAATGAAGTGCCGGTGGTGGAATTGAAGGATAAATTGGGTTGGGAAAAGGAACTGTTGGGGCTTTACATTTCAGGGCATCCTTTGGAAAAATATCGCGCTGTTATTGAAAAAAAAGATATTGATATTAAGAAGGCGTTGGAGCGCGTGAAAGAAGGAGAATCCGTTATTCTCGGCGTGATTATAAACGAGGTTAGAACTATTCAGACGAAAAATAATGAGACTATGGCGTTCGTAACGATTTCCGATTTCTCTGGTTCATCCGAGGCTGTCGTCTTTCCGCGTGTGTACCAAGAATTCCGAGAGCTTATCTCCTCCGACAAATGTTTGGCGATAAAAGCGACGATAAATAATAGAAATGGTGAAAAGGGGTTTTTGATAGAGAGATTGAAGGCGTTGTAATAGGCCACACTCAAAATCACGCAATTTTGTGTCCTGCGGGACTCATGTCCTCGGCATGGTTTTGAGTGCGGTTGATGATTCAGTATGTTAGAATGCCTTATATGATTTATGACCTCGCGATTATAGGCGGCGGTCCAGCTGGTGTTGCGGCCGGCGTTTACGCGGCGCGCAAACAGCTTTCAACGATTTTTATCACAAAGGACTGGAATTGTCAGAGCGCGGTTTCGGAAGGTATAGAAAATTGGATTGGCACAGTGAACATCACGGGGCAAGAATTGGCAAAAAAATTGGAAAAACACCTGAAGGCTTATTCCGGCGAATTTGTGGAAATTCATGAAGGAGAGATTTGCGAGAGCGTTTCGCAAAATGTGGGAGTACCAGGGGATAAAAGTTCTGGAACATTTCATATTAAAACCAATAGGGGAGATTATGAGGTGGGAACTGTTTTAATATCAACAGGTAGTCATAGGAGGAAACTCGATGTACCCGGCGCGAATAGATTGGAACACAAGGGTCTGACATACTGTGCCTCATGCGACGGACCGATGTTTAGCGGTCAAGACGTCGCGGTAATCGGCGGAGGTAACGCGGCTTTTGATAGCGCGGCGCAGCTTCTGGCGTATTGTAAAAGCGTGACTTTGCTAAATAGGAGTGAGAAATTCCGCGCTGATCCCGGAACTATTGAAAAAGTATCCACGAACTCACATTTCAAAATATTGCGTAATGCTGTTCCTAAAGAAGTTTTAGGAGACAAATTCGTCAATGGACTGGTTTACACTAACATTATTTCCGGAAAAGAAGTGAAAATCGATGTCTCAGGAATTTTCATTGAAATTGGTTCTACTCCCATAACGGATTTTGCTAAAAATTTGGTGAATCTGAATAAAAGCGGTTATATCATTACCGATCCGGCGAATCAGAAGACATCAACTGTCGGTATTTGGGCCGCCGGCGATTGTACCGATGGTTTGTATCATCAAAATAATATCGCCGCCGGCGATGCAGTCAAAGCGCTTGAAGATATTTATTTGTTTTTGAAGGCGAAGTAATAAATTCGTAAAATAATTTGATAGACTTATCCGTTATCTGTGAGCATGATAAATATATACATAACCAGGGACTCCGCTTTTAATAGGTTTCTCAATACTCACAAGGATCACTCGAGATCAACAGTATCATAGTGGTGAATGGAACTATTTTGGTTTTGTGGTTTCGCATTTTGACCACAATCCTTTTCCGCCTTCTTTTGCCTCATTTTGTGCTTCCTTAAACTCTGCCTGATATTGATACGGACTACCGACCGTGTATTCGCGCGCAAAGCCATTTTTTATGAGCGATTCATTGATAAATAATCCGTCATCGCGATAGGCAAAGGCCAATAAGCGGCCATAAATATCCGTTTTTTCGCGATTGGAATTCAGGACGAGCTTGACTTCCCTATTATTTAACAAGAATTTTGTTTCAGCCGAGGACTCCGGACCATAACACTCCGGCGCCTTGCGCGGATCCACGATTTCCGGAGTATTTATCCCGAGCATGCGCACGGTTATTTCTCTTCCGTCAATCATTACCTTGAATGTATCGCCATCAATTACATCCGTAACTTCATAGAGTTTATTCGGATCAACATCGGCAGCCATGGCGAGGGAAACAGTCGCCGTTTGTTTCTTCACAACCACTGCACTCGCAGGAAAACTGAAATCGCGACCGAAGTAGCCAACAAAAAAGCCGGCCAATACAAGCACGAACAAAACTCCCGCATGCTTGAAGAAAATTCGATTCATTTGAATTGCAGTCTATCAAACATAAAAGTAAAATCAATATTGAAGCATTCTGTATTCGTGATGAAAAACATTCATTACCACCGAGAAATGAACGTGTCTAAATTGATTATTTCCCGTGATTTCTCTTTCTTTGACCAAATTCCTCCAAAATTGCTTCAAATTCACTCTTGGCAAAATCTGGCCACAAAGTTTTCGTGAAAAATAATTCACTATAAACCGATTGATATGGCAGAAAATTGGACATACGCATTTCACCGCCAGTCCGAATTATCAAATCAGGATCGGGCATATCCTTCGTCCAAAAGTATTTCATCAGAGTCTCCTCATTTATTTTTTTTACGCATTCACTGGAAAGTTTTGAAATTTCCTTGACGGCATTCAATATCTCCGCGCGACCGCCGTATGAAAGGGCGATATACAACGTCATGGGATTTTTCTCTGTTTGTTTTTCCGCCCTATCCATTAATTTACGGAATGACTCATTGTATCTCGATAGATCACCGACAAATTTCAATTTCACACCTTGATTATCAAGCTCATTTATTCTTTTTGTTAGAGTGAACTTGAGGAGCAACATAAGTGCCTTGATTTCATTCCTACCACGATTCCAATTCTCGGTAGAGAAGGCAAAGACAATCGCATGGTCAATTTCCACCTCCTTGACCCAATTCAGGACTTCTTCAAATTTGTTATAGCCGGCTCTATGCCCCGCAATACTTCCCTTACCGTGTTTTTTGGCATAACGACGATTACCGTCCATTATGAAACCTATGCATTTTATTTTTTTATTCATTGTGTTCATATTTAGTATTTGATTAGGAAATTAGAATATGAACCGTTTGCCTCATTCCATTCAACATTTACTTTTTCAACACGCGCTAATATTGGACCCTTCTTCAATAATTTAATGTATTGCTTGAGTTTTGTTTCATCACCCTCGGCAATGACAAAAACTGAACCGTCCGGCATATTCTTTACCACGCCCGTAATACCGAGAGCTTGCGCTTTCCTCTCGGCAAAATCACGATACATGACTAATTGAACCCGACCGATTATTTTGGCTTGAATTTGTTTTCGCATGAATTAGCATTCTAATATACAATATAGTAACAATCAAATAGGCTACAATTATTAGAATTAACGTCAATTCTTACCTAGGTTATTGCTTAGGCGAGACAAATACAAATATGAAAGGATTCAATACGAATATTGAGAAAGCTACTTTGGAAAATGAAAATTTTCGCAAGGTACTTTATACAAGTAAGCATAGTCAACTCGTACTCATGTCTTTAAAAACGAGGGAAGAAATCGGCGCGGAAGTTCACCCGGATAATGATCAGTTCTTTCGTTTTGAAAAGGGTCAAGGCAAATGCATTATTGACGGTAATGAATACTTAATTACCGACGGTTCTGTCATAATCGTTCCTGCAGGCGCGCGGCATAATGTAATAAACACCTCGGAAACTGATTCACTCCAAATGTACACTCTATATTCCCCAGCACATCATAAAGATGGAACCATTCATGCCACAAAAGAGATCGCGGAGACGGATAGCGAGGAATTTGATGGAATAACGACGGAATAGATTTTCGGTGGACACCACAATTGGAATCCACTTTATGGGGTACGGTTCAGTTTTGAGAGGGGTGGCAGATTAGATGTAAACAACATGGTGTACGCTTCGCATGTTTCAATTGCCACAGTAATTTCTTAATTTCAATGGTTCGAAGTGGCCCACTTCCGCTTCCATAGAGTTCTGTGACGCATTCGTCGTCAGTCCGTACGGCTAATCGCCGAACCGACTTCCTCCGAACGCGAACAATATTTTGTGAAAAGAAGCGGAAGTCGACCACTTCTCGATGGCATCTTACTATTCGAATCATGAAGTCAAACCATATGTTTTGTTATTATATCAAGTACGAATTGTTTTCGCAGGACGAAGCCATTACTGGACAAACTTAACCTAGTATCCATTGGATACTAGTTACCTCAAATGCATCGCCTTTGATTTCACCTGTCATTTGAAATGTGCTCGATTGGTATTGACTGCTGGTCACTGCTTTCACAAAGTCTGCAAAAGTACCGTTCGCATAATTTGTATTCTGGACAACGGACGGCATTTTAATTTTCATATTTTCTTCCCCAATCATTAACATAAATGTGCGATTTGATGCATCAATATTTTTGATATTTTTAACTACGACATCCACTTTCTGAACTCCCGTTTTATCACCACACCAGACATACGAAAGATCGGATTGTGATGATCCTGAACCGAGTCCGACAATCATGCAAAGAACATGCCAATTTTCATACGCATGTTCTACACGATCACCGAAATTATAGGGATTCGTGACTTCCTGGATTTTCATTGCCAAAATACTATGAGCAAAGTCTTTTTGTGTAGGAGTAACAGAAAGCTTATATCCTGAAATATTATTATAACCAGTCCATGCCTCAACTCTACTATTAGGACCTAGATTATTTCGAATATTTTCCAACATTGACTTCGCCTGTGAACCTGTCTGGGTAGTAGCGATTGTAAAATAATTATCACTTGTATCTGCGACACCTCGACCGTCAGCATATTTTTCTACGATAACCTGCGCCTTATATTGACCGCCATTTTTCAAATTCGGTACACTTCCAGGAATATCACCCTTACAGACGACTTGGCTAGGGGTAAAATTATAGCTACCACGAGAGACTTCGACTGTTCCAATCCAGCACGGTGATTCACTCGTTGATCTGAGAGCTATGGTAATTAAATCACCCTTACTTAGTCCAGTATAACTCCATGAAATCGAATAAGCTAAATTTTGTTCGAGGGTTTCACCACCATTCGGACTTAAAATAGTTATAGATGGTGAAACGGGAGCGGCTGGAATTATAGTATTGGATGGGTTGGTGGGAATTGCTTGAGAACTGCTATCTTGTGTAGGAATAGTAGTCGAAGTTCTAGGATCATTAGATACATAATAGTAAGCACCACCACCAATAATCACTATCGCAATTATGGCGATAATTAACGAAACCGTAAACCCTTTTTGATATTTTTTCATATATTATTTTAAAAATTATTAAATATTTTTTCAATTCCACCGATGACATTAGCGACCCAGTAACCAGGATCAGGGAACATCATAATCCTACCGCTATAATCCGATGATGATGTGGTCAAAGGAGGTACAACAATGGGGAGATTCTTACTTGTAGATTGTCCTGCGTCATTCATACAAGTAAGTGTGTAGGTGCCATTTGTGTTTAAGGTACCTGTACTTACTGCGCCAGTTGCACCGACCGATAGATTAGAAAAATTGGGGCCACTTATTACGCACCGAGCGACATTCGATGTGTTCCATACAAGTGTCGTGGAACGCATTAAAGCTGTCACCGGCTGGGAAATTCTGAATTCTGAAATAATAGGTAGTGGAGCTGTGGAGTACGGAAATGGCGACGGTGTAGGTGTTGGTGTTGGATCAGAGACAGGAGAGTAAACCGGTTGGGAACCCGGCATAGTCACTGTTACACTCCTTGACGCTGGTTGTCCAGAATCGTTATGACATGTAAGAGAGTATGTACTATTTGAACTAATATTACCTGTACTGATCGCTTCCGACGGAGTTTTTCTTACATTAGCAAACCCTGGACCATTAAGTATGCAATAAGAGGCGTTATCAACTACCCATGTCAATGTGGTCGAGCGGATAGTGTCAGTAAGAGGTTGCGTACTTCTGAAATAGTAAAAGGATGGAGGAGTCGAAGTCGGGGAAATAGGAGGAGTTAGAGCTTGTGGGTTTACGGTGATTTCCGATGAGACTCCTTGCCCATAAACCGGCTTATCAGGAAAATATGCATAGAAAACAAGAATTGATTTTAGAGATTCTCGAGAATTATTAATCATTTGGATCGTCGTGCTTGATATGGCGGGAGAATCAAAAGTTATCATCTTGTTACAAAGATTTGTTCCATCTGTCTTTTGAGCGACTAAGCCGGATGGACAAGTCACATACATTGATGTTTTTGGAGTGTTATTCGGCACTGAGAATGTAAATTTTACTGACTTTCCAGAATCAACTGTGATTTTTTGTGGACTTATAGATAAAGGGGGTTGATAGTCTTGGGGCATTCCTAATCGGAGAAACGGATCTCCGATTACGACAAGCCCGTTCATTCGTGCAATATCACCGATTAGCATTCCAGAAGAAAGGTTTTTTAAGGCTTGTTTTGCAATCTGTCCGTTGTTATCCCAAAGAAGGGTTTCTGAACCAAGTCCTGCAAGGGAGTTACCAGAAAGTATATAAGCAACCATGGGTGAATCGAGAGTCATAAAATTTCCTATATTGCAGGAGATTCCTATAATAAACAGAGAATTGGGATTCGTTTGGCGGATGATTGGAGAAGAGATACATGCCTCATCATTATTGTTTAAATTAAGGTTGCAAGGAAAATGAAAGGTTGGGCTACCGTGTGCGTTGACAAGGGTGATTTCATGACTTCTGGATAAAAAAGTACGGAATGAGCTTTGCCATGTAGGAATGATTTGCGTCACCCGATCATAATAATCGGTTATACCGGTGACATAATCCACAGAATCTGAAGTATAACGTGAGGGGGTATCAGTCAATCCAATTGTTGCTTCACTGGGGATCATTCCATCAGCAATGAAAAGTCTTTTATCGTAGCTAATTTTTCCAGTATAAAACTGATATAAGCGATTGAAGTAATTTTGTAAATCCTGCTCATTCTCAGCATGTATGGCGGCTATAGTGACCTCGCTATTTAAGGTGTAATAAAAATCTCGCTCCATTATTGAGCTGTCCACAGAAAGATGCCTGTATGGATCTGCGAAGAATTGTCTATCTAAAGTCTGTGGAATTGGTAAATCAAAACCGACAAGAGTGACATACTTGAGATTTTTACTTGCATATACCTCTTTTAGCTTAGCCAATAGTTCGTCACTAGTTATTTTTTGTGTTGGAGCAAATTCGACAATATTAAGATCTGTATTGACGTGCTTAATAGTGTCTTCGTATCTCTTCACTAGCACTTTCGTCTCAGCAGAAACATCATAGTTTAGAAATATAAGAGCTACTGGCGCTTTTCTTGGCGTAGTTGTTATTGTGGCACATTCAAAATAACCCGTGGATTGTCCATTAATTCTGATACCAATTAAGCAAAATTCGTATGTGCTATTTGGATTTAAATTTGAAACAACTGTGGTGTAGATTCGATCCTGCAGGTTTTTAATAGTGTTTCCACAAGTGGGTGAAATATTTTGTAATGGAAAGTCTGAGTTACCATTTTCTTTTGTACATTTGATTCCTAGACTTCCATAATCTGAATAATGTAACTTGGTCATGTCTATCGTGATCTTGACACTACTATCCTCATGATTAGGTAAAAGTAATAATTGAACTGCGCCAGCTGGGGTCGAGATTTCTGCAGCATTTGTCTTTTCTACACCAATTAGAAATATTGAGATTAGAATTAGGAGAGGCGCATAAATATAGAATTTTTTCATGGCATTATTATACAACGAATAACATATTTACTGAATACCCCCTCAAAACCAGCAGGGCGGCATGGCAAAAAACAAATAGTGAGAGCGGGCGGAGTCCTTCCCCCACACCCCCAGTCCTCCGCCCGCTCTCTCCTCATTGTTCTGGATTTTCAGCAAAAAAGGTTCGAACTTCAAGTAAAAACTGCCGCAATTTCGCAAGAAACGTAACATCGTCCGAAAAAGGCGAAAGTTGTCGCACAGGTGGAGGGCAGGGCGACATTCCTCCCCTGACCTCTCCTGCCGTGTCGCCCTCCATCTGTGGTTTGCGATGATGCGATTTGCGGCGATTCTGATTTTTTTGCGAAATTGCGGAGAGGGAGGGATTTGAACCCTCGAGACCCTTGCGAGCCTACCGCTTTTCGAGAGCGGCGCCTTCAACCACTCAGCCACCTCTCCGTGAACGGCCACACACAATACAGTAACATTTTTTGCGAAAATATCAAAAATACGATATTATAGCGTAGTCCGTATTATGCAGAGTTTGTAATTATTTGAGTGCGGCCCTATCGTCTAACGGCTAGGACATCGCCTTTTCAAGGCGGTAATCAGGGTTCGATTCCCTGTAGGGTCACAGTTGAAGTTGTGACTAACCTCAGATACATATTGCACTCATTAATTTTGTGGGCGCAAAATGAAAATACAATCAAGATACCGAGGAATTAAGGGGTTTGTAACCGTATACAATCGTGCTGTAAGGTATGCGTATATGA
>Ga0265595_1000657_pt1 | contig 29799 bp, 22 predicted proteins | sample saktaG_15_FD_190148 | JGI IMG/M metagenome (GOLD analysis project Ga0265595, IMG submission 190148) | Saline water microbial communities from Sakinaw Lake, British Columbia, Canada - sak_2013_06_06_50m | ecosystem: Environmental > Aquatic > Non-marine Saline and Alkaline > Saline ...
GTCGGGATCAAGATTATTGAATTTTTGAAAGTCAACCCAAAATCCTTGATCAAGGGCAAGCGAAACATATAAAGAATCCATATCTGGAGATATAGGAATAACACCGTCCCCGCTTTCAAAAAGAATTGGTCGTGAGAAAGTCAAAGTTTTTTGAAGTTGAAAAGTTTCCGGCTGACCAATGACCAAAGGCAGATAAACCTTTAATTCAAATTCGCTGTAATCATTTCCTATCTGGTTGAATCTTAAAAGTTCGCGACCGTCTTTTTCATAATAGAGGTTGATTTCCTCCGCATTTTCAGAAAACAAGCCATTTTCAATCATGCCTGAATAATGTTCGCCAGTAGAAGTATCGGTGATTCCATAGAGAAGCTGAGCAGTGTTGTCGTCTGGTTGGGTTGACAAAGACCGTACTGCCGCAGCCCAGAAAGACAGATTGTTTTCCGGGATTGTTTGGGCGACATAGAACCAGCCGGAATTTTTTTCCGGGTTGAAATATAAAACCGACTCAGGCGGGATATGGTTACTATCAACTCCGAGATCAAAGTTTGTTTCTATTATTGTAGAAAGCGTATCTTTCTTGACGGTAAAAGGAGCATCACTATAATCAACTAGTTTACCTTGGCTAAAAGGATATTCATAAACGCCAATTCTGTAGTTATCATTCTCTGTGAACTCGAATCCTGGCGTCCAAGTAATTTTGGCGTCAGAAGCAGGAATATTTCTGGCAATCACGCCAATTAATTGTCGATTGCGATACAAAACTAAGCTTATTTTTTCAATTATTGGATCGGCTTGCCAGCAGATTTCGTAATTCTGTTCGACTTTCCATTCTTCATTGCCGTTGGGGGAAATGAGTTGCAGATTACCAGTTGCTTGGATTTTCAGGGGTACAAAAAGACAGATACCAAGAGAGAAGATAATCAGAAATTTTTTAGTCACAGAAATTTTTTAAAAATTAGGTTCAGGTATTTCTTCATTAGCCATTGGTTGAGTAATTCCTAAAAAAGCAGCTGCTTGGTTTGGCGCTGTTGGTTGTTGATTTGAATTTTCGATGGCATAGTTTAGTGGAACATAAGATGTCGAGCAATCAATTTGCCACCAATTTCCCTTCAATCCGGTCCAATCAGCAACACCGATGACACTAAAGAATAAATTAACTACTAACCAGGAGCTGTAAATAATTAACAACCCAATGACAACTGACCAAATTACAGCCTTAGCTTTACTTATTAAAGAAGAATCATAGCCAGCGCCGAGAATAAAATAGGCGCCGCTAATAACGGCAAACAAAACCGCTAGAGGCGGGATGATTCTTAATAAAAGAGTATCAACAATATTTTTGCCCATAACCAAAAGGTGGCAAAGCGTACATTTTACAGTTTGATCCCCATCTTGGTCCGGGTCATCTACGCTGAGCCCGCAGGGAACAATGCCGGCCGAGACGCTCGAAGCTAAGAAAACCATTAATAGGGAAATAAAAATAAATTTTTTCATACTCCTGTTTATTTTTAAGATATTATTACCTGATTTATTCTAACAGACTTTATTTATTCTTTAAAGAGAGTTGTTTAGGAAACAGCGCCCCCGGGAAGATTCGGTCACAAGTTTCCGCTTCCAGCAGGACTCGCGACCCCGCCTCCTTCACTGCGTTCAGTCCGGCTTTCGAATCTTTTTTTAAAAACCAATATTTTTAAGATAACATGAGATATACTTTAATAATCCAATAATATTGGTGCCCCCGGGAAGATTCGAACTTCCATAACTGGTTCCGAAGACCAGGACTTTATCCATTAAGCTACGGGGGCAATCTTTTTTTACAATATCCTGATTTTTGTTTTGAATCAACCCCCCGCTAATCTTTTACCAGTTTCTTTATTTATTTTATGTTGAAGCTAACAAGTGATTTAAAGAATTTTATCAATTAAGCGGATTAGTGGTGGGGGGTGAATTGAAGAAAAACCGATTTTAAGCTATGGTTTAATTGAATTCGTATATTCGTACTAATTTGTAATTCGTAGAACTTATGACAATTCCAAGAGAAGTAAAATCAATTGTTAACAAGCTGGAAAAAGCAGGCTTTGAGTCTTATATTGTTGGCGGCTGCAGTCGAGATTTTCTTATTGGCCAGGATCCTAATGATTGGGATGTGGCTACTTTAGCTAAACCAGAAGAAATTCAAAAGGTTTTTCCAGATAATTTCTATGAAAACAAATTCTTGACGGTTACAGTTCGAACCAAGAGCCGGAAAGCTAGTTTGAAAGAGATTGAGGTGACTACCTTTAGGGCTGAGGCCAAATATACTGACAAGCGCCATCCAGATCAGGTTAGTTTTAGCAAGAGCGTGGTCGAAGATTTGGCCCGAAGAGATTTTACCATTGATGCCATTGCTATTAGGTTAAAGCCCAAAAGTAAGATTGAGATTATTGATCCTTTTGGCGGTCAGAAGGATCTCGAGGCTAAAATTATTAAAGCAGTTGGCAATGCCAATAATAGGTTCTCTGAAGATGCCCTAAGATTAATGAGGGCAGTCAGGTTGGCGACAACCCTGGGATTTCAAATAGAACCAGAAACTAAGGCAGCGATTATTAAAAACGCCAACTTGTTGAAATCAATTTCAATCGAAAGGATTAGAGACGAACTGATAAAAATTATTGATCCGGACAAAGCTGCCGAGGGCATCGAGCTTTTAAGAGAAACAGGGCTTTTAAAACATATTATTCCCGAACTAGAAGAAGGTTATGGAGTGGCTCAGAACAAACATCACATCTACGATTGTTATAAGCATAATCTTTTATCTTTAAAATATGCCGCCGAGAAGAAATTCAGTTTCGAGGTAAAACTGGCCAGTCTTCTTCACGATATTGCCAAACCCAGAGTTAAAAGGGGCGAGGGAGAGGAGGCTACCTTTTACAATCATGAAATGGTGGGGGCTAAAATGACAAGCAGAATTTTAGAAAGATTAAGATTTCCCAGGAATCAGATTGAGAAAATATCCAGACTTGTCAGGTATCATTTGTTTTATTACAATGTCGGCGAAGTTGGCGAAAGTTCTGTCAGAAGGCTTTTGAAAAACGTTGGCCGGGAAAACATTGAAGATCTTTTAAAGGTGAGAATGGCAGACAGGATCGGTTCCGGTGTGCCCAAGGCCGAGCCTTATAAGCTACGCCACTTGAAATATGTGATAGACAAGGTTTCCCAAGATCCCCTATCTCCTAAAATGATCAAGGTTAATGGCAACGAGGTAATGAAGATTTTGGGAGTAAAACCAGGGCCTCGAGTCGGTCAAATTCTGGAAATTCTTTTAACAGAAGTTTTGGAAAATCCAAAGAGAAACAAAAAGGTATTTTTAACCGGCAGAATTAAAGAGCTGGCCAATCTTTCAGATAAAGAACTGGCAGGATTGGCCGATAAAGCTAAGAAAGAAGTTTCCACTATTGAGCAGAAGAAAGATGAAATGACAAAAGAAAAGTATTGGGTCAGTTAGTTAAAGATACAGGGCGTAATATAACAGTAGTATACTGGCTTCGGGAGTCAGCTGTCCCAGTGCAAATCTGGGCGCCCTGAAAGGTATCTGCAATAGTTATTATACTGGGACAACTTTCTTTTGAGCCTAATCTCAGGATAAAGATCTTTAGGATAAGTTTTGCCATTCCTATAGACCTATTGCCCTCTCTAGACTTACTTTGCACTAAATTGTATTATGGGGCTAGTTTATTCAAGATTATTATGAACAGAGAAGTAAGAAAATTCGGTAAGAAAATTAAAGAAATTCGCTGAAACAACTCTTTTTCATCATCGCAACGGTAGTAGTAATTGTCAGTCTTGTGGTACTCGGCTTCACTCTCTGGCAAGTGCAACAACAGCAGACATCATTAGTTGACGATTTGCAGTTTCGCACTGCACTTTTAGTCGATAGCCTTAAAGAATCTATCCGGCCTTCATATCTAAATAGTGCAACTACAACCCTGCAAAATGTGCTCGATAAATTTACAGGACAAGAACAGTTACTGGGTTTTGCAGTATATGACAATAAAGGTGTTTTGTTTGCTACTTCAACTGGATTGTCGTCAAGTTTGACTCAAGATACGGTTATCTCTAAGAAGGCAATGGATTCAGACAGCGCTCAAGATGATTTTTCTACGTTTGACAACGGCAAGGTGTATGTTTTCGCGACACCATTGCATGAGAACGAACAAGTTATAGGAGTATTAACAGTATTTCAGAAAGCGGATTATATTAGCGCTACTATCAATCAAATTTGGAAAACCAATTTGTTGCGTTTATTTTTACAAGCACTATTGTTTTCTTTGGCTGTAGTATTGATTCTAAATTTGATTATCTATAGGCCCATTATGAATCTGACGGAAGTTATTCGGCAGGTCCGTAGCGGAAATATTGAGAGCGATTTTGAAATGCAAAAAAAATCTGGTTTTTTTAAACCAATCACCACTGAAATATCAAAAATGGCTCAAAGTTTAATTTTGGCTAGGGTATCAGCTAGCGAAGAAGCCAGAATGCGTTTGGAAAAATTGGATTCACCATGGACAGCCGAACGACTAAAAGAATTTTTTAAAGCTTATTTAAAGGGTCGTCGAATTTTTGTTGTCTCTAATCGCGAACCCTATATCCATAAAAGAATTAAAAATGAAATTCATTGGGAGGTGCCAGCGAGCGGAATGATTACGGCTTTAGATCCTATTATGGAAGCGTGTGGCGGCATGTGGCTAGCTTATGGCAGTGGAGACGCAGATAAGCAGACGGTAAATGATCAGGACAAAATTGAAGTTCCGCCAGATGAACCAAAGTACACTTTAAAACGTCTTTGGCTCACCGAGAGGGAGATAAAAGGTTATTATAATGGTTTTTCAAACGAAGGATTGTATCCGCTATGCCTCCTGGCCCATATTCGTCCGTTATTTCGCAAGCAGGATTGGATGGTGTATCGCGAAGTAAATGGTAAGTTTGCTCAATCGCTTTTAATGGAGATTAAGAATATACAAAGACCGATTGTGCTAATTCAAGATTATCATTTTGCTTTGTTGCCCGAAATGATTAAAAAAAGCCGACCAGACGCGGAGATAGGGTTTTTTTGGCATATTCCTTGGCCAAATGCGCAGGCGTTTAGTATTTGTCCTTGGCGCAAGGAGCTATTAAAGGGAATACTGGGGGCTGATGTTTTAGGTTTTCATACTCAACAATATTGCAATAATTTTTTCGAGACTGTTAACAAAGAAATAGAATCTCTTGTTGATTTAGAAAAATTCGCGATTACATATAAGGAGCATACTTCGTATATAAAATCCTTTCCTATTAGCGTTGCTTTTACAAACAACGAAATAACGGAAAAAGAGCCAAAATCAAAACTCCTAGAAAGCCTAAAGCTGGAATCTAAAATTTTAGGCATAGGCATAGACCGCTTAGATTATACCAAAGGACTTCTGGAAAAGTTTAAGGGCGTAGAATTTTTTTTCGACACGCATCCAAATTATATAAGACAATTTACTCTCCTGCAAATTGCATCTCCTAGCCGTGAAGGCGTAGAAAAATACCGGCAGTTTAATGAAGAAGTAACTCGAGAAGCAGAAAGAATAAACCAAAAGTTTGAAAAGAATGGTTGGAAACCCATAGTTTTTTTAAAAGAGCATCATTCTCATGAAGAAATTTATCCACTCTATCGGGCAGCTCAAGTGTGTTTAGTCACTTCGCTAAGCGATGGCATGAACTTGGTAGCACAGGAATTCGTAGCCGCCAGAAATGATGAGTTGGGCGTGCTGGTTTTGAGCCAATTTACTGGCGCGGCGCGAGATTTTAAGCGCGCGATTACTATTAACCCTTATAGCGCTGAAGAAACCGCCGAGGCAATTTATCGGGCGATAACAATGCCAGCATCAGAACAACGCCGCCGCATGAAAAAAATGCGCGAATCTGTCAAAAATTATAATATTTATCGTTGGGCAGCGGAATTTTTAAAGGCCATAACCAGCTTAGGTTAATTTATAATTAATAGGCGAACATGAAAAATAAGTCACTCAAGATTCTATTTATTTGCAACGGAATTTTTGTTTTTGCCGGCAGTTTATTTGGACCCCTCTACGCCGTGTATGTAGGATTATTGGATAAAAACATTCTTTCCGTCAGCATTACTTGGTCAGCCTTTTTGATAGCCACAGTCATTTTCACATGGATAATTTCTAGAATTGGCGATCGCATAAAAGAAAAAGAATATTTATTGATGGCTGGTTTTCTTGTCCGCGCAATAACCTGGTTTTTGTTTATTTTAGCAACCAATATTTTTTATTTGATTTTTTTGCAAATACTTTTAGGATTAGGGGAAGCCTTGGGCACGCCCGCATTTGATGCAATTTTTGCCGAACATCTAGATAGCGGTCGGCACATAAAAGAATATTCTGATTGGAAGTTGGTTTTAAATGGGGTTACTGGAGTAGGTACGATAGTCGGGGGTTTAATTGCTACGGCGTTTGGATTCCAATGGCTTTTTATTTTAATGAGCATATTAGCCATTGTCTCGTTTGTTGGAATGTTAATACAACCGAGAAAATTATTATAAAAGAATTTACCGTCAAACCCCAGTAGTAGTCTGCCTCAGGCGAACACTACGGGGCAGGGAAAAATTTGAAATCGTTTTTTTCTTTTTTGCATTTTAATCTTTTTGAAATATGAAAGTAGCAATCATTTGTACGAATCTATTCAATATGGACGAGAAAAATAAAACAGGTAGCGGTATTTTTAATTTTATTTTGATAAATAATTTGGCTAAATTCAAGAACTATAATATCACTGTCTATGCTTCTGGCGCATCTTCTTTGCCTTTTAAAGTTGAAAGTGTCGGCCTTGATCCTTCTTCGTCGGATCCGAAGATAATTAAAAATGGAAAGCATATCATGTTTGAATTAGCCCTTATTTCCAAGGCATTTTCGAATCAGAATAAATTCGATGTCTTTCACGTAAATGTCGGCGACGGTGATTTAGTCCTGCCATTTGCCGCTTTTATAAAAAAACCGATATTAATTACTCTCCACAATATTATAGATGAGGAATTTACAAGAAAATATTTTTCTATTTTTAAAAGTAATAAAAATATTTTTTTTGTTTCCGTAAGTAATTATCAGAGAAAAATTTTGCCGGAATTAAATTACATCGATACTATCTACCACGGCATAGACACCGAACAATTTAGTTTTCATCCAAGAGGAGGAAAAAATATTATGTGGGCCGGTAGATTTATTCCGGGGAAAGGTCCGGACATAGCTATCCGGTTGGCCAAGAAAACAAAAAATAAAACAAAATTATTTGGCATTATTAAAAACGGATTTGAAGATTGGTTTGAGCAAAATATTAAAAATAAAATTAAGGCAAAAAGAGACAATTCTTTGATTTCTCTTTATGTCGACTACGAACGTTATCGTTTGATTAAGCATTTTCAAACCAGTAAGCTTTTTTTGCTTCCTAATTTATTGGAAGAAGCATTCGGATTCGTATTTATTGAGTCAATGGCTTGCGGCACTCCAGTGGTGACTTTTGCTAGAGGGTCCGCTCCAGAAATTATCAAAGACGGTCAAACTGGTTTTTTGATTAATCCATCCGACAACGATATTCGTGGCGCTTGGATTATTAAAAAAACAGGTTTCGCCGGTTTATGTGAAGCAGTAGAGAAAATATATTCAATGCCGGACGAAGAATATAAATTGATGAGACAAGCATGCCGCAAGCATGCAGTTGAAAATTTTTCTGCAGAAAAAATGACAAAAAGATATTTGGAGGTATATAGAAAAATTACAGATTAATTTTTGATCCTAAAAAATATGAAAATATTTACAAATATAACCAGAGAATATTTAGGAGGCATAACAACTACAAATAACGCGTTGCTGTCATTTTTGATCATTGATAAAAACGAAATTGTTGGTTTAGAGTTTGACACAGTACGTTGCATGAAAGGTCCGATTATTCTTCAAAAATTGGACCCAAGGTTTTTTGAGCATTATATTTTAAATATTCATGATTTGCCATTTAAAAAAATAATTAATACGGCTAAAAATTTGAATGATATTAAGAAATATTATCTGTCAGCTATAAAAGATATTAAGGATTTAATGAGAAAAACAAGCCCGAATGTGATTTTGCTTAATGGCACATCTTATTTTCCTTGGTTGATTTCTATTGCCGCGCATGAGTTAAAAATTCCGATCGTTTTACGATATCACGGTATTTATTCCGTAGAAATGCAATATTTACATAAAAAAGCTAATGAAATCATTTTGGGTATTGAAAAATCTTTTGAGAAAACAGTGACCGCGTTTATTTTTCCTTCTAATCTTTGCAAAAATATAGTTGAAAAAGAAATTTTTAAAAAACAAATAAAAAACGGTTATGTCATTCCCAATCCCGTGCAAGTGCCAAAAATCAGCAGCAGAAGTTTGGCGAAAAGAAAAATCGCAATGGTTGCGCGTTGGCTTGCGATAAAAAATATAGACGTTTTTTTCCAATTGCATAAAATACTTAATGAACAAGGTTGGAAACATTCAGCTACCTTTATAAACGAAAAAGCAAATACAGAAATGATTCCCAAGACAATAAAACAACTTACTCCAATGAGATATGAAGAACTTTGCGATTTTTACAAATCACAAGGATTAATCGTCGCGCCAGCCTATTTTGAAACTTTTGGCAACGTGCCTATGGAAGCTGTTTGCATGGGTATTCCCGTCTTAGTTAGTAATAACATGGGTTGCGCTGAAATCTTGATTGCTGTCGGCTTAGAAAAAATGGTTATAGATTTTTCGGATTTAGCAAAGGTTGCTTCAAGAGTAAAAGAATTATGCGGACAAAAAATATTGCCAAAACAATTAAACGCTCTTAAAAAAATTCTCGACAATCGCTTAATAAACACGGAAATTAACAACGTGCTGATCAATACGTCCAAAAAGGTTGTAAACGGATAAGCAATTGATTAATATTAAGGTGGTACACCAACTTCGTTGGCACTACTCAGGACAAGTTTCGGCGATGGCGAAAGCGAGGGCAGGGCGGGAATTCCTTTCCCCCTCGCCTTGCTGAAGCTCCGGCGAAGCGGGCCAACCCTCTTACTTTTGCTCGCCCGAGCGCTTGTTCCGATTTCTATAAATTTTTGATAAGACTTGTTTAAAAATAGTGAATCCACGATAATTTTAGCGGGCCCGTAGTAAAGTGGTAATACGCCGCCCTCCTTCGTTAAAACTACGGAGGGCAAAACTATTCGCATTGCGCCGGCCGAAGTTTCGAGGGCCCATAGGTAAGTGGCATACCGGGTCATTCGCATTGACCAGTCGCCAGTTCGATTCTGGCTGGGTCCACCACGAAATAAATTTGCAAAGCAAATTTAAACGTTGTAGGAACGTGGAAATTGTCAAATAATTTTGTACCTTTCACCTAAATTTCTAACGCGGGGGTTGTTCAAACCCTGAAGAGTTGCTGAACTTCGGAGTTTTAGCGAAAGAGGGTCCTATTCAAAACCAAAAGAATGATAATTGCTGTAGGTTCTCAAAATCCAGTTAAAATTGAAGCGGTAACTCAGGCTTTTGGCAAGGTTTTCGGGAAATGCCAGGTTATTGGAGTTTCCGTCTCCTCGGAGGTGTCAGAAATGCCAATCGGATTTGATGAAATAGTTGCTGGAGCCAAAAACAGGGCGCAAAAAGCCATAGAAGAATTGAAGGCGGATTTTGGCGTAGGGTTAGAAGGCGGATTGGAGAAAACAGAAATAGGTGTTTTTCTTACCGGTTTTGTTGCCGTAATAGATAGAAATGGGATTTGGGGTTATGGCCGCGGTAACGGGCTTTTAATGCCCGACGGTATTATTAAGGAAGTAGAACGGGGCAAAGAATTAGGAACCGTTATGAATGAAATAATGAAAGAAGATAATGTCAAACAAAAAGGCGGCGCAATTGGTTTTTTCACCAATAACCTTATTCCCCGCCCTAAGGCTTTTGAGATAACGACTATTAATGCCTTGGCCAGGTTTATGAAGAAAGAATTTTATTAATACTGATAATCTTTTACAAGGTTACAGGGCGACTGTTACTTTCCTTTGTGCTGGCGACTCATTGTTTTTGTCAGTCTGAGCGTTCATCTTTAGTTTTACCATTTTGCTAACGATGAGAATAATCAGCCAGAATTTTGTTTAAAATGAATTTTGATTTTTTCTAACAAAGATCGCCAAAATTTTAAAAACACCAATTTGCTCGGCGGCGAGCCTGTCGGATTATTTTTGTCAGATACAAAATAAAATGGTAATAATAAATATTATCAAAAATGCCAAAAAGATATAGGTTATAAACAAAGTCATAAATTTAAATAAAAAATATGGAAAACCAAAATTTTAATCAACCAATGTCGGGAAATCTTCAACAAATGCCGCCGGTTGTGCCTGACCCAAAGCCCAAGAAAAAACTCTTAATTATTTCAGGCATTTTGGGAGCAGTTATTATTATTGTTTTGGCCATTTACTTTGTTTTGCCGAAATTCGGGCAAGAGATCATAAAGAAAACTGCGGAAGATATTTATAATCCCGCTGTCGCGTTCGCTTCTAAGTTCGCAACATACGACGAAATACCAGTTAATGTGAGCCCGAAAGTCCCAGCTTATTCTGTTAATAACGATTTAAGCAACATTTCAAATGCAGGCAATTTCTCTTTTTCCGCAGAGGCAAAAAACCTGCTCGTGAAAAATGCTTTTGTGGTTAAGCCTTCTTACAATAATGAATTTTTCCCACTTTACGAATCGAATCGGTATAGTTATACGCCTAATTTCATTACTACCGACTCGATGCTTCACAATTACCATTTAATGTTTGATTTTTTATTCGAGCAATTAGAAGAGCAAAAATTGGCGGCAGAATTAAAACAACTTAACGCTAGCATGCTTTCTGAATCTTTAAGCCAATACAACAGCTTAAAAGGAACAGAATGGGAAAATGCCGCTAAAAGAAATATCGGCTTTTTTGCAGTTGGAAGCAAGCTTTTAAATCCATCAGTAGATATTCCTTCAATTGTTGCAAACGAAGCTAATCAAGAATTAGCATTGATCGAAGCACATCAGGGCATAGAAAAATCTCCTGTAATGAACATAGGTGGCGGGCAGGATACGATGATTGATACCCCACAGGGACCACAATCATTAGAAGCGTTAAAAGAAGATTATTCACAATACATACCGAGAGGCCACTACGACAAAACGGAGCAATTGAAAGCCTATTTTAAGTCAATGATGTGGTATGGCAGATTGACTTTCCGCCTGAAAAACGATGACGAAATAAAGTCAGGAATTTTAATCACACTTGCTTTAAATAAAGAAAATAATCAAACCAGCTGGAATAAAATTTATGAGCCGGTAAATTTCTTTGTCGGTAAAAGCGACGATATTACTTATTATCAATTCAGGGATTTGGCCGAAGATGTCTATGGCGCGAGTGCGACAGTTCAATCGGTATCAAACGACAAAAATAAATTTACCGCTTTTGTAAATAAGGCAAAAACTTTAGAGCCGCCACAGATAAATTCAATGCCGATTTTCCAAGTGTCAATTCAGCCAGATAGAGAACAAGAAATTAAGGGATTTCGTTTTATGGGACAAAGATTCACCATTGACGCCTCTATTTTCCAACGACTTGTTTATCGGGAAGTTGGCGATAAAACCAAATCTTGCCAAGCATTTAAACCAGAAGAGACAGGATGTTTATCAGGAGCAAGATGTCTTCCAGAAGGATTGGATATCCCGGCGGCAATGGGCTCAAATGAAGCAAAGAATATTCTAGAAGGAATGGGCGAAACTAAATACGCCTGCTATTCCGAAAATATGTCCAAGATGGATGAATATGTTTCAGGACTCAATACAGAAATTTGGACCCAAAACTTATATTGGGGTTGGTTATATCAACTTCGCCCGCTTCTTGATGTAAAACAAACAGGTTATCCGACCTTCATGCAAAATTCTGCTTGGGCAAGAAAAGACCTCAACACGTTTTTAGGCAGCTGGTCACAACTAAAGCATGATACTATTCTTTATGCCAAACAGGTTTATGCTGAATTGGGCGCAGGCGGCCCGCAAGAAAAAGATGATCGCGGATATGTTGAGCCGAACCCATATGTTTATGCGCGCCTCGCCTCGCTTCTGAAAATGACAAACGAAGGTTTGGAAATTCGCGGACTTTTAACGTCGAGCATGAAAGACAATTTGAGCAAAATGGAACAACTGGCAATGTCGCTCAAGACAATATCCGAAAAAGAATTGAATAACGAAAAATTAACCGATGATGAATACGAACTTATTCGCTCATACGGCGGTCAATTGGAGCATTTCTGGCTTGAGGTCAACAAAGACGAACCGCAATTCAAAGAATCATCAAATCAGAGAGATTACCTAAATGAAAATCCGGCCGCAATTATTACTGATGTTGCCACCGATCCAAACGGCCAAGTGTTGGAAGTAGGCACGGGCAAAATTTCCGAAATTTATGTTGTGGTTCCGGTTGACGGAAAATTAAAAATTGCTAAAGGCGGAGTTTATTCTTACTACGAATTCACTTGGCCGATGTCAGACAGATTGACTGATAAGAAATGGCGAGAATTATTAAATTCCAATCAAACTCCGCAGTTACCTGAATGGACTAATGCGTTTGTGGCACAATAAAATGAATGCAAAGAAAAATTATATGGTTAATTTTATTTCTTTCTATTATCGCTGTTGCCCTTTTAATCAGTAGCTATTATTTGTATTTTTCTAAAAATCAAGAAACGCCAAAAAACCAGACACAGGGCGAAAAAGAGTTTTTAGAGTTTTCCGTACAGAAAAAGAAACTTCCTCAAGAAAGCGAGGAAGTTTCTTTGGTTGCGGTTGGCGATATTTCTTATTCGCGGGGAGTGGAGAGAACAGTTAAAGAACAAAAAGATATTAACTATCCATTTTTGAAAATACAGGACTATTTGAATAGCGCGAACTTGGTTTTTGGCAATTTAGAAACGCCAATCACCCAAGGAGCGGAAATTCCTGACTTTGAAATGATTTTTAGGTCAAATCCGGGCACCGAGCAAGCATTAAAACAAGCCGGTTTCTCTGTTTTGTCTTTAGCCAATAATCATACTCCAAATTTTGGAGAAAAAGGATTAAAAGACACTTTCAATTATCTTGCGGAAGCGGGTATTAAATATGTTGGGGCTGGAAACAACGAACAAGAAGCTAATCAACCCGTTTACATTGAGAAAAGCGAAATAAAATTTGCTTTCCTTGCTTACAACGATATTGATATTGTTCCGGCATCTTACGAAGCGTCCGACAATTGTGCGGGAACAGCATTTATGCGGATTGATAAAATGAGGGGAGTTGTAAAAGAAGCAAAACAAAAAGCCGATTTCGTCATTGTTTCTATGCACGCCGGAATTGAATATACCGACAAACCGAACGATTCGCAGGTGAATTTTGCTCATGCGGCGATTGACGCTGGAGCTGATTTAATCATTGGCCATCACCCTCATGTTGTGCAGGCATTAGAAAAATACAAAGGGAAATACATCTTTTATAGCTTGGGAAATTTTGTTTTTGACCAGCCGCAATCGCAAGAAACAAAAGAAGGGTTGGCTATCAAGGTTTATTTTACAAAAGACGGAATTAACAAAATTTCCTTCTTGCCGGTGGTTATGGAAAATTTGGCCCAGCCAAAAATGGCGGATAACAGCGCAGCGGAAAAAATATTAAAAAGATTAAATTTCCCTTTGGATAATAGAGATGTTTATTTTTGGGACAGCGACAAAACCAATTTTCAAAAAACTTCTAAAGCCACGATTTATACGGATAATTTCCAAAATAACGGCAATAACGGTGCTGTTTCAAGACAAGAACATGCAGATTTAGACAACAATTCAATCGAAGAAACTTACATTTTAGAAAATGGCAGATTAACAATTTCAGAAAATTCAAAAATAGTTTGGCAATCGCCAATCGAATGGTGGATTGATAATTTTGTTCTTGCCGACTCAAACAATGATAAGATTGCAGACATAAATTTATCTTTATGGAAAGCTGGAAATTTTGGCTCCTCGAAACCTTTTTGGATTAAAGAAAACGATATGAGTATAAAAAATCATTTTTTCACCTTGGATTTTACGAATGAGGCAGTAAAACAAATTTGGGGCTCTTCCAATCTCGTTGAGCCGAATTGCGAATTTCAAATTGCCGACGTTGATAATGACGGGAAAAACGATTTAATTGTGATTGAGGGAGATTATTCACAGACGCCGAAATGTAAAGGAGATTATGTCGCAGTTTGGAAATGGAATGACTGGGGATTTTCAAATGAATGGCGGAGTGAAAAAGGGTTTTTCTTCAATCTTGAGATTGAAGAAAATGATGGAAAAAACTATGTTATCGTCAACTCCCTTTAAATACGTGCCTTTGCCAGCGCTCTCGCTATCTCAAGGAGTATACAAAGGAGCTAAGATCCTTTGTAATATGCTGGCGATTCCCCTAAGACAGGCAACATCGCCACTGAATCTTGTCCTCTTGCCAAAGGATTTTGTCTGGCAGACACCACCCTGTTGATAATTTCTTATCTATTTGCTATCCTAAGTTAATTATTATTTAGACCTTTACCCTAAAGGTTTTTCTATTTTATCATGGATCTAAAATCATTCGCTCTTGCCATTTCCCAAATCTCCGAAGAGCGGGGCATTCCTCGGGAAAGGGTGATCGAGACAATTGAACAAGCATTGGCCTCTGCCTATAAAAAAGACTATGGCAAGAAAGGCCAAATTTTAAAAGCAAAATTAGAGCCGGACAGCGGTGAACTTAAATTTTGGCAAGTTAAACTGGTTGTTGACGACTCAATGATTTATTCAGAAGAAGAATTAGAACAGATGAAGACGGCGCTAAGGCCTGATTTTTCAGAGACAAAAGAGAATCTTGGGACTGAGAAAAAGATTAGGTTTAATCCAGAGAGGCATTTAATGATAGATGAAGCCAAAAAAATAAATAAGAAAGTAAAGCCCGGAGAAGAGCTGGAATTTCCCCTTAAAGACAAAGTTACTTCTTCTTTCGGCAGAATCGCTGCCCAGACTGCCAAGCAAGTGGTTTTACAAAAGATAAAGGAGATAGAGAAAGACACTATTTTTTTGGAATTTCAGGAAAAAGAGGGTGAAGCTATTTCCGGAGTTGTCCAAAGAATTGAAGGCAGAAATGTTTTTCTAAATATTGGTAAGACCCTGGGAATCCTAACCAGAGAAGAGCAAGTTCCGGGAGAATTTTATCGTTTAGGCCAAAGATTGAAAATTTATGTTTTAAAAACTGAAAATACTTCTCGGGGACCAGTTATTTTTCTGTCTCGGTCTCACCCAAGGCTAATTTCCAGGCTTTTTGAATTAGAAGTGCCAGAGATTGCTTCGGGACAAGTGGAGATAAAGGCAATTGCCAGAGAACCAGGTTCTAGGTCAAAGATTGCTGTTTTTTCTAATGATGAGAAAATTGATCCGATCGGCGCTACCGTAGGGCAAAGAGGCACCAGAGTTATGGCTGTCATTAATGAGCTTGGCGGCGAAAAAATAGATATTGTTAACTGGGCCGAAGATCCTCAAGAATTAATTGCTAATTCTCTTAGTCCCGCCAAGGTTCTAGATATTAAGATCAAAGATAAAAACATTGCTCTAGCTATTGTGCCCGAAGATCAATTGTCTTTGGCAATTGGCAAAGATGGTCAGAATGTCAGATTGGCAGCTAAGTTAACCGGTTGGAAGATCGATGTTAGAAATGGTGCTGATGCTGATATAGAGAAGGAGGATGATAAAGTTGATAACGATACGCCAGTTTCTGAACCAGATAAAAAAGAAGTCAAGAAAGCAGTTAAAAAAGCCGCCAAGAAAAAGTCAACTAAAAAGACTAAATAAAGTTTTTTAAGTAACTTCGGGATAATATCATAGTTGCCAGCACTCCTATCTCACTTTTTGATTTTCATGGCTATGCCATAAAAATTAACAATTAAAATATAATATGATTATTTTTCCATTTTTAGCTTCTATTTTTTCCCTAGTTTTTGTTTTCTTTCTGGTTAAAAAGGTTAATCAGGCTCCAGCCGGTTCGGGTCAGGCGTTAGAGATTGCTTCGGCAATTCGCCAAGGAGCTATTTCTTACCTGAAAAGACAGGGAAAAACTATTTTACCCGTAGCCATAGTCCTTTGCCTAGTTATACTGGCTTCTCTCGGTTGGAAATCCTCAGCTGCTTTTTTAATTGGTGCCTTAGCTTCGGCTTTGTGCGGATTCTTGGGAATGATTGTTTCTACTCAGACCAATAGCAAGGTGACTGAATCTGCCAAAAAGGGGTTGGCAGCAGCTCTAAGCCTTGCTTTTAAGGGTGGAGCAGTGACAGGGTTTTTGGTGGTTGGGGTGGGATTATTGGTAGTCTCTGGATTTTATCTCTTAACTAATGATTTAAAGGCTTTAATTGCTCTAGGTTTTGGCGGTTCGCTAATTTCTGTTTTTGCCAGGTTAGGAGGTGGCATTTACACTAAAGCAGCTGACGTTGGCGCTGATCTGGTTGGTAAAGTTGAAAAAGGCATTCCTGAAGATGATCCCAGAAATCCGGCCGTAATTGCTGATCTGGTTGGCGATAATGTTGGCGACTGTGCCGGTATGGCGGCTGACCTTTTTGAAACTTATGTTGTCGCCCTAATTTCGGCCATGATTTTAGGATCAATGCTAACAACAATTAATTCAATGTTTTTACTCATGCCCTTGTTTTTAGGAACGGTGGCAATTTTTGCTTCAATTATTGGCAGCTTTTTTGTTAAATTAAGTCGCCCTTCGAGTGCCTCGGAAAAAGGCAAGGGCAATATTATGGGTGCTTTATATAAGGGGTTGGCAGTTTCTGCAGGCATTGCCGCTTTGGGATTTTATCCGGTTATCAGGAAGTTTGGTCCTTTGGGAGAAATATCTACTAATAGGCTTTATTTAGCCTCTTTAATGGGATTGGTGGTTGTAGCTGGAATGTTTGTTATCACTGAATATTTTACTTCTAAAAAATATCGGCCGGTGAAATCAATTGCCCAGGCTTCACAAACAGGCCACGGTACTAATATCATTATTGGCCTGGCCGTGGGAATGCAATCAACGGTTTGGCCGGCAATTTTGATTTCTTTAGGAATTTTAGTAAGCTTTCAGCTGGCTGGGATTTTCGGAGTGGCTTTGGCAGCCGTAGCTATGCTGTCTCTAACCGGAATGATTATTGCCATTGATGCCTTTGGTCCGATTGTTGATAATGCTGGCGGCATTGCTGAAATGTCTGGAGCTGGCGAAGATGTTAGGCAGGTAACTGATGCTCTTGACGCAGTTGGCAATACGACTAAATCAGTAACCAAGGGTTATGCGATTGCTTCAGCCGGCTTAACCGCTATTGTTCTTTTTGCCAGCTTTTCTCAGGAATTGGCTTTGGCTGGCGCCAAACTTAACTTTAACCTTGATGACCCGAAAATAATTGTTGGTCTTTTCTTGGGAGGTTTACTTCCCTATCTTTTTGCTTCTTTAGCCATGACTTCGGTTGGCCGGGCTGCGGGCCAAGTGGTTAACGAGGTCAGAAGGCAGTTTAAAGAAATTCCCGGAATTATGGAAGGTACCTCTAAACCCGAATATGGGAAATGCGTTGATATTGTTACCAAAGCAGCCCTGAAAGAAATGCTATTGCCAAGCTTGATTCCTGTTTTGGCTCCAATCTTGGTTGGTTTAATTTTGGGCCCCTTGGCTTTGGCAGGAGTTTTAGTCGGGAGTATTTTGACCGGGCTTTTCTTGGCTATTTCCATGACTTCCGGAGGAGCAGCTTGGGACAATGCTAAAAAATATATTGAAGAAGGAAATTATGGCGGCAAAGGCTCTCTTGCCCATCAGGCAGCAGTGACCGGGGACACGGTTGGAGATCCATATAAAGATACAGCCGGTCCAGCCATTAATCCCATGATCAAGGTTATTAATATTGTTGCCCTATTGATCGTCAGCTTCTTAGTTTAAAAGACTCTTTTTCTTCAGAAACTGCTGGGATTTACTTTTCAGCAGTTTTTTGCTACAATGTTTTTATGAATCTGATTCCAACGGTTATAGAAAAATCTCAATTTGGCGAAAGGGCCTATGATATTTATTCAAGGCTCTTGAAAGAAAGAATCGTATTTTTAGCAGGTCCCATTAATGACGCTGTTGCCAATTCGATTATTGCGCAAATGTTGTTTTTGGCCTCTAAAGAATCGGGCAAAGATATTCAGTTATATATCAATAGTCCCGGGGGCTCGGTGACAGCCGGCCTGGCGATTTATGACACCATGCAATATATTAAACCAGATGTTTCTACGGTTTGTGTTGGCATGGCCGCTTCAATGGCCGCAGTTTTACTGGCTGCCGGAAAAAAGGGCAAAAGATTTACTTTGCCCAATTCCGAAATCCTGCTGCATCAGGTTGCTGGTGGAGTTACCGGTCAGGCAGTTGAGATAGAAATTACTGCCAAGCAGATCTTAAAGATTAAGGAAAAAATAATTCAGATTCTATCAAAACACACGGGCCAGACATTAGCTAAAATTGAGAAAGATACTGATCGAGATTTTTATCTTTCTTCTCAAGAAGCTAAATCTTACGGCCTTATCGACAAGGTCATTAAAACCAAATCTTAAAATTTTATAGATCCGGTCTTGATGCAGCTCACCAGGTCATTTTTAACATGAACCAATTATTCTATATTGTGATTATCGTCCTGTCTTTAGCCTTAGGCGCGGTTTTGGGATATTTTACCCGTCAATCAATTGCCAAGAAAAAGATCGGCAGCATTGAGGAGAAACTTCAGAAAGTAATTTCTCAGGCTAAGGCTGAAGCAGAAATAATTCTCTCCGAAGCAAAAGCAAAATCCCAAAAGTTAATCGAAACAACCCAAAAAGATACCGAGAGGCGGCGCCAGGAGATTTTTAAGGCGGAAAATCTTCTTTTAAAAAGAGAAAATCTTTCAGACCAGAGAATGACTCAGTTGGAAATCAGAGAGACGGATTTTTTAGGTAAAGTTGAGAAATTAAGAGAGGTCAAGAAAAATATTGAAGAACTCGAGGAAAAAACAAAACAAGAGCTAGAAAGAGTTGCTCGTCTTTCTATCCAAGAGGCAAAAGAAGAACTTCTTAAAAAAGTGGAGAATGATTCTCAGCGTGAAATCTTGGAAAAAATGAGAAGACTTGAAGAGGGTGGTCGGGATCAATTTGAAAACAAAGCTAAAGAGATTTTAACCTTAGCCATTCAAAAGCAGGCCATGTCTCAGGCACAGGAAATTACCACCACAACCGTGCCTTTGCCCAATGATGACATTAAAGGGCGCATTATTGGCAAAGAGGGTCGTAATATTCGAACATTGGAAAGAATGACCGGAGTCGAGGTTATTATTGATGAAACTCCTCAAGTTTTAGTTATCTCGGGATTTGATCCGATTAGGCGTCAAATTGCCAAGACTGCTCTTGAAAAACTAATTCAAGACGGCAGGATTCAACCAGCCAGGATCGAAGATGAGGTTGCTAAAGCTGAAGCAGAAATCAATAAACAAGTCAGAGATGCCGGAGAAAATGCTGTTTACGAAACCGGCATTATTGGCCTTGATCCAAAGCTGATTCAAATTTTAGGAAGGCTGAAATTCAGAACCAGTTACGGCCAAAATGTTTTATTGCATTCAATGGAAGTTTCCTTTTTAGCAGCTGCTCTAGCCGCTGAAGTTGGCGCTAATATTAAATTAGCTAAAAAGGCAGGACTTTTACACGATATTGGTAAAGCAGTTGACGGACAGGTTGAGGGTTCTCATGTTGATATCGGCGTTAAAATTTTGGAAAAATTTGGAATTGAGAAAGAAATAATTTCAGCTATGAAATCGCATCATGAAGATTATCCTTATGAAAGCATAGAATCAATGCTGGTTCAGGCGGCTGATCAGATCTCAGGAGCCAGGCCCGGAGCCAGAAAAGATAACGCCGAAAACTACTTAAAAAGACTGGAGGATCTGGAAAAGATCGCTGTTAGCTTTCAAGGGGTGAAAAAAGCTTGGGCATTACAGGCTGGCCGGGAGATAAGGGTTTTTGTCAGACCGGAACAAGTTGATGATTTAGCGGCTAGGAAAATGGCTAAAGATATTGCCTCTAGAATCCAGGAAGAGCTTAGATATCCCGGTGAAATCAAAGTTAATCTTATTCGCGAGTTAAGGGTTACCGAACATGCCAGGTAGTAGAAATCCGAAAATTAATAATCGGTTCGTCGAAGACGAACCGGGCGACTAGCTTTGCTAAGTCGCGCATTCGGGTCTTCACTACCTGGCACGCCAGATAAAATGACTATAATGCGTAACAGTATATCGGGCATTCTGCCCACTATAAAAAAATTGTTAAACAGCAAGCAATCAGGCTACATTGCTTCAGCCATAATTTCTTTAATAGTGGTTTTTCTGGTTTGGTATTTATCCGAACGCCGCTAGTGATAAAAGCGGCAATAAAAGTAAGAATCACACAAAGAAGCTCGCTGTGGCGAGCTTCTTTTGGCAGATTTTGAGCAGGTAAGGGGAGTCGAACCCCTGTCAACAGGTTGGAAACCTGTAGTAATGCCGTTATACGATACCTGCATCAAGCTTTTTTTATCATAAAATCGTTTTAAAGAAAAGCGGATTTGGGAATGTTTAGATAATAATGCTATAAGCGAAGCTTTCAAACTTGTTTATAAGCGAAGCTTTCAAACTCGTTTATAAGCGAAGCTTTCAAACTCGTTTATAAGCGAAGCTTGAAAACTACGTTTTAAAGCAAACTTTCAAACTTGTTTATAAGCGAAGCTTTCAAACTTGTTTATAAGCGAAGCTTTCAAACTCGTTTATAAGCGAAGCTTGAAAACTACGTTTTAAAGCAAACTTTCAAACTTGTTTATAAGCGAAGCTTGAAAACTACGTTTTAAAGCAAACTTTCAAACTCGTTTATAAGCGAAGCTTTCAAACTCGTTTATAAGCGAAGCTTTCAAACTCGTTTATAAGCGAAGCTTTCAAACTTGTTTATAGCGGGCAAGATTGCCCGATATACCGTTATGCGTTATAATCTTTAATATAATATAATCTTGCAATCAGAATAGACTGTGAAAGAAAATGATTTTAATATTAGAATCGGTGGTGAGGCCGGTTATGGCATTGCTTCGGCCGGTTTGATTTTAGCCAAGATTGCTTTGAGATCCGGCTATTTTGTTTTTGATTACAGCGAATACCCTTCCCTGATCAGGGGCGGACACAATATCTATACTGTCAGAATCTCAGGTCAGCCGGTCTATTCCCCATCTTTGCCGGTTGATTTTTTAATCGCTTTAAATCAGGATGCAGTTGATTTTAACAAAGCCCAGCTTTCTTCTCGGCCTTTTGTTATTCTTAATTCAGACAAAGCTTCTGGAGAGAAACTGCCTTCGGGGGCCAAGGTTTTGTCAATTCCGTTGATTAAGATAGCTTTGGATAATAATGGCAAAGAAGTAATGATGAATAATGTCGCCTTAGGAGCGATTACCTTTTTACTAAAGGTTGAATTTTCTGTTTTAGAATCAGCCATTAAAGAGATCTTTTCCTGGGCTACTTTGGAAATTATTGATTTGAATATTAAAGTTGCCCAAAAGGGCTTTGACTATACTAAGAATAATTTTGCTGCTGAGGAAATTAAATTCGATTTGAAAAAAATAAAAGCCAAGCCAAGATTGCTTATGACGGGCAATGACGCCTTTAGCTTAGGAGCGATTAAGGCTGGTTGCAAGTTTTTTGCTGCTTACCCAATGACTCCGATTAATTCTTTGATTACCTATTTTGCCTCTAAGGCCAAAGAGTTAGGGTTGGTCTATTTCCAACCTGAAGACGAGATCGCCGCCATTAATTCCGCTTTGGGGTCAGCAGTTTGCGGCGTTAGGTCAATGACTGCCAGTTCAGGAGGAGGTTTTTGCTTAATGGCTGAAGCTCTTGGCATGGCCGGTATGGCTGAAATTCCTTTAGTAGTGATTGAAGGTCAGAGGTCGGGACCGTCCAGCGGCATGCCGACTTGGACCGGTCAAGGAGACTTAAAATTTGTTTTACATGCTTCTCATGACGACTTTCCCAGAGTTGTTTTGGCTCCCGGGGACGCTGAAGAAGGTTTTTGGTTAATGATCGAAGCTTTTAATTTGGCAGAAAAATATCAATTACCGGTGATAGTTTTGACCGATAAATATTTAGCTGAAAGCCGTCAGGCCATTGAACTGATTGACGACTCTAAGGCTAAAATTGACAGAGGCAAAACAGTTTCTTCAGAAGACTCTTTTCAAGATTATCGTCGTTATAAATTTAGTCAAGACGGCATTTCTCCCAGGGCTTTTATCGGCCAGACCAAAGAACCATTTTTTACCACCTCTTATGAGCATAATGAGGCTGGTTTTGTTGCTGAGGATATTGAAACGAGAAAGGCAATGGTAGAAAAAAGAATGAAAAAACTAGAAACCTTGGAACAAGAAATGCCTAAGCCGTCAGTTTATGGATCCAAAGAAGCTAAATTCGGCTTTATTTCTTGGGGATCAAACAAGGGAATCATTCTTGAAGCCCAGAAGATTTTAGATGGCCAAGGGGTTAAAACTAATTTTCTCCACTTAAATTTTCTCAATCCCTTTCCATCAGAGTCAGTGGCTGAATTTTGCCAAGATAAACAAATTTTATTATTAGAACAAAATGCCAGCGGTCAACTGGCGAGTCTAATCAGGGAAAAGACAGGTCTTAAGACCGAAAACCAATTTTTAAAGTATGATGGCCGGCCCTTTTATCCCGGAGAAATTGCAGATAAAGTAAAACAACTCTTGTGATTCTTAAATTCTTTAAAATTATTTGTTGTAATCCTTAAATATTATAAAAATATTTGTCGTGAATTTTAAAACTCAAAACAAAATCATTTGGTGTCCCGGTTGTGGTAATTTTGGAATTATGGCTGGTTTAGAAAAAGCCTTTGAACAATTGGGCCTGGACCCTAATCAAATTATGGTTGCTTATGGGATTGGTTGTCATGGTCACATGGCTAATTATCTTAGGGTTTATAACTTTGAAACAATCCACGGCCGAACTTTACCAGTTGCAACCGGCGCTAATCTTGCTAACAAAAAATTAAAAGTAATTGCAATTGGTGGCGACGGCGATCAATTGGGAGAGGGTGGCAACCACCTCATCCATGCTTCAAGAAGAAATCCTGATATTACCTGTTTAATTCATAATAATCAAATTTATTCTTTGACAGTGGGACAGGCTTCGCCAACTTCAGAAAAAGGCATGAAAACAAAAACAACACCTCAAGGAGTAGTCGACCCCCAGCTTAATCCTTTGGCTCTAGGAATTGCCGCCGGAGCCACTTTTGTAGCTCGCAGCTTTTCTGGAGATATCCCCCATTTGACTGATATTCTGACCCGGGCCATTAGCCATAAAGGTTTTTCCCTGGTTGACATCCTACAACCCTGTGTCAGCCTAAACTTTACCAATACTTCTGCCTGGTACAGGGAAAGAATTTACAAGCTAGCAGAAACCGATTATATGCCCAATGATAAAAATCTGGCTTTTCAAAAAGCTCAGGAGTGGGGAGAGAAGATTCCCGTCGGTGTTTTTTATCAGGAAAAAAGATTAGTTCTTGGAGATCAACTTTTAGACAATGAGATGGTTCTAGCCAATCAACCCCTAGAAACTTCAATCAAAGATTTACTAAAAGAGTTTCTCTAGTAAATTATCTTTGGATTAATTCTCCGTTTAAGTTAGCGCACTCTGGAACTTGATCAACCGGAAAATTGTAAGGTTCAATATCTAAGCAAGGAATTGACCCTTGGCCGTCGTAAATTATTTTCCAATTATCATCTACTTTAACGGCCAGAAAAACGCCTGAGTTTTCTGGTCCGATCGGGGAAAATTGAACCACGCCAGCAACATTGGTTTCAGTTTCTTTATTAATCTCAATAGTTATTTCAGATATCTCTTTGCCATATTTGGCCGCAAAAAGCTCTTTAATAAGATCTTCAGTCGGGCTTTGGTCCGGCAACGAAATATTATAGCTCTTATAGAACCAATAGCCGAAACCCGCAATCATAATGATAACAATAACGACTAAAACGCCTTTAGACATATTTTTAATTTAGCTATTTATCTTTTAATCTTTGGGTGACTATCTCGACTAATTGACTGGGATCATAATCGGTTTTAAGCAGGCAATTGTCGGCTCCCAGCGCCAATGATTTCTTAAAATTACTTTCTTCGCTCAAAGCAGTTAGAACGATAATCGGAGTTTTGGGAATAATAGATTTTTTTTTCATTTTTTCCAATATCTGGAAGCCGTTCATTCCCGGCATCAAGATATCCAAGATAATCAGGTCTGGCTTATGCTCAGTTATTTTCTCAAATGAAATTAGACTGTTGTAAACAGAAAAAACCTGGTAATTTTTTTGTCTAAAAGCTTTAGACAGAATATCCTGGTTGATTTTATCGTCGTCAATAATGAGAATTTTTTTCATATTTTAAGATAAAAGTTTTTTAAGTTTTTTCATTTTTTTAGGATTAAGCTTAGCTTCTAAAAATTTAAGCCTTAATTCAATATCACTAATTTTACCATTAATAACAACTTTTTCGAACTGCTTAAAAGTCAGGTATTCAAGTCTGATTTTTTCTCCTCCGTCCAGGCTTTGTTCAGCTACCCTATGGCAATTTTTGGCAATAAAAATATAGACAGTCCATTCAATTTTACTGACCGGCTGGATAGCATTCCATAAAAACCATTATTTGGCTTGATAGCCAGTTTCTTCTAATAATTCTCTTTTAACGGCTTGAAGCGGAGTTTCATTTCTATCAATCCTGCCGCCCACAAGGCCTAAAAAAGGCTTTTTGCCTGGTTGTTGCTGGTAAGTAATAATGATTTTGCCGTCTCTAGTTATCGGTAAAACCATGGCCGTATTTTGCCTTTTTATTTTTTCAAATATTTTAGTTGAGCCATCATATCCTTTAATTGGCCATTGATAAGTATCAAAGACAATGCCTTTAAAAACTTTTTTGGCATTAGAAGGCAAAGGTTGTTTAGAAATTGACTTTTTTATCATAAATCGCATTCTGGGTGATAAAAGTAAAAACTATATCCTAGTTTCCTTATTTTTCTTATACTTATAGAGATATTTTTTTTGTCTTCCTCAGTCAATTTTTCTAGAATATTTCTGACAATAAGATTTTTAATGCCTTCGGTCCACCAGCCGCAAATAACAATCTTTTTCTTTTCATTGACAAGAGCAACGCTGCCGGTGGTGTGGCCGGGAGCGTGACTGACAGTAAAGTTGGTGCCGTTAATGTTTTCTCCGTCTTCTAGGTTTTCTCCCATTTTCCAATTTTGGCAGCCAGCTTTTTTAAAAACACAGCTTAGTCCTGATTTAAAAATTTTCACGAATCTTTTTGACTCAGTATCGTTTTTATGAATCCTGATTGGGGGAAGAAAACCGAAGTTTTCATTAGCTTTTTGTTGTAATTCCGGAGCAGCCTCTGAATGGTCAAAATGATAGTGGGATATTAGTATTTCCCTGATTGGTTTTCCGGGAAAATATTTTTTAACAGTATTGATAATAATCTCGGCATTATTGGTTTTTTTTGCGAAGGATCTTAAAATCGGCAGAAAAGAGTTATATTTAGGCCCGACGTCAAAAATGATCAAGCCCTTGTCGGTATTGATAATATACGACCAAGTTCCGAAATCAGGATATTTTTTAAAAGGTAGATCGAATTTTGACAAAACCCTAGCTAAAATAATTTTCTCGTTTTCACTAAGAAGAATTTCAAAAGATGGTTTTGGCATTTTTATTGTATTAAAAAATTGAAATGTCTTGATTAGTCGGGATGCCCAGATTCGAACTGGGGCTAAGTGCTCCCAAAGCACTCGTGCTACCGCTACACCACATCCCGAAAAGCTATCTCGATGCTGGGTTTTGTTCTTCCAAAGGACTTGCCTGCCATGTAGTTACTCCAAGGCAGATACTTCGGGACTGCCGCTTTGCTTTAAAAACTTCGGCGGATAAATACCACGCCTTACTATCTATTTACTTAACATCTCTTTTATACTTGGTCAATTTTTTCTGTATGCTATAATTAACAAAGTTAATTACTCTTTTCGGAGAGTTAATTAACAAAGTTAATTACTCTTTTCGGAGAGTTAATTAACAAAGTTAACAAAACTAACGCAGCTAACCGGTCTGCTAGAAATAATTTTATGAAGTCAACTATTTTTAATTCTATGAACATTGCCAAACAATGCCGGAAGTATAACCTTGATCTTTGGCAATGCCCCCAGTTTTTATTTTTAGTTTTAGGAATAGTTATCATTGTTTCCTCAATAACTATTTATTTTATTGGTATTCATTACAGCCAAGATCCAGAAATAGTGGCCTTCATTGTGCTGATGATTTCAGGATTTTTGATAATCATTAGCTATTCCATCATTAAAAGTTTTGAAAAGTTAGCTGAAGTAGCTAGGATGAAATCAGAATTTGTCGGCATTGTTTCCCATCAGATAGGGGCGCCACTCTCAAATTTAAAGTGGGCAGTTGACCTATTAATTTCTGGTAAAATTGACCAGGTTTCTGAGAAGCAAACCGCTTATCTGCAGATTTTAAGAGAAAATAGTCGGAGAATGGAAGATATGATTTCTGACCTTTTGATTGTTTCTAAGATTGAGACAGACAACCTGCCGTTTAAAGTTGAAAAAGCTTCTTTTGTGGAATTAGTTAGGTCCTTAATTTCGCGATCTCAGCCTCTTATCAATGCCTCTAATATAGAGATTAAACTAGAGGTTGAAGATGATCTTCCAGAAATTGTTTTTGATTTTCAGAAAGTTGAACAAGCAGCTGACAACATTTTAAATAATGCCATCCGCTATATCGGCGAAGCAGATATGCCTAAGGAGACTGGCAATATCGTGCCTAAGGAGACTGGCAATATCGTGCCTAAGGAGACTGGCAACATTGGTGAAACCAATGTGTCGAGCGAAGCCGACAACATTAAAAGCAAGGGCAAAATAAAAGTTATTCTTAGAAGGGAAGCCAATTTTCTCTGCTTAGAAGTTAAGGATAATGGCATTGGTATTCCCGAAGACGATCAAAAATATATTTTCCAAAAATTCTTCCGAGCCAGCAATGCTTCTAAAATTCAGGCTCAGGGCTCTGGCCTTGGTCTTTATATTGCCAAATCCATTATTGAAAAATCGGGAGGTAAAATCTATTTTGTTTCTAAAGAGGACCAAGGATCAACATTCGTTTTTACTTTGCCGGTCGAATAATCAACTATTTTTTCATTTAATTTCTTGGTTAAATGATAAATATTTAAAAATATATGAAGAAAATTTTTAAAATGTAATTTTCAAGATATGAAAAAAATCTTATTCATTGAAGATGAGTCGGCTCTTCAAAAAACTTTTGGCGATGTCTTGACTAAAGAGGGCTTTAAAATGATTTCAGCTATTGATGGCGAAGTTGGCTTGCGCCTAGCCTCAAGTGAAAAACCAGATTTAATCATTCTTGATCTGGTTTTACCTAAGCTTCATGGCCTTGAAGTTCTTAAAGGATTAAAAGGAAACGATGAAACTCGGAATATTCCAGTAATCATCTTAACTAATATGGGAGACATGGAAAATATCGAGAAAGCCTTGGAGCTGGGAGCAACTACCTATATGATCAAAGCAGATTATACTTTAGAGGATGTAGTTACAAAAATTAAAAACGCTATGGCTGCCTAAAATAAATATGCAAGTTGAACCTCAACAGCTTAAAAATTTTCTTTTAGATGCTAACCTTATTGAAGAAGATCAGTTTGACGAATCTTTGAAGATTAGCCAGAAAACAAGTCAGCGGCTTGGAGATGTTTTAATTTCTCGCGGTTTAATCAAGCACGAAGAATTGGCCAAGCTTGAAGCCTATATTTTAGGCATTCCTTTTGTTAATTTGGAAAAAGAAAAAGTTGACACCGAAATTTTAAAGATTATTCCCGAACCAATTGCCAGAACTCATAATATTATCTCTTTTAAAAAGAGGGGTAATGCCTTAGAAGTAGCCATGCTTGATCCTGAGGATTTGGCCACAATTGATTTTATCAAGAGAAAAGCTAATTTGAAGATTTTGCCTCGGCTAACTACTCAAGAAAGCATTAAGAATGTTTTAAGACAATATCATCAAAGCCTAGAAGCAGAGTTCGGCTCAATTATTCAAAAAGAAGCCGGAGTTATCAAGGCTCATCGGGAAGAAGAAGCTATTCCGGAAACAGCTGATCTTGAAAAGGCTGCTGAAGAGATGCCGATTATTAAGATTGTTGACACCCTTTTGAAACACGCCATTTTACAAAGAGCTTCTGATATTCATATTGAGCCTTTTGAAAAAGAAATTATGGTTAGGTACAGAATTGACGGCATTTTGCGGGAGGCAATGATTTTACCTAAAAATGTTTTAGCTGGCATTGTCGCCAGAATTAAAGTTCTTTCTAATTTAAAGCTTGATGAGCATCGTTTACCTCAAGACGGCAGATTTAAAGCCGAAACAGAAGATTATAAATACTCTGTCAGAGTTTCAGTTTTACCGGTCTTTGAGGGTGAGAAAGTGGTCATGAGGCTTTTAGCAGAAAGCACTAAGGCTTTAACCCTTGAAGAACTGGGACTTAGAGGTGAGGCCTTAGAAAAAATTAGGATTGCTCTTAGGAAGCCGGTGGGTATGATCTTAATTACTGGTCCGACTGGTTGTGGTAAAACTACTAGTCTTTATGCCATGGTGGAGATTCTTAATACTCCGGAAGTAAATATTTCTAGCGTTGAAGATCCGGTTGAATATCGCATTTCTAGAGCTAACCAAACTCAAGTTAACTCTAAGATCGGCTTAACCTTTGCTTCTGGGTTAAGGTCTTTGGTCAGGCAAGACCCGGATATTATTATGGTTGGTGAAATCAGGGATGACGAAACTGTAAGTCTGGCTATTAACGCTGCCTTGACTGGTCACTTAGTTTTATCAACTATTCATACTAATACTGCCTCGGGAGCCATCCCCAGGCTAATTGATATGAAAGCAGAACCTTTTTTAATCTCTTCAACCTTAAGCGTGATTTTGGCCCAAAGATTAGTCAGACGGTTAACCGAAGATAAGGTGGTTTACAAACTTAAGCCAGCGGAATTAAAAGATCTGAAGAAGTATTGTAATTTAGACAGAATTTTAGAAATTCTTAAACAAGAGAAGATAATTAAAGAAGATCAGGATTGGAAAGATATTAGTTTTTATCGTCCGAAAATAACCAAGGAGTCTCCGGAAGGCTATCGTGGCCGAGTCGGTATTTATGAAGTTTTAACAGTAACTGCATCAATTAAAGAAATGATTGTTAAGCAGGCAACTTCAGATCAGATTCAGGACCAGGCTCGAAAAGAAGGCATGATCACCATGATTGAAGATGGCTTTGTTAAGGCAGTTCAAGGCCAAACCAGCATCGAAGAAGTCTTAAGAGTCATCATTGATTAAATGGCGCGCCATTCTTACCTCCAAATGAAACAAGAAGGCTAAAGAAAATGAAATTTTTTTACCTTGCCAAATCTCAACAGGGAGAAACTAAATCAGGGCTTCTTGAAGTTAAGGACGAAACAGAATTATCGGTTAGCCTGCGTCAGCAGGGTTTGTTTTTAATTTCTTACGAAAAAGAAAAAACAACATCAAAGTTAGAGAAATTCTCTTTGGTTTTTAGCGGCAGAGTCAGCGTTT